>Ga0182004_10002099_pt1 | contig 15289 bp, 13 predicted proteins | sample Sormic07211540_1_FD_120479 | JGI IMG/M metagenome (GOLD analysis project Ga0182004, IMG submission 120479) | Endophyte microbial communities from Sorghum bicolor roots, Mead, Nebraska, USA - 072115-40_1 MetaG | ecosystem: Host-associated > Plants > Roots > Unclassified | place: USA: Nebraska...
TAATATAAATGAAAATTAAAACTAATTACACAGTTTGATCGGAATTGACGAGACGAATCTTTTGAGCCTAGTTAGTCTATAATTGGACAATATTTGTCAAATACAAACGAAAGTGCTACTATTTCTATTTTGCAAAATTTTTTCGAAGTAAACAAGCCCTTACGGTCCCATCGTTTTCTAGAATTCCGGACGATGCTTATTTGGAGAGTCATTTGTCATTTTATATACTTACCAACTAAACTAATCAATTTCCCTGCTGCTGACGCGCTTGGTCGGTTGGTTTTGGATGATTGATTGCAGTGGCGATGGGAGAGCGTCCTGCTCGGCTGCGGCTTCCTCTTCTTCCTCCTCCTCACCCGCTTCATCGTAAGTTTTTTTTTTTATCTCACTCACTCACCTCTGTCAACATATTTACACTCACCTCTGACCTCTGTGAGCATTTTTACTTGGGTCGATGAAGAGTAGTTCTAGTCTCCCTCGATTTTCCTCTTAAAATAAAACCGTAAAAAAGAGCGTGAGGGATCTACTACTCCTACTGCTAATAGAAAAGGTTAGGCACGAGAATCTCTTGGAAAAGGCTCGTCCAATCATACTAAAAGGAGTAATACGAGGACCACAAGAGAATCGTCTAACCATGGGGTGTTTTGCCTTTCCCTTATTCTCTTATTATTACTTTGTGCATAATTGACGACCATGACGTAATACCGCACTTGTACTAAGATCGTGACCAGAGATACATAGCCAGCTCATTGGTTTCACTACTTTATTTAGGGATATTTTATGACAAGAAATTGCACCGAAGAGCGTGTGTGAAACTGGAGCCTAGCTAGAACCAATTAATCGTGTTGTTTCCAACGTTTCTGAAACAAAAATATCTCACCTACAGCAGCAAACAGTAGTTTAGAAACAAAACAAGTAATAAACGTGCGGTTAATTAGAGTGGATATATGCAGCACCATTTGCATGGTTCAAGTAATCTAGTAGCCTATCCTAGTGAAGAATCCGTGACTGCTAGAGTTGCAATGCAACAAAGACAAAGTTCGTCATGTCATGAGTCATGACTGATGACTTGGCGGAGGCAATCAAGCACACAAATAAGGACGGGATCTCGTGACCCCAATTGGCGGGCGACAATGGCATCCATCCTGATCCATCACGCACTTTTTGGTAGCCTACACATTGCATCGCCGAAGATCGAATCTGCTGCCTGGGCAGCTTTGGCTTACACATCGGACATCACTGTTCACTTCTTTTATCCCGTCAATAGTGTTTTTCTCTCACAGTAAATCAGATAACAATAATTTCAGTCATAATTTTTCAGACCAACGCCATAATATTAGCTTGAATATTCGCATCCACTTCGACCTCTTTTATCGCTTGCCTTTGCGTCCGGAAAACAAAAACAGCCAGCCCCATGTCGGCATGTACTGTCGTGTTCAAGATGCTAATCATAGCGTCACGTACAGAATCACTGTTCCGGATCAGAGCTTAGTGTGTGTCCCCGTGCGGCTGTTGCATGATTGCACCAGACATATCAGCTTTTGGCACAAACAGCTTTCTGGCTTCCCTGTGCATCAGTTTCTTTTTCGCGACCGGATTTGTGCCTCTTTTTCATTAAGAGGTAGCGAAACAAAAGGTACACAAACCTTGCACGAGTTTTGGCGAAGGCGAGCAGCCTTGTGCATCAGTTTCATCTTCATGCTCTGTAAAGCGATCGATAGCATCCAGTTTCATGCGTGGCTAGCGAGAAGAATAAAAAAGAACAGTATATACAATAATTGCAAGAGGCCAAGATCCACCAAACAAACTTTCCACTGTATTATAGATTTGTAGTTTCTCAATCGTCTTATTTCTTGGCGCATGCAATCGCAGCTTATCTGGCTTGTGCGATCGAGACTGAATAGAATCCATGGTCAGTAAGCTGTCGCCGAAGATTCTGAACTCTGTAGTTTTCAGTACTTTTTGGTCTGAAAAGTCCGAACTTTCATGCTCTAATCACATTCTGAATTACTGCATGTCTTAAAGCTGACTGAACTTCATGTTTCATAGTCGCCAAGTTTAAATAATAATGTAATCTTACTTGTTTTGACAGAGCAAGAGGCGGCCCAAGTTATTCTGGATCTCCGCGGCGGCTCCATTGACATCAGTCATACTCGGGAGTGTTCTGGTGTACCTCACTCACGCTGAAAACCATGGCATTCAAGTGGTGAGCAGAGCACGACTCCATAACTCTGTCTGATACAATACAAGCATCACTTTGTCAACAAGAAATGCATGAGCAGACAAGAAAAAACGGTTACTGATTCATGCCATTTTTCCTTGCTACGATGTAATAGATCGGTTACCTGAAGAAGGGTCTGAACCCACCATCAGTGACAAGCCTGCAATTCTCACCACCCTACATGATGCTTGCGCTCAAGACTGGGATCATCACCGGCGTCATTGCCCTCGCTGTAAGCCTTACGATCCATCCTTGTCTCACTGCTATAGCTAGCTAGTTACATGCCACCTGCGACAGTGTTTGTTTTCATGGAGTAGATGGATAGAATGACGCATGCAAGTACTTACAGTAGCTAGTTTGTTGTCAAATGCAGGAAGGCATTGCCGTAGGGAGGAGCTTCGCCATGTTCAAGAACTACAACATCGACGGCAACAAGGAGATGATCGCGATCGGGACGATGAACATCCTGGGCTCCTTCACGTCCTGCTACCTCACCACGGGCCCCTTCTCGCGGTCCGCCGTGAACTACAACGCCGGGTGCAAGACGGCCATGTCCAACGTGGTCATGTCCGTGGCGGTGATGGTCACGCTGCTGTTCCTGACCCCGCTCTTCCACTACACCCCGTTGGTGGTGCTGTCGGCGATCATCATCTCCGCGATGCTGGGGCTCATCGACTACCAGGCCGCGATCCACCTGTGGCAGGTGGACAAGGTGGACTTCTGCGTCTGCGTCGGCGCCTACCTGGGCGTCGTCTTCGGCAGCGTCGAGGTCGGCCTGGTCGTCGCCGTCTCCATCTCCCTCCTCCGCGTCCTGCTGTTCATCGCGCGGCCACGGACCACGGTGCTCGGCAACATCCCCAACTCCATGGTCTACCGGAGGATGGACCAGTACGCCGCCGCGCAGACGGTGCCCGGCGTGCTCGTGCTGCGCGTCGACGCGCCCATCTACTTCGCTAACGCCAGCTACCTGCGCGAGAGGTAAGCGATTAAGCACGCAGCTCCATCAACGGATTCGATGGGTGGACGATCTCTGGAGATCTTAAACCCGTTGTGTTGATTTGATCAGGATCTCGCGGTGGATCGACGACGAGGAGGAGCGCACCAAGGGCAAGGGCGAGATGGGCGTGCAGTACGTTGTCCTCGACATGGGTGGTGAGTATATAGTCAGTTGCATTGCATGGTTTTCTGTCAACTCTGAAACTCGATCGATCTGCGTCAGAAACTTGATCTGTGTTTTCTTCTTGGCGCAGCCGTCGGTAGCATTGACACGAGCGGGACGAGCATGCTGGACGAACTCAAGAAGTCCCTGGACAGAAGGGGAGTGCAGGTAAGAGCAGAAGCAATGCCACACTTGACACTCCCATCCTCTACTCCTCTGTCACGCGCTCTATTTGTTCTTAATGAACTCCAGCAGAGTTCTGAAATGCATGTCATGGCATGAACATGAACCCGGGCTGATTCAGTCAGTGCTCCTCCGTATCTTTGATTCATTCAGATCGTGTTGGCGAACCCGGGCAGCGAGATCATGAAGAAGCTGGACAGCTCCAAGGTGCTGGAGCAGATCGGCCACGACTGGATCTTCCCGACGGTGGGCGAGGCGGTGGCGTCGTGCGGCTACGCACTGCACTCGCACAAGCCGGCCGGCGTCCTCAAGGACAGCGCCGCGGCCCGTGAGAGCATGGTCTGAGTTCTGACTGATCGATACGAGGACCGTCAACCGTGTGTGTAGTAAGTGTGGTCGAGTCTGACGTAACTTGTCGTCACGCGAACCGAGATGAATTATATCGCGTCTCGCGTATTGTACAACACCTGTACCGTCGAGGAAAAAAATTCAGAGAGAGAATCCCACCCGTTTTTGGTGAAGAAAAGCCCTTCTCGACATGGCGTTTGGCGTTTGTACGTGCAGACATGCAGTGCGCTCGCAGTTTGCTACTCCCTCTTCTCAGGATTGAATCAATTTTCTTCTCAGGATTGAATCAATTTTTAGAGTTGTCCGAAGTTAAAATTTTAAACTTTGACTAAATTTCTAATAAAAAATACTAAGATTTATAGTATCAAATTAGTTTCACTAGATTTATCATAAAATATATTTTCATATGATGTGCATTTTATGTTATAGATATTGTTACTCTTTTTTATAAAGATAGTTAATTTTTTTAAAAAATGACTGACATGAATTTTAGGAATTAATTCTTTTGTGGACTAAGAGAGTATCTTAACACTGATAGCCTGAAAGAAAACACTGAAGTTGTGCTGCTGGTCTGACATAACTCGTTGTATAGAAGTTCAGAGTAGTTTAAACAAAACGAGCATGGTAACAGTCTAAGGGAAATGTTTTGTTAGAAAGACTAAAATAGTAAAATTAATAGGTACTATAGCAATTATTATTTAATTATAGACTAATTAGACTTAAACAAATCGTCTCGTACATTATTCTTTTTGAGTTTTTAGTTTTATAAATAACCTATATTTAACATTTTATTAGTATTTGTTTAAATATTCAATATAATAGAGACTAAAATTTAACTCTGATAACCAAACGGGCCTGACACGGCCACACGACGACAAGGCATTGAGATGGAGCCGTGGAGGTGATGGCACAACGCATTTCCATGCTAATATCTACTATGGTATGTACTATGGTATGCCTCGAGACTGGACAGCCGAGCCGCAGCCGAACAGAGTAGCACTAGGTTGCAGAAGGCATTAGCTTTCGTGACACTGTAGCATTTTCGTTTGTTTATGGTAATTATTGTTTAACTATGAACTAACTAGGTTCAAAAAAAATATCTGACCTTTGTTTGGAAATTCTATTCATCATCATCAATAATAGTCATTAGATATATTTTGTTTTATAAAATGCATTCTACCATTTTATTAAATATATAAAATAAACCCCAAATTATAAAACGTAATTTAAAATACTCCCTGAATTTGCATCTAGATTAACTACCTCTACATTTAAAAAAAATAATTTCAAATAACCACATAATACGTTTAGTAAATTACCCACCTCTGCGTTATTTATCCCATCTCGTTCAATCTGCAATCTCGTGCAATCCCATCTCCAACCCAGATCACTCATCCGATCTCATCTATTTGAAAATTCGTGTAAAACTTGTCCTTCTACTTTCTAGTAGAGTCAGGAGTCCCACAGCTCTTGGTGACAAGTCCTTACTTTTTTCACGAATGGAAGGGGGGACTTATATTAAAACCTTGGTACATCACATCCTCAAATTACGTATAAAAAAATCTAAAATAAAAATACATAATATTTCATCCAGATTCTTCCACCGTCTTATTCCCCCCAATGACTTTCCCTTTCCTTGAACGTTAGAGCCAATGTACAGTTCTTATGTTGAATCTAACGACCAACCGCAAAACATGGGACATGCCACAAGATCTATTGCTTTGGAACCAGTCTAAAACACATCTAAATCACTGAAACGATATCGACACTTATATCGTTGGGTACGACATAGGTACCTTGAGACCTTGAATTCCTCTCTACAACTATCGATGACAAGATCGATGATTTGGAGTCGCTGTCCTCTTGTAGATAAAGACCACAAATTATTGGTCGCGTGCCGATGAAATCAATGTCTGCAACAATGATCTCGGCATGGCAATCAACAAAATCATCGCAGGAAACATGATCCCGATCTAAAATCATTTGATTTTGTCGTAAGATTTATTGGATTAAACCCTAAGCAACAAGATAGAAAAACTGTGGGGGAAACGATGGGTTTCCTCTCCTTAAATTTACATCTACCTCGCCACTTTTGGAACTATTAAAAAAAAGAATACTGCTTACAAACTAACGATCGTGTCGTGCTTTGTGAGCTCCGTTGGTAACTCATGCAACGGAGGAAACGTCCTCGTGCATGCTGTATCTGCTTATAATCTGCAGCACACACAGAAAGGGTAGAGATTACATTACAGTATGGCTTCCCTGACATTGATGCTGTAGTCGCATATACTAATCTGCAGCACAGGCAGAAAGGAGAGTAAGGACAGTATGGCTTCCCTGGTGCAGGAGGTCGCTGAGGAGTTTGCACACCCTGTGCCCAACTGGGTGGCTGTGCAGGCGGCTGTCCAGTTGCGGGAGCAGCCCAGCGCGGTGGCGGCCGGGCTATTGGGGGCTGCGCGGCTTGGGTGCCGACGGAGCCGGCGTTATAATTACATCGTCGGCCACCGTCTGCCAGAAGCGAGAGACCGCAGCCGTGATCACGAGTGCGCGCCGGCCGCGCATTGGGCGCGGATTCATCTGCGTCGCCGTGTGATCTGTTTTGAGATTGGCAACAACCTAGAGAAAGGTTGGTTGGGACTCCGCCACTACGGACTCGAGAGGGAGTGGGCCGAGCGTCTGTTCTTATACGAGTAGGGCTGGGCCTTCGAGGCCAGATTTTAAACGGTCTTCTCGGGAGGAAACTACAGGAGGCTATTCACACATTTTTGGGCTCGCTCCGGGCTGCAGCCGTGAGCTCCCATTAAGCATCGTTAATTTTCCTAAAAAAATTAAACATCGTTGTCTTTAGCTCTCCAAGATTCTTAGAATATATTATAATTTGAGATGAAGGGAATATAAAGAAAATGTTGCATGTCATGTTTTTTTGATCTGTATCATTGTGATTAAGGATGAGAATGGTGCTATACTCGCGATAGAGAAGAACCACGTATCCATTAGAACATCCATCCTTAACTGTGATTCGAAAAAGCGTGGCTAACAAGTTATTTTTAAAATCGATGAAATATATAAGAATAAAATATTTGATAAAGTTCATTGAAATCCATGGCTATGAAAATTTTCGCCAAGCATGAATGGTCGTAGTTTAAGAGGCTTAGTGTCCGTCAATAATCCCTTTGTTTGGTTTTAACTTTTGAGATATTAAAGCAAAAACAACAAGAGGCTGCAACCGTCATTTGAATTGGTTGTGTGTAAAACTCTTGTAAGGGAAGAAAATAAAATTCTTTTTTTTTTAAAAAAGGAAAATATGTTTAAAAACATCTCTTGTCTATTTTCCACTTAAGTTCTTATCATTTAGTATCAATTTAAAAGCGCTCATAGGACTAAAGATGGCAGTTTTTATCCAAAACCCGAACCCCGATGGTTAATTACCTCATTAGGGTAAGGGTATGGCTATTTTTTTATCTATGGGTATGATAATGGGAAAAAAGTTTTACCCAGCGGATAAAGCGGGTAAGGGTATGAGATTGCATTGCTCATACCCGTTAATCCATGGGTAATTTTAACCCGATTCAATAAGTTAGAATCATGGGCTAAAATCACCATATACAACCCAAGCCCAATAAAAATCATATATAATGCTGTCAAACCCTAGGTCCTCAGCTTAGTACCACCAATCCGCTCCCTCCCCTTTCCTCTATCTCCTTACGACAGCCACACAGCACGGGAACTTATGAATTTTGCCACTCGTTATCTAGTAATGATGGATTTATCTATTAGATTACTTGATCAGGTATTCATGGAGCTTGTATATTTGATGATTTTATTAATGACTTGTGATGCTTTGGCTGAAATTAGAAGCCTGAAATATTTAAATATGTATTTATTTTTTGCAAGTATTATTGGAATCATGGGTAAGGGTATGAGAAAAAACTCTTACCTATACACGAATATGGGTAAATTAGTGGTAAGGGTCATTGCCATCTTTACACAGGCCCACTAATCTTACGTGAGATCCCCAGTCCAGATATTAGGTCTACATGAACCGTCGGATTTGATCTCCACGGTTCAGATCGGTTCCCCCGTACCCTTGCTCAGAACAGGCCGTCGAGAAGTGCGATTGTGCGAAGAGATGGTCCAATTGTGGGCGGCGGCGGCGAGGGTCTGCCATCGTTGGCCGTCCTTGCACGGCCTCCGTTGTCTCCACCTCCACCTGAACGGAGTACAGAAGCGCTACCACTTGCACGCCCACGCGCGTCGCCTCCCTCGCCCTCGGCGCAGGTAGCGGTAGGGGCCTGCACTCGAATTAGTCTTCTCGTGGTGGAAATCAACGGCCAATGTTCAGTTACCTGTCCAAACAGTGGGTGGATTGATGCTTGTTGTGGTACTTTCTGGGTAGGGGGCACATGCTACTGATGAGCAGCGGCGGCTGGTTTACTCATGTATTATACACTTCTGGAACTGATCGATGGATTTGAAGAAATAGACTGCGGGCTTGAGTGCTTGACTAATTGGGAATCTGGGATTGGTTCTCCCCCATATCCCCTGTTGCGCATTTTTAACTGGTTTTGAGTAGCGAGAATGGTGGTATTTGTTGTTGCTGTCCCAGAACGCCGCTGAATTTGGTAATAACTTGCTTTCTCTGCCGAGGGCGTGAGATTCATCCGCGAGGATGCAGTTCCTTTTTTTTTTTTTGTTTCTTCTCTGCATATACGAACAAGGAAATTCATTGGATTGTAAGAGAAAGAAGTCAAGCTAGATCCTCGCTCAGTTCATATATTTAGCCTCATAATTTCAACAATGCCTGATCTTTGAAGCACATACTCAGATTTCTGTCGTCTGTATTGCAGATGAATGACTTATTGCTGCACAGATAGGGATCACAGTTGGTGAAGCCTCGGCCTTATTCATGGTTATTTCTCGGTGTTCATTTTGAGTATGGATAGTGCCAATCAAGTGATTACCCAATAATTTATTATTTCTGTCCTACGCAGGCAAGTCCTTTACTCCACTACTAACTAGAAATCTTGTGTCAGCAATACTGATCATAATCAGTAAGACGTCATTTTGCATTGTATTGTTCTGGCCCTTTTTGGTCTTTGTGTTGTCCTCGCAGCCAATTAGGAACCTGCTAAAAGCTTTCCAATGTTTACATACATCATGTGACAGGGTGTGGTCGATGCATTATTTCCTTGGATCTACCGAATCCTGTCTCTCAAATTTGAAGCCTATACTCCACAACAAATTTGTAATTGATCCAACTGTCCTTATGTTACAACTTTGTCATTCGGAGTGCAAGTGCAACTGTGTGTGCCTGGGAAGATACGCTGATGTTCCCTTCCTAGTTTCAGCAACCTTGAAACTTATCATATATTAGTGAATGGTTACACATGCCAACAATTGATCATGTGGGCAGATTGTTCTGCGATAGGGGACAAATTAGTGCGCCACAGAAGATTGTCATATAGAAAGTACGTTTTTTAGGTACAATGTCAGGAGCCTATAATTGCCATTTGTCTTATAGATCTTCTTGATTTTTCTTTCTGAAGTGTCATTCATATCCCAGGACTCTCAGCAGCTTCTGTCGGGACATGCAAAAATTGCTCATATCTAATTAGCAGAAATTTACAATAATGCTTCTCTAGTAGCGACCCATCATGTACATAGTCAGATAGTTCACTGTCCTGACTGCTCATGTAGTGATGCAAAATACTGTGAATTACAGCTATTTATCTGTGCGTTAAAAAAAACAGCTATTCATCTGCGATGGATTGAACTGTCTCAAGCTTCAAAGCCCACAAATCTTATGAGCACAGAACAGGAACCACAGGATCAAAGGAGGAACCATTTAAAGCTGTCCTGTTGCACATTTGGGAAATCAAATCTTCCCACTCTTTCACAAGGTTGCTGCATTTCAGCCATATGATTTCTGGTCAGTTGTCCATGCTATAACCGGTCAAGTTTGTTACAATGTTACTATTCATGTGGTCCTGCATCTTGATCACGCGCGACATATGTAACTAGTCCTTGTGCACATTGTTGGTTGCAGGCCTGGTTTTCTCTTTTAAGCTGGAGCATGGCAGCTGCATAAGATGGATGGACCACTGAGACGGTTTTTTTGGGGAAGGTTCAGAGATGGCAAGAATCCAGCCCTCGCGTGGATGTACGTGTGCAGAAAGCACTGTAGGTGAGGAAACACTGTCGCCCTGCCACTTAATATGTTACTCTGACTTTTCAACTTTAGTTTTTGGGTTACGTGCTTCTTACTATTGCAATAACTTGATGATTTGCTAGGATAGTTTGTATTATGTTCATTTGTTTTCTGCGGTACAGGCCTTACTGGGTGTGTGGATGGGTCACTGAACTCATATTACAGAATTTACACTGTTTCTGTATAAAACGTTTGTAGGTTGTGGCCTAAAAATCTCCTAGCTATTATTATGCTTCCAAAATCTCGAAATCTCCTAGTCATTAAGTTTTCAAATCTCAAAATCCTGTTGATGAGAGTTTGCATGTTGTAAAGGGCATATCTACATGCTATACTTTGGGCTTTCATGGGCACGCTCATGTGGCCACGGACAGTGGGCCAGATTCCAAGATTTTAGAAATGATGGTAACTTGATGCGTTTATCAATAGCGGGTCCAGTTGGAGAGAGAGATCCTTTTGCAACAACACAAATAGTGGCTGCAGGGTGGTGCAGGGTAGGGAGGGAGAAAGGGAGCTGTTGGGATTGGGACAAAAGGGTTGAATTGCAGTAGAGTGTGTAACTGTGTGCAAGGCAAAAGGAAGATGAGAGAGATAGCGAATGCATGACTTGGTTGGGTTCGATGAGAGAATACGTGGTAGATCGATCAGCAACGGCAAGTCAGCAGCTATCCTCACTTCTTCAAAGAGGCGCTTTGGGTTGTCCTCCGTGTACAACTCTATCAACTAGAGGCTTTCAGACAATGACACGAGGGGAACTAGGGAAGTGTGTGTTAGAGAGAGAGAGAGAGATTTCGAGGGAGATGTAATCACTTAAATCTAGCTAGCTTAGCTGAATAGCTAGTTAGCTGCTGAAGAAATGCCGTACGCTTTTGTGTAAGAATATCACAGTTCACAGCAGTGCGTCAGTCTTTTGAAGCATGCTGCTCATTTTTCTCGTCTGCTCCTACCTCTAACATAAGTTGCTGGCTTCCTCTGTTACCGTTAGAGAGAGAGACAGAGACAGAGAGGGAAGGGATTGAACTAAATGAGGGCCTGAGGGGGCTGCAAAGCTGAAAAGCAAAAGGCAAAGAGGAACACTTTGGCCAAAGCATATGGAACGAGGATCCTGTTTTGACTGACTCCACAGTTCACAGAGGACACCTTCCCATTTCTTCATTTCGGTTTCAGCAATTTGGCACACTGTAGATTAGGTAGGGACTAGGGAGTACTTCGTTATTGGTTTCAACTTTCAAGTTTAGGCTAGTTCTGAACCTATCCTACTTTCTGCTTCCTATTTTTTAGATTTTTTTTAATTCTACCATCCATTATTGCTTGGAGGTCGTGCTCGTGCAATACAATTTAGTGCTCCCACGTACTTGAATTTATTTAATACTTGGTTATCATATTTAAAACGTATTTGTACATGTATCCTGGTAAGCATTCAGTCTAGCTTTTTGTTGTTTTTACAAATATATAGTGAACATACAGATTGTTGGGTGATCTAACGATACAGTTATCCTTAAAATCATTATGGAAATTATGATGAGAGCAGAAATATTGACAGAAGTACTGCATTATTCTGAAACCAATATGGATGCCTCAGCAATGAAAAAAAGGAAGGTGTAGGGATTCCCATTTATGGAGATTAGGGAAGAGCATGCATGCCCAAGATGGCCTTTATAGCTAATCTAGACCCTGAAACCTGCTTTGCTCTGACATTAGGCTGACACACGTACTCTATGCAGTCAATCGTTTCATGCTTAATGTCCCTAATCTCGTAGATAGACTAATATTAGTGCCCTCTTGTGCTGTTTCAAGTTTGAACACAATGCTCTATGGATTTCTTTAACTTGATAATTTGCTTGGTGGTGGTGGGGTTAACAATCAGTGGCACAGCTTGCAGGGTTAGTAGTTCCCATGTTCTTATTCTTGGTCAAGTCTGCTCTCAACTCAAGAAGATTGGCCTTGTCTTGGGGAAGGGAGCAAATGTGCACAACAAACAACTAGCCAATAATGTACTTTTTGATTGATTAATCAATCTAGGCACTAGTCTAATCACAGATTGTGACCATGCTTAGGGCCTGTCCTAAGTGATCATTTAAAAACTGACCATCTTTTCCACCCACTCGTGCAATATCTTCTATGACAGTGGGACCATGGATTCAGTATGCCATACTATAGCTGGCTTTTAGGTAGGTAGATGTAGCATTCAGTATATTGTTTTCATTGTACACATGAATCTAGTGTGTATGCAATTGTTAAAGACAAAAGTTGTATGCCTGGCCATGATTGGGGCAGTAAGTATCCTGTTGGTAGCATAATATTTAACTCATGATCAGCATGAACTTGGAACAGAGAGATCAACAGATCTGCTCCAACTCAAGTCTACTTTCTCTGAGCTGCCATACACCCGTGGAATTCTAGGATAAACTAAGCGGAAAGGATGGGGCTCTGCGCGGCTTTTGACCAAGATAACCCTGGTTGTAATCTCTTGGTTCCAGGATTATGATGCTAATTGTTAATTATTGGCTGTTTCAGAGTTCAGACGGATTGGTCACTTCTGGTAAGACCGTCCTGCCATATGAGCAGATGATCATTGAAAATGGATGTCACGTGATTGGCACAAAGGTTCTGCTGTCCTATTCTCAAGGTAATTCTTGCCATTGTTTTGCCATCCAATTTACTGGTCGAATTCATGGTCAGTGTTCTGCGTTAAATTTGAGCTAGTACCAGTGTGCATGTATGAAAGAAAGTATAAAAGAATTGCTGCATCCCATCTCATTTAAAAAAAATCATGAGTCATGATTCATATATGTCCATGGCTGTATTGAATGTTTTTTTTTTCTGCAAGAAAGCCTCACAGCGACTGTTAACTGCACTGAAACAATCTAATGACTGTTTTGGCAGTGTACGAAGAAAGAGAGCATGTGTATGGGGTAGGTAACTTCTGTGCAAGGCAACACCCGAACCTTGTCAGTCAAATTGGTTGCAGAAGAATCAACCCTCTGGGCTCTGGCTGTTTTACTGCTGAGATCAGCTCCCTTATTTCCATGTCCGTGCTGAGATCCCCCCGGCCTGTCTGTTTCTGTCCTTTGGTAAGTACGTTGCGGCTGACTTATTACCCTGTGGAAAGTTGGTCCCAAGTGATACTATCCCATTACCAAGTACTACCATGACTATCCCCACAAAATAAAAGTTGGCAATAATGTTGTAGTCTATTACGATCTACTATAGTGATAGCATTTTTACAAAGAGGATAGTGGCAGTAAAGTAGATGTGGTATATATATTATATATATATATGTTTGCCGATTTTGGGCCAAGAGGGGCGTATTCTATTCGGTTCATTTCTTCCGATCTTGATCCGATTCAGTCACTGGTTCTTAGGAAACAAAAGGAAGGATCAGGATAGAAATTAGGAGCGCTCCCTCCTTTTGTTTGGTTTATGTTTTACCAAGACGACACCGCTCTTGATTCTTGAGTAGTACTGTGCATGAAAAGAAGAGTGAATCCCTTGGACTGAAGGTGCTGACAAACCCAACATTCCCAGGAAAATCTTGGAAGTAGGCACTAATGTAATGTGCAATCACCACCATCCAGATTCCAGATTCCAGGGTCGCTCTCAAAACTCAAAAGGCACGCACCCAGTGAGTGTGACCCAGTCACCCAGCCCAAGTACCCGCGGAACAAGAGTCCTCCAAAATCCATGTGGCTGACTGTGACGGGTAGCCAGGTGTAGCTCCATTCCAAGTAGCCTCCTCCTGGAAATAGTACCCGTGAAGACCCAGGTTTGCATTGAGCTAACAAAAGTGTTCGATGTTGAGCTGCTAAGAACAGGACTAGAATGAATGAAAGCATCTCGAGTTCTCCAACTCACACTCTTCTTGCTGTACAGGGATACAAGATCCAGCAGGCCAAAGAGGGAAAGACCAATCTTCTCGAGCCGAAGTACCAAAGCATATCAAAAGAAAGGAACAAGGAAAAACAAACAAAATAGGGGGAGGGTCCGTATCATATCGGGTGCCGAAAAACACAGGGAAAAACGCCTTGGAACGGAGAAAAGCAAGGGTCACGGTGAAGTGTGAGCAGCCTCTCCCTTCTCCTGACTTTATCTTTTCTGCTGCTCCTCCCCAACTGCTCTTCGTTTCTTTCTTGGCCACTGGGACTGTGGCCTGTGGGAGTGTGAGGGAGGGATGGAGCCATGGAGGGGGATCGAAAGGTACACACCAGCACTGCAGTACTAGTACACTGCTGCACACAATATCCTTTTTAGGGGTGAGACTCCAGAACCAGAATACTACAAATGATACATGATACATACTCCTATTTGAAACAGCTAGATAGCTACTGGTATACTATGCACATGCAGCTGCAGGAGTATTTTTTGGGTTAGATTTATTTATATTTTTCAAATTAAAATATAATAATAAATAACTGTATAAAATATTTTTTAAAATATGTACGTATGTGGTGTAGTATTAAAGGAGTAGAGTTAAATGAATACGGTAACGTATGCCTGTATCAATGTGGTTGAGCACGCGGGCCCTTTATCCCCTCATGAAGTTCTTCAGATGCTGTATACTGCAGTACTTTTCACCCGAATGGTACTACTACTGTGCTTGTACTTGTATGCATTCTGTCCTCTTCTACAGTTTACGTATTTTAGGTCTTGTTTAGTTCCTCAAAAAATTTACAAAATTTTTCAGATTTTCAGTTACATCGAATTTTTAAATATAAATTAAAAAATAACTAATTACACAATTTGCCTATAATTTGCGAGACAAATCTTTTAAGCATAGTTAGTACATGATTGGATAATATTTATTAAATACAAACGAAAATACTACCGTATCTATTTGTAATTTTTTTTTGTAACTAAACAAGGCCTTACCTTACCCTGCTTGGTTTTGCAAGACCAGCATAAAGCAGAGAGACTGTGCATCCTAAGATTCCTCTTCACTTTATTCTCTCCCAGCCTCACAATGTCACACACACACACACACGTAGTTAGGCTAGTCACACAACTTCACCTCCCTCCAAATACCCAGGTTTTGAAGCAGGGAGGAAGACAGAGCGCTCTCCAGTCCAGTATTCCTTCCACTCGCCCTCCTCCCTCACCCAACTTTACCTTCTAGCTCTGCTCTCCCTCCCTCGACACGCACGCACACAACAAGGCCTGGTGAAGCTCTAGCCTA
>Ga0182004_10002100_pt1 | contig 15281 bp, 14 predicted proteins | sample Sormic07211540_1_FD_120479 | JGI IMG/M metagenome (GOLD analysis project Ga0182004, IMG submission 120479) | Endophyte microbial communities from Sorghum bicolor roots, Mead, Nebraska, USA - 072115-40_1 MetaG | ecosystem: Host-associated > Plants > Roots > Unclassified | place: USA: Nebraska...
AAGAGAAACCTTCGGATATCCTATTTTAAACATCGGATAATCCGCATAAAATTTGCGGATAATCCATATCCGCCGGATTTTACCTATTCCATATCCTACCCCGTATCCGCAGATAATTGGATTCGGATTATCCGTATCTGCACGAATGTTAAAAGTTCTTCTCCATTTCCTCAAAATTTGAATTCGGATCGGATCGGTTCGGAGAATTATCCACACCACTTTCACCCCTAGCCCCGCCTACAATCTGAGTAGTGGCCGGCCCATCTCAGCCCATGCCCCCACTGGCCACTACCGCTCTGTTCCTCCAACCATCCGCTTGCGCCCACGCGCTCGCTCGTTGAGCCGTCGCGACGGCCGCGCCCTCTAGTCGCTCGACGAAACGCCGCCGAGCCACTGACGCGTCCGCTGCACGCGTAGTCGCGCTTCCATCTTCCCTCCGCCTCGCCGCAGTTCCCATCCGGAGGGAGGCCACCGATCCATGTCCGTCGCCAAGCGCTACGTGCTGCGCCTCTTCATCTCGCTCAAGTACGTGACGGCGAACGTGGTGGACCGGCAGAGCGGCCGCATCGTGACGACCGCCTCGACCGCGGAGCGGCCCCTGCGAGACGGGCTGGAGTGCGGCCGCGCCTGCAACGCCAAGGCGGCGGCAGCCGTCGGCGAGGTGCTCGCCATGCGCCTCAAGGTGGACGGCCTCGCGCGGGAGCCCATATACGCCAACGCGGAGAAAGAGGTCGCGAAGAAAGGGTTCAAGAACCAGACCAAGGTCTGGGCCATCCTCAACGCGCTGCGCAGTCACGGGGTTAACCTCCACGTCGACGACGATGGCGACCACAGGCCGCACGTCTGAAACAACCATCAGTTCACCAGTTGGTTCCTCGAACTCACAAAAGTAATAAATTTGAGCGTGTTGATTGTTACTCTACGTGCTGTTATATGTTGTTTCAGTAGCATTGCCCTTGAAACTCTCAGTTAATTGAACACTATCTAGCTTTCTGTGTGTAGCAATATCACTACTGAAACTTCTGTGTAATCTTCTACTTTGATATCATCTAACTCTCAGACCACTTACAGATATCAGACAAAGGAGGAAATAAACCAGTACTTCACCAAAAGGTCATGCAGGATAAGTGCCCTATTGGGGAGGAAATTGACACCTAATGGTGTTTTGGTAGTCAAAAGGGAGCACAGGTTTGATAGATACAAAAGACCCAGTAACTGATAACTTTTACTTGGTAGCAAACTGCAAACCACAGTTAAATTACAGAGCACCTTCGCAAAACATGGTGCTGTGGCAGCAACTATAGCAAGACCCTCACAGGCCCTAGAATTGCTGTCATAACTTTACTGACTAAGTGCCTCTAGGTTCTTGTATGCTTTGAGCTGATTCAAAGCACTATCCAGTAGAACTTTCTTACTGCCATTGATCACTCTCATTGACTGTTTGAGCTCACTCTTGGCTGCAATCAGCTCGTTTTGCAGTTTCTTGATCTTCAGAACATCCCTGATCTTCTCGAGGCCCCTGATCTTCTCCTCAATGAATTGTAGGCTGTCATGGTCTGGCTGAACTCCTGATGGTACCAAAGCCCAGGGCATGCCATCTTGTAATGGTGGAGCAGAGGGTGTAGGGTGCCCACCTTGTGAGCTGCTTCCTAGAACCAATATCATTTTCTGCAAACAAGTACAGTTGTTAGTTTCAGTTTTGGAAATCATGCTTAAGGAGGAACCATGGACCGTTACACATAGTTAACCAGTCTATGTCTGCTGCGCAGCTTTGTCAGATTTTGACATGGTTTTGTAGTCTAACGCCATTTAATCTTCTGATAATGTGCTTTGATCTGTGTCAAAGCACTTTCATTCTATTCGGCATACTGTACACGTCGTAGTCGAATGGATATCAAAGTATTCATATTGAAAGATATTCATCTAGAAAATTGACATCTTGTTGCCATTCATTTTCACTCTACTCTATTACCATACAGCAAGTACCTGTTTGTGATCCTCGGTTGTAGTATCAGGGTACACAACTTTGACATTTTTCTTCGTCTTCCTCTTCAGCCAGTGGCAAATCTCTGTTGGGTTCACCTTTCCAACCACCGTGACAATCCCGCTGTTGACATCCCCCACAGAAGTTTCAGCTCCTGTGTCACAAAAGAAAAACCTTTGTTCTGATTTGCAGAATCTATATAGAGTGAGAGGAGATGAACAGCTAGTAAGGATGTACTACCACTGAACCTCCCAATGGACGCCATGGCCTTCTCCACCTTCCTGACGCAGCCAATGCAGCGGCAGTGCATCTCAACCTGGAACCTGAATCGCCTGGACGCCTCCTGTGAATGGAAGAACCAAATCCATCGGTCACTCCTGGTGATGGTGAGAAAAGCATCAGCAGAGGAATAACAAGGTGAAGCCCCTCACTGTCGCCATGGTAGAGTCTCGAGCTTCTTCTGTGACGCTGTTCGCCGGCGGCAGCGATCAGAGTCTAGAGGCTGGATGTGGCAAGGGTCTCTCGCTTAAATAGGCCTGACTGGTGAGCGGTGAGCGTGCGGCACTAGTTGCTTTGTTTGTTGGTCACCTACCAGTTAATGGGCGGGAGCGGAGTTCCATGCAGTTTTGTGAATCAGAGGAGCCACCGGTTTTTGCATGCTTGACTTGGCCTGCTGGCCGTTCACAGTTTCACACTAGTTGGTATTTCATTCACAATCTTTCCTGTTACATTTTTTTTTTGCCCCGACGAGCACGACTACACGTACAACGTATTTTACTGAAGCACTCCAAGTCGAAACCCAATGGTTAAAATCACTCGTTCATTTATGTGACCAAGTGTTCCTATCATACGTAATCGTTATCAATGTGTATAGTTATTTGGGCAAGTGGAAAAGATGATCGACAACTCAGGCTTTGTTTAGTTCGTGGATTCAGATGTTTTATAGGATGTTGGAATGAGTGTTTGGATATTTATTAAAAAAACTAATTATATAATTTTGTCTGGAAACCATGAGATAAATTTATTAAGCTTAATTAATCTAGCATTAACACTTGCGTGTTCTGTAGCAATTATAACTAATCACAAATTAATTAGGTTTATAAAAGATTCGTTTCGCGGTTTCCATGTAAATTTTGCAGTTAATTATTATTTTTTATCTATATTTAGTGGTCCATACATGTAGCCAAACATTCGATAAGATGGTATGAAAAGGTTTTGGTGGGAACCAAACATGGTCTCACTCTTCTTCGTGTCATGAGTGTTACATCATCGTGTTTAGCGATCATGTCCTTGGTTTTTTTTAAGGGATGGAGGGAGTATGCTATGCCACGAAACTTCACTTGATTTCCATCTGGCATGATATATAGTGGTGGTAATTATTTACAATGGCCGTGCCCATGGGAGTGCAACCCGTACGTCCGTACAGGCCCCCCAAGATTACAGGGCCTCAAAAAATAAGTCCAGTAGTAGAAGGCCCTATGTATTCTACAGAGTAGCAGAACCTAGTTGGAGTATACGGCTCTACGCACACGTCCTTTGGTCTCCTATCTAGTCCGCAGCCCTCGCGGCGACTTCACGTGCGTGGCGACGGCGCGACGCTTCATGTCCATCAGATCATCTCGATTGTCTCCGGCCAACGCTCCTGACTGCACCACCGATTGGATAGAAAAGGTCTGAGGCCAATTTAGTTAGCAAGCACTTGCAAGCAAAGGATATGCTTATTGATGTTGCTATTGAGAAAGTGCAAGGGCTAATTTCTTTCTTCAAAGGGTACAGAGAAACTGGTTTCTTAGAAGCATTGGAGGCAGCCAAAGGAATTGCACTTGAGCTAGATATCGGCACAACATTTCGTAAAAAGCGAGAGATTAAAAGAAAGAGACAATTTGATGAGAACCCAGATGACACAAATGTTGCCGCACAGTCTCCAGAAGATTTATTTAGAATCACCTATTTTGTTCCTATTGTTGATCAAGCTATTGTCTCGCTTACAAGAAGATTTGAACAATATCAGGAGTACCAAAAGAATTTTGGTTTCTTATTTACTTCTGACTCATTGCAGTCACTGGATAGTAACAGCTTGAAATCTTCTTGTGACAATCTTGAAGCAGTCCTTACAAGAGAGGGGAAATCTGATATTGATGCCAATGAACTATATATAGAGTTGAGATTTCTTCAGGATTTCATTCCAAGAGAAAATATGGGTCCTCTTGAAATCCTTAAGTTTCTAAAGCGGCATGATTGTTTTCCCAATGCAGCTATTGCATATAGAATTTTATTGACTATTCCTGTGACTGTTGCATCAGCGGAGCGGAGCTTTTCTAAGTTGAAATTATTAAAGTCATACTTGCGCTCTACAATGACACAAGAAAGACTTAATAGTTTGGCTACGATAGCACTTGAGAGTGGATTGCTTGAGAAGATTAACTATGAGCATATTATTGAAGATTTTATTTCAAAGAACACCAAGAGATTGATGTTATTCAAGTAGATTAGTTCAAAAGGTACTATTCTTATATATTACTTTGTTTTAGCTATAATTGGAACTTTGATACAGGCCTCACTAAGAGCTTCGAACAGGGCCTGTAAATCTGACGGCACGGCCCTGATTTACATTGTAATCGTGTGAGAGTTTCACTGTCCTTGGGTTTTTTACACTTCTTTTCCCATTTTTGTCCTGGGTTGTACTAACTTGTAACCGTGTGAGAGTTTAACTATCCTTGGGCTGCTTTGTAGCAGAATCTGGCCCGTAGAGATGAAGAATCTGGCCCAACAGAACAGAGCAGAGCACAGAGCCTTAACCTGGGAAATTTCAGAATTTGGGTCACCCGAGATGAGAAAAAGGTGGAAGGGGAGAACAGAGAGACCGAACGGAGAAGACCACGAAGCGGAAGCGCAGCCGCAGTCACGACATGTCTCGCCGGCGGCGAGGCGGCTCCGACTCGGACGGCGAGGACGACAGCTTCCTCTACCGCTACCCGCTCCCTTCCGCCGCCGCCTCAGCAAGCGCCTCAGCGGGAGGCGGCGGCAAGCCCCGGGGTGGGGGTGCGGGCGGGGGCTCGGGTGGCCTCGCGCCGTCCAAATCCACCGTCTACGTCTCCAACCTGGACTTCGCGCTCACCAACTCCGATCTCCATCTCCTCTTCTCCCGATTCGGCCGCGTCGCGCGCGTCACGGTCCTCAAGGACCGTGAATCCCGCCGCAGCCGCGGCGTCGCCTTCGTCCTCTTCGTCAGCCGGGAGGACGCCGCCGCCGCGGCCGCCGAGATGCACGGCAAGGTTCTCAACGGGCGCACGCTCTCCGCCTCCATCGCCGCCGACAACGGCCGTGCCGCGGAGTTCATTCGACGCCGCGTGTACCGGGACAAGTCGCGGTGCTACGAGTGCGGCGAGGAGGGCCACCTCTCCTACGAGTGCCCCCGCAACCAGCTCGGGCCCCGCGAGAGGCCCGCACCGTCTAAGAAGTCGCGCCGCGGTGGTGGTGGTGGTGGCAGCGGCGGGCGTGGGCGCGGTCGCGGGGGCGAGGCTGATTGGCATTCGGATGATGATGAGGATGCTGCTGCCGCCGCGGCGTTCGAGGACGACAGGTGGGCGTCGGTGGTGGATACGAGGGGAGAGGAGGAGAAGGCGGCTGGGAAGGAAGATGGAAATGGAAAGGGAAAGGCGGCGAGGAAGGAGAAGAGGAAAGGCTACTTCAGCGATGAGAGTGATGAGGACGACGACTAAGCTTTAGTGTATCCTGCTAAGTGCTAACTAAGCTTCAGTGTATCCTGCTAACAGTGTTGCGTTTTGACATAGATCTAATGTGAGTTACGTGATCAACAGCTTTGTGTTTGAATCCTAGATTTTCAAATTTCAGAAGTTATCTGATGGCTGATTACTCGTTACAGATTACTCGTTACAGACTTGGTCCTGTCACTGTATTTGTTTCCCTGATTATTAAGCTTATTATTGGTCTGAACAACACCCCTGGTTTGGCTACTATGAATTGTTGATAAAATGGCCATCCAAAAAAGAAATAGTTAATCATTTCTCAGTTTAGGTCTAATATAATCAAAGGCTTTTCAGAACTGCTGGTCATCATGCTTATTATATTGCCAGTGCTCTTACTTCAATATTTTGTTAAGGATGCCATTTTTGCTTTTAGTAGCTTGTTGTCAGTTATAAGATTGTTGCTAGCTGTGTATGCTTACTACTTGGTTCTCAATTACTTCTTGTATGTCACTTGTCAGTAGATTTTTGTTTCTTTTCTCTCTTCTGATTAAATCTTCATATACCATTAAGGTATGCTTATCGCAATGTATCACTGTGCCTACTTCCTAGGCTGAGAAGGGACACATAAAAGCAGTGTAGTGTGCCCAGCTTTTGCTTAACTTATGCAATCCAACTATTTTCAAAACAGCTCGATTCTTAATACATCATTTTCTGTTAGTTCATTTAACAAACTGACAATATTCATTCAGAGTTCTTACTTTTCAACATGTGATGAAAATATTGTGCTGATACCCTGTGTTTCTATTGCAAGCTATTGCTATTTCTAGTGGATCACAGGGCTGTTTTAACTTCTGTTGATACAACAAGAAGTGCTACAGGTACTTAAATTGATACCTCAAAAAAGAGATGAAAACATCTCCATCTTGAAAGTTGAAACATTGTTAAATCTTGTAACACTCAGGCTCTAAGGTCTGCAGTATGCAGCTAAACAAAGTTGAGCATGCCATTTCTCTTGTGTTCTCGTTAGTTGGTTACTAAATCATCTTGTTTATGGGTAATGACCACAAACATTGTTGCAGTAAAAGAAAAATCAGCATATCTACAGGTACTTTTCAGCTGAGATTGGTTGGAATATAAAATGTTGAATCCTTTGCCTTAAACTTGGCCAGCAACTCTGTCCTGTCAGGAATGTCTAGGTGCTGAATGTTTTGTAGGTATTTTCTGCTTTGGAAGAAAACTGCAAATCTTGAGTTGTAAGGATGGACTGCTGATGTCAGCACTCTTGACTGATTAGGTTAGGACCAGTAATATTACTACTTGCGCAATACTTTTGACATTTGAGGGCATGAGTGATGAATCATGATAACCACACAACTGGCCAGTATTCTCCAGGGCATGAGAATAAGGCAAGGAGAAAAAAGGAAAATACACTAGAGAAATCTGTTTTTTTTAAAATTATTTTTTAAATTTTTTTGTATTGTTGCTACATATGTAGTGTATTAGTTTCCTCCATCATTCTGCCATCTTTGGGTATTGATGTCTCAATTCTAGAAGCAGATTATTACTCCCTGCATATGAGATTTGCATGATGTGGTTCGCATGGTGCCTTCTGCTATTTGACTGCTGGTTCATAATGTAGAGGCACATTTTGGCTACATATTGTATTTTAAGCTACACATATTTTACCCATGTACATTTAATTTAGTGAGCCAGCTATGTTGTATTCTCTGTTCTTGCTGTGGTGTAACTTGTATCATTATCAAGGGAAACATGAAAGTAAATGATTGCCGATTAACTTTAATTAAATATGTTGACACCAGTCACATCTGTGCTGCCATGCTGGTTATTAGAATAGTGGCATAATCCAATCTCTATATTGATTCTTGGCAATTGACATACCAAGTGGTTCACAAATGGGAGCTTCTTAAAAGGAAAACAATCTATAATGTCTACAGCAGCAGACATTCTTTCAAAGAGGCCCATAATGTAGTGTACCATACAATGTTTTCTTTATTTTTCCAAAGGACAAACAAATTCAACAAACTAATTTTCCTATCATCCTATTTCTAGATCTAATCCTTGCTGCAGAAAATTGCAATTTCAGAAGCAGAATTTCATGTCCATTGAACAGATCAAGTTGGTCACTCAGGCGATGAAGGAATGCTGTGACCTTAAGGGACCATTGTGGCTGATCAATTATCAGAAAGAAGCCATCAAGGATTGTTGCACATCAGTAATCCAAGAACCAAAACATACTTGGAGTTGGAGCAAATCTGATTTGTAGATATGCTTCACCCTATCACCCTATTAATTCAATCAATTGCATTGTCATTCAGAGATTCAGGTTCATCAGTGAGTATTTACAAGCAATGCATGCTTACTTCGGTTTATCCTAATTCCTAGAATTGACTTTCCCGTGGGCAAGTACTCTTGTTTGATCATCAGTTCCTAACCTGAGCAACAGATCAAAGACTAATCGATCTAACAGCAGAACTGGGACGTGGTGACACATAGTACATTGCACAGGCTATCAACCCTGGATTCCTGGAATCTTGGTTTCCTCTGCATAAAACCAAGTGATCTAGGTTGAATTCTGATTAAACCTCACAAGGTGGTGAGGCTCATACTGTTGTCATGACAAACCAGTGTGACCAGTTGTGACCCTTGTAGCTGGACTAATAGCTAAATGAACTGAAATTTTGATTGTTTGGATATCTGCTAGTTTGTATACATGAAGGCACTCCTGTAGATCTGCATCACATGTCATCAAGACCCATTCTGAATCATCATCCAAGTACTTTAAAACCAAGGGGTTTGTGTCTACTATACTCAAACGTTTTGCTATCTCATGCTTCAGTTCTTGAAAATTGCACTCTGGATTCAGTCTGAATCTCACCTTTTCTGAGCCAAATGTTGCCTTTACTCTCATATTTGCGTCTGTGTTCTGCTTAGGATTGTGGGATGACGGGCTTGGAGAAGAATGATGTCCACCATTAGCCTTTTCAGTAACATCCTGTAGAAGATCAATTGGAGCCTCATGAACTGAGAAATGCTCATATAATGAAGGGTTTTCTGTTTGCAGAGTCTGAATAGAGCTGTCTTTCACAGGATTTTTTGACTTAATCAGATCAATTATACCCTGTTGTGCATGTTTTGTTGCACCACCGCTACATGAGGGGCTTGACTTAGAACTGTGGCTGCAAGAAGAGTGTGAGTGTGAAGTTGATGGCACATTGCTACTTGACTTGTGGGGTTGGTGCTTGTTGAAGTCAGTGAGATTGCTCTGGTTAGTTGGAGGAACCATGACACTTCCTGACAAATTGTTGTCAGACGATATTGAGGTGTTTGTGAGATCCTTGTACAGGGTGTTTAGCTGGAAAGCTGTCTCTGCTCCATGAACCGAATCAATGATCTGTTGAAGCTTTCTTAGAGAGTGGTCTACCTTCTTGATCTTTCGCGATGGCCAGCGGGTTATACCATGCTGCCTGCATATTCTTTTGAGGGTCGTAGGGCACACTGTGGGAGATAAAAAAAAAAGTTAGTATGTTTGCAACCAGATCAAACCATATATAAGCATGCTGTCATAAAAAATGCTATCACAACCTGGAGATGCAATGAACACATGATAAGGATGCTGTCTGCCCCTTGTCTGGAAGAAATAATTTTACCTATGTTGACTCACGAAGCTCTAAATCCATCTATTCTAATTCAGGAAAACATCATATCATGTCACTCTGATAAGTTAGTTTATGGGCTTATTTTGGAATGGATGTCTTCCTACGTGTATGCTACAATTGCCATCATGATAAGTTAGTTTGTGGGTCTAAGGGTGAGATCATCATATTGATCATTTCATAATTTCTATGTAGAGTGTTTTATTTTATCCGGTTGCTTTTTAACTGTAAGCAATGAATGAGACTGTATGAGGTCAATTCAATTCTAGGCTATGTGCACTGTTTGCTCAATCAGCCAGAAACCATAAGGTTGATCTGCTCGCTGATTTTTTATATTATTATTTGTTATACAGTTCTTGAAAGTTGACTTTCTGCTGTGCTGTACTTGCATTATGTCTCTTCATGTTCATGTGCTTTCTATATATGGGCCACTAGTCTTGCATTATGTCTCTTCATGTTCATGTGCTTTCTATATACGGGCCCTAGTGGACTAGTAGTATACTATACATGGAAAGGAAACACAGATCACGATAAGGCTGATAAGAATGTTCATCTTCTGACTATGGGATGCATGTGATGGTTGACCTTCTGATGGGAAGTAACACTATATTATTGCTTAATCAGATTAGCATGTTGTCTGCATTAGTTGTACCGCTATAATTAAATGACTGATGGTATCTATGGAAGCAGTAAACTATCCTTTGCTGAATCTTGCATTTATCTGATGATTCACTCACCTCCAAGGCTCCTTGCTGCATCTTTCAGGCTACCAGCGAAGTACTGTCGAAGAACCTGCAAACTAACGGTCTTCTCGGCCTTTGTACGCCTTTTTGCCTTGCTGCCTTCAGCAGTTGCCTGAACACCAGATAGAGATGGACCCTGCCCCCCAGGTGAGAACATTCCATGCATCCGCAATGCAGCTAGCTCGGATTCTTGCTGTGAAGTTCCTGCCAGACTTGTCCAAGAGGCCTCTCCTCTACGATCTGCTGATTTGCCTCCAAAGGACAACTCCTCAACTTTGTCCTTCCCCTGAGGAGTAAATGAGTTCAACTCGTTCATTTCCAGCACCGCTTCGTCTTCCATCTCTCTATCTGTGACCACACGTAGGGTCTGGCAAACACCACGCATGGTGCTTGACAAGGAGTCCAGCACTGTCTTCTGCTCCTCCAGTGCTTCACAATCTGTTGGCAGAAAGAATTCCAGCACGAAGTCTGCTGTCCCAGTGCGTGTGCACCGCAGTCGGATTGCCACTGCACCTTTTAACTTGAAGATCTTAGCATGGTGAGACAAGGGGTATTCCAATTTGGTTGAGGATCCAATGTCCGGCAAGAAGCATGGCTGGTTTGTTGTGAAGGCCTTCCCTGCCACCCCCTCCCCACGCAGCAGGTGGTGCTCTGAGCAGGCCTCATGGAAGCCCCGCATCTCGGCTTCATTCACAAAGCATGCTTCGTCAATGGTGGAAATGCAGTACCTGTAGTTCTCGTCAGAATGTCGGCTGCCTCTTTTCCCTTGTTGAGCGCATGTGACCCATGTCTGAGCTAATGGCAGCTTGTGGGTCAGGCAGGCTGCTCTCAGGACCTCCAGTATCTCTGGCAAAGCATCTTTGTAGGAAGCAGTGCTGAACTGATGGATAATCAATAAGAGTGGCCATGAAGTCATGAGTGAGAAGATGTAAGCATCGCTGTTTCATGTCTCAATAATATCTTATACACTTGCTTTATATTTGTGCTAGGGTAGGTAAATAGAAACGTGCAAAGTTTTTTTCTTCACCAACAAGCAATTTAAGTAGATTTCCATATCATGCCTACATTAAGTTGGAATATAGAGGTCCTGAGATTCTTATTTTGGTAAAAAAAAAGAGTTATTTGGCAAAATTCAAAGCTGCAACACTAATTTCTTTTCTGCTCACCTTTATGCGTGGAATGCTCGAAACTTCTGTACTTCTGAGATTAACTGCCTGCAAAGACCCTTGTCATCATTAGGAAACCCCAGACCTGGAAACACTATTGATCTATTACAGTAATAATTGTCATGCAGGTACTTCAAGGTGACATCAGTGGCCAAACTGCTGTTTTCTTTTCCTGCACTAAGCTGGTGATTTTTTTCTCCTAACCTAACACACTTGCTGTATACTCTGAACTTTCAGGGGCAGTGAGATTGAGGTCTCATACCTGGAGAGCACTGCAGATGGTGTTGAGCTCAGAGGTGAAGTTGAGCTTCTGCCTTGTCATGATCAGCTCGATGACGCCCAGGCAATTGTAGCTTCCTTTCTCGAACACTGGCAGCCCCATGGTGCCGTGGACATCGAGGTACTGTGCATCCCTTACCCTGGGATACTCGTAGCTGGTGAAGTACCTGATGTCCGGCGACCACTCGGGGAGCCTGCCGATGAAGACCCTCCCTGGCAGCCCTGGCGTGTCCCCTGAATTGACGTCGGCCGAGAACTGGTACTTGGTGGACACATCCCTGAACCGGATGAGGCTGTCGGAGCGGTGGTCGAGCGTGAACGGCTGACCGCTGGTGGTGAGCACCAGCTTCCCGTCGTCGCGGTTGACCGGCACCCAGAGCTGCACGAGGACGTCGCCGTCGCTCTGCGTGTCCCGGATGTAGGACAGGGCCTGGCTGAACCGCTCCCGCACGGAGGAGGGGCTTGCGCCGCCCGTCTGAATCCACCAGCTGGCGTTCGCGGTCGGCGCCGCCGTGGTCGTCGTCACTGTGGTGGCTGTCGCGTCAGCCGAGAAGAAGGCCGAGGGTGGAGAAAACGCTACCGAATTGGGCGAGCGCGAGACCACCTCGAGCCAGCCGTTGTCGCCGGACAGTAGCTGCTCAAGGAGATCCAAGTCGACGGCGGCCCCCGCGCCTTCGGACGTGGTGCGTGCCACGGAGATGCTCGGAAGCTGCGGCTGCGGGTCTCCTCCCTCTTCCATGCAGACGCAGGTAACTCTCTCCCTTCAGGACCTGCTTATTACACAGTTCATCACGAACGCACTGCATCAGTGGTAGCTATGATCTTGGTAACGATAACAACAACCACTTGGGCATGCAAAGCCAGAGTGCTTCACTTCTGTTCTGCTGGAAATCAATAAACAAGGTTCCATGCAGATCTTGGGCTAGGAAACCATGGGAGACATGGGAATCCCTGGGAGATTTTTGTGCTATAGACATGCGTGCCTTCGGATTGCAGGGTGTGGGTGGTAGGGAAGAACACATCATTTTCAATGGAAAGCAAGCAGCGAAAGAGATTGGTAGAGAGACTATAGAGAGGTAGCAAGCAGCTCACTGTTAATCACACGCCCGGCGCCTACCTTCTTGTCATCAAAAAGGGCTCCCGTTCTCTCTTCCTCCTGGTCCTGGATTAGCAAGGTGCTAGCCTCCACCAGGTAGCTCCACGCTGCTCAGCTCAACTCACCGCCGGAAAAGGCTCGGTGCTCCACCCGAGCATCCTGCTGCTGCTCTCAGCTGCTGTGAGACGGAAAGGAGAACAAGAAATTTGCTTGGCCTGGCCTGTGGCTTGGTTTTGCCCTTCTGTTTTCTGGTGTTGTCGTAACAACAAAGGCTGTGGGGCCACCATGGCAATATTTTGTTTTTCTTTATTTGTTAGAATCTTTCCCTCTCACTGAGGGCCCAGCTGCACCAGACCGCGCAGGAATCCAACCAGACGTCCATGTCCATACCCGCTTCCATATATAAAGTCAACTTGCAAGGGGTGATTATGCAGCTTCAGGAGCATTCCTTGGTAAGAAATCCTCTCGTTCACAAACCACGGGTGTTTTTTGAGATTTTAAAAAAATTGTGGTTTGCAAACAGGAGGAACCGGGGACGGCTGTTTTTCACGTATAAACAATTACTTGTTGGTCTGAGTCCCAAACTGTCTATTCATGCGGTGGTAGATTTTGGGAATTTTGTAGAAAAAAGTAGCTTGTACTTGTAACTATTGTTGAATAGCTCACACATTCATTTGTCAATTCTGATTCGGGGGCCACAGGCATGACCACTGAAATGCAGGCAACAGGCCTAACCTCAGTCGTGACAACATAGAGGGGGGATCAGGGGTGGTGTATTGATTGGAGATTCTAGCATATATTGGTGTAGGGCCAACCAAAAATTGTCCTCTCTACTCAAAGAAAGAAAGGCAAACCACAGATTCCGGGACAACTGTTTCAGAAAAGGTAGAGTTTTAGTATGTAAAATGTCCCCACTACCTGGCCATCAAACACATGGTTCTGTCTAAACGAAAAATTCATAGCAGAAAAAAAAAGTTTATTCTGATTGTCTCAACTTATTATATGGTATCATTATCTTCGCTGTTAATGGTTACCTTTTCTTTTACTTTGAAACAAATGAATGGATACATTTGAAGTTATTATGCTGTCATCTCGTTTGTTTCTAATTATATGTCAAGCTAAAAGGAACCACCTTTCCACATACTTATGTAAAAAATGTTTAGACACTTCTGGTAACACGCTTTATGAGCTCAACAATATTCCTAGAAATCATAGAAGCACTTGCTTTGTTAAATATGATTTGTGCATGCTCCTAGGACTGCATCTCGTAAAGCTACATGTGTACGGTCAGATACTTGTCTATTTGGGATTGGCTAGTCTTTTAATTTAATCGCCTTTGATCTTTACTCCCATTTATTTTCTGCAGTTGTTTACTTGGGGAGGTGAAAAAGTACGAGTTATTCCAAGGCTCTTGTGATCAAAGATCAATAAACTAGCAACATAATTGTGGTTTGGGGTGGAGATACATGTGATCTGGGTACTAAAGTCCAATTTGAAAGGTTAATCATATGATGGAGCAATATATTTTTATTCCCGAGGCTGTTCCAGTTTAGGAACCCTGCTTTAAATATTTTCAAGACGTTACTTACTATTTGTACTAACCGTATTTTGCTTGATTCCTCCCATGTGAACGTGTTTCTGCGTCCTGATCAGGAAGGAACGCGATAAAATAGTGTGTTGATTCACTATTCCGTGACATGTACAGGAATCTTGATGCCTCTTTGTGATGCAACAAGGCAGAACAGTACAGGTGTAGTAAATAGTAATGTAATACAAGCCTGGCTTTTTCATATTAACTTTCAACATTTTTATTTCCTTTTAGTATTCTAATGACACTGTTTTCAGGAAATTGGTATGGGTAAGTTACACATCAAGGTTAGTAGTTTACACTTTACAGGCCACAGTTTAGTTTGTACCTGCTTTCAATCTGGTTTAATCTAGCATGGAAGCAGTCTTTTACGGTTTTACCTTTGGTGTCTAGCCTGTTTTCTAGTGAGTAGTGACAGGATATCATGCGGTTGTTTAAAGTTGCCAAACTTGTTTGCGCACATTGCTTGGCTTTATTGGATGAAGGCCCCCAAAAAATTTTGTAAAATTTTTCAGATTTCCCATCGCATCAAATCTTTAAACGCATATATGAAGTATTAAATATAGACAAAAATAAAAATTAATTGCACAGTTTGGTTGAAATTGATGAGACAAATCTTTTAAGCCTAGTTAGTCCATGATTGGACATTTTTTGTCAAATACAAACGAAAGTACTACAGTGTCAATTTCCTAAAAAATTTTGGAACTAAACAAGGCCGAAGAGTAGAAGATACTAGTTGGAGAGTGACATCAATGATAAAGTGCAAGGCACCAAGAACGCTCATCTGTGAGGGGTACATACCTTGACATCATCCAGAAAATAGAACAATTGGAGTGGCCACTTTTCCCTGCTGGCTTTCCCTTTTTTTATATTGGTTGGGTCACTGCCACAGAGCCCATTGCAAATACATATATGTGCTACTTGCTCATTGTTTGACCAAAAGCTTGTGTGTTCTGTAGTGGCGCCCCAATATGCCGTCAGCACCCCTCTCCACCAGCTGGGGAAGTCTTGTTAATTCCTGCCAATCAGATACCGTTTTGG
>Ga0182004_10002101_pt1 | contig 15281 bp, 5 predicted proteins | sample Sormic07211540_1_FD_120479 | JGI IMG/M metagenome (GOLD analysis project Ga0182004, IMG submission 120479) | Endophyte microbial communities from Sorghum bicolor roots, Mead, Nebraska, USA - 072115-40_1 MetaG | ecosystem: Host-associated > Plants > Roots > Unclassified | place: USA: Nebraska...
AAAACTAATTGCACAGTTTGGACGAAATTGACGAGACGAATATTTTGAGACTAGTTAGTTCATGATTAGACAATATTTATCAAATACAAACGAAAGTGCTACTATTTCTATTTTGCAAAAAAAATTGGAACTAAACAAGGCCTGGTATAGTACTTGTATATAAGGAGAAACATGCACGATATGTCATGTGTTTTGGATTTATTGGACGTCGTCATATGTAGTTTTTTTGGCAAATGAATGTGAAAATGAACGTTCATGTATCTGCATGACATATATATTAATTTATTTTCGAGCTATGTATAGTCATCATGAAGGAGAGGAGAAAATAAAGGCTGGCAAGTCGATGATCATGCATTTCCATGTAGAGATAGACTTATATATCATTTAGTACTGTAACTCGAATAAAAAAATACTAACTACTCCTTATTTTTTAAGTAACGAGATCGATCGTTTAAACTTTGACTAAATTTATATAAAAAATGTTATCTATTATTATATAAAATAAATATTATTAAATTAGTTATAGAATATATGTTTGTTATAGAATACAGTTTTATTATAAATTTATTTAAAGATATAAATACTAATATTATTTACTATAAATCTAATTAAATTTAAATTAGTTTGACCGGTTTCATAGTTACATTCTTTTATAGGCTAAGAGGGTAATATCAGTCTATTTTTCAATTGTCTTATTAGTCAATTAATCGCGGCTACGATATAGTACTTCGGCAGGTGGTACGTTTTCTGCTGAATACTCAGTACATTGACAAATGTTTCAGATTAGATAACCGGCGTAATTACTGAGTGATGGAGAGAGGAAAGTTCCAGATAGCCATGGATATACATAGCGTCTCTTCAGTTCTGGCCAAAGGATAAGAGCCATGCTAGGACACTCAGCCAGTGTCAATGTATAGTTTCATGGTACAGTTACCAAGACTATAAACTAGATAATCGAGCCATATGAGTTTCATGAGGATGAAACTTCTCTCTCATCTGATGAAACTCCTTCATTTAATGACCCTGCCAAGTCAGCAATTTTGCTTATGTGACACCCTATTTAATGTGCATGACACTCTCATGAAACATGCATTGAGACTAGCCTCACAATGCAAAACTCTATCATAGAGTCTAAGACAATTAATTACATATTATTTATGATATTTTGTTGATATGTCATTATATTTATTGAAGAAAAAGATAGAAAAAATAAGACTCCAAGTCTTATTTAGACTCTAAGTCCACATTGTTCGAGGTAATAAATAACCTTAGACTCTATGATAGAGTCTGCATTGTGAGTGCCCTTTAGGCCATCCTCGACGGCGGATTTCATGACTCAATTTTTAACGCAGTCATATTTAGAAATAGTGCAGAAGAGTTTTATTAGAATAAAACTTTATCTCATAAAATTTTTATCATCTCTCTTCATCAATACAATGTTACATCAGCATATTTAATATGTATAAAACTTTAATAAAACTTCATTAAAACTAACTTTAAACACAGCTCCGGCATGTTGCTGACGGAGGGAGTACTTGTTAAAAGATCCATTTCTTTAGTTTTAACTTTTTCCTGGCGCCATATACTGCTACACGCCAATAGTGCACCCATCCATGCAGAGGTTTGACTCGATCGTTATATCCCTCCGTCAAGATGAAATTGGGGATACATGTGTTAGACAAGGGCGTTGTTTAGTTCCCTCAGAGATCCAAAAAGTTTTCAAGATTCTCCGTCACATCGAATCTTGCGGCAAATGCATAAATCATTAAATATAAACAAAAATAAAAACTAATTACACAATTTGTTTGTAAATCGCGAGATAAATCTTTTGATCATAGTTAGTTCATGATTAGACAATATTTGTCAAATAAAAACTAAAGTGTTATAATAGCGAAATCCGAAATTTTTCGAAACTAAACAAGGCCAAGGATAAAAAAACAAGACGAAGGACTTCCACAAAATACGTAATTCTCATTTGCAGTATACACAACAGACGACCGGCAAGATGAAATCCGTGCAAATGATCCAATTTAATTTGTTTGAGGGGTTTCTCTCTTTAAAAAAAAAAGTTATGAGTTTCCAGAGGAACGGGCGAAGAGATCGATGCATGGTTCACTGCAACGGAGTGCATGCAGTCCTGGAGTGTAGTACTGTTTCCATGCCGCGGCACGGCACGGCACGGCTTCTTGCCGTGCGTGTGGGTCCCATTTTTTGCAAAGGAAACATAACTTTTTCCTGCTCAGAAAATAATAAAGTAGTGAAAGAAGATTACTAGGTCTTGTTTAGTTTTAAATTTTTTTTGATTTTTGATACTATAGTATTTTCGTTTTTATTTGATAATTATTGTATAATTATGGACTAATTAGGCTCAAAAGATTTATCTTATGATTTATAGGCAAATTGTGTAATTAGTTTTTGTTTTCGTCTATATTTAATACTCCATGCATGTGCCGCAAGATTCGATGTGACGGAGAATCTTGAAAATTTTTTAGTTTTTTTGGTGAACTAACAAAGCCTAGAGGAAATGTGAGCATCTATGTATGACGTAGAGGAAGTGATTTTTTTTAATAAAAGGAGGAAGTGATAATCAAAATCTATAGTGCAATAATCGGCAATCTTCTTTGTGATAATGTGATGTAAACTTGACTTTTTTGAAACCAATGTGATATAAACTTGCATGCGTTCAATGTGACAATGTCCGCGCAACTTGACGTTCCAAAAAAAAAACTAAAATAAAAGCAAATAAAAAATGAACTTTAGAGATGTATTTTGCATTTCCATATATCCTACTCAATCCATCCCAAATTATAAGACGTTTGACTTTTTAAAACCAAGTTTGACCATTCGTCTTATTCAAAAATTTGTGCACAATTTTCACTTTTTTGTCGTGGCTTGATTTATTAATAAAAATTCTACAAGAATAACTTAAATTTGACTCAGTTTGCACAATTTTTTTTGAATAAAACAAGTGATCAAGATCAAAAAAGTCAAACGTCTTTATAATTTGGGATGAACAACATGATGACCACTTGGCAAAGTCAAATAGTATAAATGGCGGTGTAGCTGGAGTAATTTCTCAAATACACATATTTTGTCACGTAATGCCTCATCACGAGAGACCCAATTTTTTTAAAAAAGAAAAAAATGTGCCATATATATGTAGGAGTATATATATCTTTTTTTACCAAATTCTATTGTTCAGTGAACCCACACGTACACTCCAGGACACACAGAGATGTCTGTTATATTAGCACGTACCGTCATTCAAGTGCAGAAGAACTAATTAACCATGTATAATCAGGAGCAAACCTATACCAAATTGACAAAGGTACGGTGGGCATGCACGTCCATCATCAATGTGTTCATTTGGAGTAAGGCCTGGTTTAATTTAAAAAAATTTCAAGATTTCAAAAGAAAAAATAAAATTTCTCGTCACATTAAAATCTTGTGACACATGTATAGAACATTACATATAGAATAAAAAATAATTAATTATACAGTTTGTCTGTAATTTATGAGACGAATGTTTTGAATTTAGTTAGTCCATGATTGGACAGTAATTATCGAATACAAATAAAAGTAGCCTAATAATTTCATTTTGTCACCAGTAGCAATCCATCCTTCCTCCTCTGGCCCACCCTCAACTGGCTTGTCTTTTTCCAACGAACTGTCGTGCAACCTGCAAACCGTGTGTGAACAAATCCCAATGTCATTATGTTTTCTTCAAATTTGTAGCCATAATGTAATTTCTTATTAAATCACCTAAGCTATAAAAATAACGAGAAACATTTTAAGATGTATTTTTAACATAAAGTATGATATCCTATATCAGCACACAAAAATTGAAATGAAAACTCAATCTAAATATGGAGAAAAAAGTATTTATTTTTAAAGAACAAATTAAACCATTTGAAAATGGTGGGGGACTAAATCGAAGCAAACATTAGTTTAGAGGTTATCTAGACATATGTCAATTTTGGAGGTATTAATTTGGACCTTTTCTTTACAAAAACAACTCCCTCCATTTTAGATTATAAAATATTTTTTTGACTTTTCCAAATACGTAGTTTTTGTTATGCACATAAATATACTCTCTGTTGAGATACATAATAAAAGTAATATATCTTAAAAAGCCAAAAACATCTTACAATTTGGAAAGAAGAGAGTATATTGACGTGTGCAAGCTCAAATAATACGCTACTGAAACATGAAACGTGGTGAATTTTATTAGATTTTGTAAATTTTGACCTGTGTTTTGTAGACTTTGTCAAATGTTTTTAAAATTGTATAGCATATACATAGACGACCACACAAATATGTGCTTACACTTCTTCTCTAACCAGGTTTGAATCGAAATAAAGTCAAAATAAACTGTATTTCAAATGGATAGAATATTATAGTTCAATATTATGGTGAAAAATATGTAGATGGACTTTTGTCGTCAAAATTTGATTTTTTTTTAAGTTTTGGGTACTGTAGTATTTTGTTTTTATTTGGCAAATATTGTTCAACCATGGACTAACTAGGCTCAAAAGGTTCATCTCACGATTTATAGATAAACTGTACAATTAGTTTTAGTTTTTATCTATATTTAATGTTTCACCGTAAGATTCGATGTGACAAGAAATTTTGAATTTTTTTTATGGATAGGTATGCATTTCTGTAAAAAAAAAAAGAAGGAAGGTAATACGGTACGGCGGGGCGGCAGTGGAGAGTGGAAGCCAAGGGTAGATGCGGGTGAGCCGGAGAGTAGGGCCTTGTTTACTTCCCAAAAAATTTTGCAAAATTTTTCAGATTTTTCGTCACATTAAATCTTTAGACACATGCATAAAGTATTAAATATAGACGAAAATAAAAACTAATTGCACAGTTTGGTCGGAATTGACGAAACGAATTTTTTGAGTCTAGTTAGTACATAATTAGATAATATTTGTCAAATACAAACGAAAGTGACACTATTTTTATTTTGCAAATTTTTTTGGAACTAGACTCTGTTTAGTTCGTAAAAATTTTCAAGATTCTCCGTCACATCGAATCTTTGGTCCTATGCATGGAGCATTAAATATAGACGAAAATAAAAACTAACTGCACAGTTTACCTGTAATTTGTGAGATGAATCTTTTAAGTCTAGTTACTCCGTGATTGGACAATGTTTGTCAAATAAAAACGAAATGCTACAGTACCCAAGGCCTTGTTTAGTTCCGAAAATTTTTGGGAAATGGACACTGTAGCACTTTCGTTTGTATTTGACAAATATTATCAATCATGTACTAACTATATTCAAAAGATTCATCTCGTCAATTCCGAGTAAACTGTGTAATTAGTTTTTATTTTCGTCTATATTTAATACTCCATGTATGCGTCTAAAGATTTGATGTGATGGAAAATGTGAAAAATTTTATAAAATTTTCAGGGAACTAAACAAGGCCCAAAAAAAAAAAAATTTACGAACTAAACAAGGCCTAGAGTACCCCAAGTGAGCTGGAGGCTGGAGCCTCTCTCCACAGCGCAGGCGCAGCCCACATTGAATGGCCTCTGAGCAACACCGCGTGAAAGTGGGCACCCACCCCACCGGACGACCCTCGATGGCAGCGCAGCGCAGCGCAGAGCACAGGAGAGCGCGGGCTGCCAACCTAGCTGCCAGGGCTAGGCGGCCCGGCCCGCCCGGCCAGCATTAACTGCGTTCATGTCTCCCTCGCGTCGCCCAACGGCGCCACCACACCACCGCGGCCGGCCGGCAGCCCGGCCCCGCGCCCACTACCGCCGGACCGGTCTGGCCACGGCCCACGGGATCCGGCGGTGCCAGTACGGATCGCCGCCGCGGCCTCTCCATCTCCACCTCCGACGGCGTTCGTACGGTTACGGTACGGGCTATGCGCCTATGGGTACGCAGGGAGAGGGAGCCATGCTATATTGCTGGCTACGCCTAGGCTTTTGGTAGCATCAAGAGAACGGCCACTTCGACTCGAAAATTAAAACTAAACGTGTGCGATTTAAGACTGACTTTTATGAAAGCATGTGGAATTTGCGAAACATATTTTGTCGGTACAGATTCACTCGTGTGATCGCCACAAGGTCCTGATGTCGTACTCCTGTATACGATACGAGACGAGCCATGGACGAAGTTAGCGGTGGGGCTAGGGGGCTCTAGCCCCTACAGCTGCTCATTCAGTGGAGCTCCTAGTATTTTTCTTCTAATTTTAGACACAAATTTATAAGGTAGGGTAGGCTGAGACCTTTATTTTTTAATATATTTTGTGAATTAATATAAGACTACTTCAAGCTAATATATTTTTTTTATTGTGAGAGGTTATAGTAAAGTTAAATCGATGTAGCAATTTTGTTCAGCCCCTCCTACGATTGTTTCTGGCTTCGTCCCTGAGACGAGCCAATATATATATAGATCGACCTGAAACGTGCCAACCACTGTACCACCCGACCTGGCAAGCTGCAAAACTAGCTGCAATGGTAAACGTCAAACAATGCATACCACAGGATGACAGGAACAAGCCAAAAATCTTCGTCAGGATTTACGAGGTTCCCCAAAATTTCGAGGATGGCGTGTTTTGAAACGTTCCCCAAAGCTTTGAAACGTTCGTGCCATGCATGACGCATCTGTCATCTGTGCAAAGACTTCCATGGACTTCAACCGAATAAGCTCGGAAAGGGTCAAACGACCTCGCATCATCATTGGCTGCATGAGCATGATGATGATCCATCGATCTCCCATAGTCCGGTTATCCTGGACTAGTGCCTTCTGGTAGTGTCAAGCGAGCACATAAATGAGTGGAAAAAAGAAGCATTGCACTGCCCTCTTTCCCAAAGACACAATTCTTATTTTTTTCAGTAGTCAAACATTTTTAAACTCCAAGTGATCGCCACAAAGATTCCGGACGGTCACGTCACAGGCTCACACCCTCCTGCACGCCAGATCAGACCAGACTCGGTCACGCACCATGCCGCCTGTAACAACCAACAAACACCCCTGGTCAAGAAGGAACACACCGGGCATCTGCAGAAAGCTGCCTTCTTCCAACCAATCGGGACCCCCAATGACGCCTTTCGGCCTCCAGATTTGTCCGCAAATTCATCAGTTCATCAGTAGCTTCCCTCGCCCCCCTCTCCAGATCTCCAGTACACACGCACACGCACACGCGCCATCTAGAGCCTCATCAGCCCACCCGAACGTGCTTCACTCACAGGATCGCCTGCATGCCCAGTGCCAGTGACACCCGGCTTCTCCTCAACTCCCCGTCTCAATTCAGTTCAAGGACGCTGCGCGCCCGCCTGCCCTGCTTGCTTGCTTTGCTTGCCTGCGTGCGCTGGGGGGCTCACTGTCACTGGTCACCGTCAACATTGCATCAATCTTCGGGCAAGTGTGCATGGACCCATACTGAGAGCACCGAGACAAGCGCACATTTACAATGTAGGGTCCCGTCCAGCTGCACCCGTCGGAGTCGGACCAGAGAGTGCTTGTGCGAGGGTTCCTTCCTTCTCTCTGCTGCACAAGAAGATTGGGAGCAAGGATGAGTGTTGATCATTCCAATCTCCTCTCATTTATGAGAGTCAACTGCTAGCTTCTCAACTAAGCTGGGTTAGGTGCTTACTGTACCTAGCAATCGGGTTTCAGTTTCAACAATTAATACACTACTGCCGCCTGATAACCAAGGTTTCGCTATCAGGGTCAAATGTGTGCACTCGATGTCAAACAAAGAAATGAGCGCCGGAGAGCTAGAGGGGACTATGATCTGACTGATGATATCATCTTTAGGCTTCGTTTGGAAGGAACTGAGGATTTTATTTTGTCAAGAACAGAATCACAAGTGCTTACTTGTTGGTTTCTGGTGGAGTGTTGTTATGAGAGCTTGTTGGTTTCTTGTTCAGTGCAGCAGGGGCCATGCTTCCCATGCCTTTCCTTGGATTCAAGCTCCCTGAGCAAATATTTTCTACCAGTCCTGTAAACACAAACAAAACTCCTTCACGAGCCATAATAGCTGACATCAGTTGCATAATTTATTGGACTTCTTAACTGCATAACGTCTTACGAGAGTTAAAAGGACTGCCTCGCAGATTGCCATTGTACAGATAACATCAGAATTAAACTGATGTGGGAGGTACACAAACTTAAAGCACCTGATTGGAAAGTGATGGCTAATCAATAGACCTGAGTACAAAGTTCCTACAAGGGAAACCCATCAATGGTTTAGAATAAAATGGACCAAGATTTATTACAAGCAGCATTACAGGTACTGATTCGGTGTAGCCCACACAACATTCTTTCTTGGCCATCTTTGCTGATCACAATACTTATATTCATAAACTTGACATAATGCAATTACTTACAACTCAATAATACAATCTTATGAAGTTATGATTCAATTTACACTTGTGGCTCTAATCTATGCGGTAGCATCTATGTATATGTACAGTTTTAGTGTATGCAGAAAGATATTCGCACTTAGCAAGCATAATACAACCATACAACTGTAGATAACAGATACTTTTTAGATATCATGTGAGGCGCATCGATGGAACGTATGTAAATCAACAAGCAACACTCATCAACAAGAAAATCATACCACTTATGAATATCACAAATGTCTACTATGCATAATCCTAGAAAGGCAGGCATTTGCAATACAACTATTTTTCTCTATATTTCCCTCTTTTTATTGCATGAAAACTCATGCAGCTGGTTCTTCAATTTCTGCAAACAGTGATGGAAATTTCCAGGAGAGATCGCTAAGTGTGAGGTAGGCTAGGCACACCAGTCTCTCAGATAGAGAAACCTCTAACCAATCCTAGCTTTACGCCATGATGATGGTGATACCTACCGCTCATGAACGCAACTTGCTCCAAACGATAAGTATTTCCTATCAAGAATTGAAATATTCAATGATGAAGGAGAACAATAAATATAGAAAGTGAAACTTGCACCTTTCTCCATCCCACCAGCACACCATGGCTTCTTCCTTCCCACATGGTTAACCCAAGGATGTAGTGCATGACAAGTAACTTCTAATTATCGCGCATGTATTCTTCATTCCTTCATCGAAATACGAAAATGTATACATACTACTGCAGGAACTGTTGTGAGACCCATAACCAGGAATTGTCAATCCTAAATCCAGTTTAACAATTCTCTCTTTGCTTGCAAACTATATTTACTGCTATGTGTCACCATTACAATAAATAAATAAATACTACACAACGGTTGATGTACACTTCAGAAACCACCATTGCGTAAAGCTAAGATAGGTTTATCGAACAAACATTTTTTAGAAGTTTTGTGGCATTGAAACATCCTTTCCATGATATCATCTTACCATGACTGATCAATCTGATTAGATGAAAAGGGTACAAGCATTGCTTCCCAAGCCAAACAAAAATTAAACTTGAACAGTGTGCTATCAATAATGTCACATTGACGTAGACATGTGGGACTCACTTGATTGTATTATTGTTCTGGCTGAAGTAGAAATGTCAATTATAATTTCTTCCAGAAACAGAATGGTATTGATATTAGAGTCCTTGCAGTTATTACAGTATGCCCTAGAGAGAAGGTTCTAGCAGCAATACATTATGACTTATGCCCCGTGTCTCACTCCAAGAGTTTTGGGGGATCAACCACTTTACTGCACCTTTTCACATTAGTATAGGTATTAATAAGGCCCTCTCTGGGCGCGCACTCTTTGCCTCCCTTTAAGGAATGATATAGGATTCCAAGCCTGTGCTTAAATGTTTGATGTAATAGTCAAAGGCAGCAGTCTTAAAGAGAGTCCTAACAAAAGGCTGGAATGATGATTAATTTCACTTGACAGTATTTATAGGGGTTGGGCCCATGTTTGTTTTCTTAAGCACAAGCACAAACAGAAATTTCCCCCCTTTTGATCATCATCCTTTAAAGCAAAATCAACATGACACTTGAATGCCAGAAAACATTTGTTTAGTGCCATAAATATACTCTAGGCATCATTGTCGTATTCCCTTCTAATCCATTGTGAATTAAACAACCACATAACTCCAACACTGTTTCAACTATCCAAATCAACACCCTTGCCAATTAATCAAAAAGTTTATCAGCATTAGCAATAGCAAAGACAAATATTGAGTTTATATGAAACTAAACCAATCAGCATTTGGGGTTGCAGAAGTTAGGCTGGAAAGGAAAACCAATGTTCACTTGTTCACTTGTTCAGGTGCTAACCTGCTATCTAAAACTTGTATATCCTTGGATCTTGGAATTTCCCTTTCCATTCAAACGAGTTCTCTTTCTCTTTATTCCACAAAAAACATAATTAAAATAAATCTACCTCGTAAGATATGAAGGAAATTTAAAAGAAGATTTACTAGAATGAAGATTACTCCAAACTATATTCATGACTTCCAAGAGTACAGAAACAATCACTGCAATTTTTCAAGAAACGAAAGGCATCTCTTCTGAAGTATCCCTTTCATATTGCTATAAGTGATTCTAGCATTCTACTTTTGGAGATTATATCCTACCCTTTCACATCACACTCTTTCCACATCCACAAACCCCTAATAAGTAATAACTAATTGTGACAATATGTCTACAATAATGATTTTTCATATGCCAAGGCAGTCTAAATTCAACTTCAGTAATTTCATCACTCATCTTAACTCTGGTGTCTTGCACTGATACAGAATAATAAAAGATGATAGAATAGAAAATGTTCGCTGAAGAGACAATAACAAGGTAGGGGCACTACAAAACACTCTAATATTAAGTCAGTAAACATGCAGAAGCTTTCCAACTGGGCCAGATGCACCAAAATTCTTATCTAATTCATCCACGAAAGGATCATCTTCACTTTGAATATAGAATGAGCAACAGTCAACCTAACCAGGATCCAGGCAAAACCTGATCATTTGCAACGTAATGATTTGTTCAAACACTTCTGCATTGTACAAAGATTGTACAAAGATTCGACCCTAGAAAACTCTAGATTGGGGCCTATAGAGAAGCGGTGACAACCAAACAAAATACAGCATAATAACGCATGCATTTATGTAGCATTGGTGGCTCCATGCTGGCCTGGGAAGTGGATTTATACCTTGTCTTGAATAGTGGACCAGCTACCTCCAGAATGGGGTCAGAGAGCACCTCCAATGGTCCCTAGAGACTTATTTCTGCTGCATTCACTGCTCTTTTCTTACAGCCTGCACAGTGTAGTACTGAAAGTTAACACAGGACAGACCGAATGCATACATCAAATCATTTGACTTACAATCACCAGTAACCACGAAAAGAAAGAATTTCAGATGGAAATCACAGGAACATGTCAGCAATGAATATACAATGTTCTGTAGGATTTATCTTGTTCTTTGGCTTTCTTTTCTTTTGTGTAATGTATCTCTACATTTCAGCAGATATTTTTCCTTAATATTTAGAAAGAAGCAAATGATTAGAATAAGGAATCACATTGTCTCGAGCTGCTGTACATATTATACAAGGATAATATGTCCAGAATGATAATAAAAGACAATGTTCAGCTTAAGTAGGAACAGCTGGAAGTAAGCAGGTAAAACCATATATTAAGTCCATAGCATGAACACAGATTTGCATACATATACTGATCTAACTCCATGGTTGACACTTGTTTGCAACATCAATTTCTCATTCCAACTTCCTAGGAATAACTCACTCTGCTCTCCATATCAGCCTTTGCTTTCTCATTCCAACTTCCTAGGAATAACTCACCCTGCTTCTATATCAGCATTTGCTTCCATCCAGAGTCACTATATTTCAATTATTGGTGAAAAGTTTAGCTTAATAAAAACAGATACATATATGTAAGAATATTATATTCAAGAAACAGAAAACATACTTTTGGCAGAAAAATGTAAATGAATGCAGTGTACTGAACAACATGCTATAGATCGACACCTGAAACAGACAAACAGTTTAGTAAATAGTACAAAACACGGAAATTTAACGCCAATACATGGTACGTAGTGGGGAGGGGGGTCCGAACTGTTCGCCTACTTGACAAAGCAAGCTACTTCCTCAAGAACATCTGTGGCCTCTACTTATGAATACAATAAATTAGAATCTTTTTCCAGCAGACATGAATGAGTGGGAGCACGGAATAACCAAGTAGACATTGCACCAATGAAACAATGCTATTGTGGCTTCATTTTGTACAGGTGCACAAAATATGCATGACAATCTGCGAGTCAGTCACTGAAAAAATAGTTTGCATGACCAAATTGATATGGAGACGATATCTACCTATTCTTTATTCCGCTCTGACATGCACATTGCAAAGTACTAGATGTAGTTCTCAATACAACAAAATTCCAGTTGGCTGATTTTGATACCTTTTTAAATATCTGATCAATAACCTTTAGATAAACCTGCAAGGTACTGCCTATGCTGACTTATACTGACTTAAAAAATAATTATTTTCCCAGTTCTTCTTTGGAACAATCAGCAATTGAGTTTCCTTTGTGCTTTTCAACTGATTAGTGATTAGCGTAAATTCAATAACGACAAAATTTTAATATCTGCCAAATTTCTGAGAAGTAACAGTACTTTCTGATTGTGCAGAGGATTCCCATGATGACTTCAAAGGATAAGTAAACTGAGGCAGTCTTGGATAGCTATTAAATATAGATAAACATTATTTATATCCACCAGTTCTACTGAATATACTGCAATGACAACAATAGCTGCACAAAGATTTATATGTTGTAAAAATTAAAAAGATATTCAGACTAAACATGACTCTTGGGGCACAAATCAATCTTAACCTATGCACAAGAATGTGAGAAAACAGATGTTCCTAAACCAGAAATCAGTTACCTGATTCTGTCCAGTGGGCTACAAATTTTGTCGACATGGCCTAAACCAATTTGATAGTACTTCCTCCATCCCAAATTATAAGTCATTCCAAGAATCTTAGAGAGTCAAACTATCCTAAGTTTGACCAAATTTATATAATAAAATAATAATTATTATGATACCAACTAAGTAGCATTAGATTCGTCCTTAATTATATTTTCATAGTATACTCACTTTATGTTACAAATCTTAGTATTTCTCTATATAATTTTGGTCAAACTTAAAAATGTTTTGACTCTCCAAGATTCTTGGAATGACTTACAATTTGGAATGGAGGGAGTAGTTATTAGTAGTTATTGAATGTAGTAAAATAAACATTGTATATATATATATTTTTTTGAGCAATAAACATTGTATATATGAGTTAAACACAACAGCACATGCTAGAAATGCAAAATCAGCCACTTCTGCTGAATATATTCTGATAACAGCAATAGCTAAAAAAAATATATGTAATTTGTAAAATTACAAACATATTCAGACCAAAACAAGATTGTTAGGGAGGAAATCAACCTTAGTCAATGCACAAGAATGTGAGAAAACAGACACTCTACTCAAGACATCTATACCTGATCCTGTCCAAAGGTCTCCCCATATTTGGTCAAGTGTGTGAGTCTACAATACTTGAAGCTTCACATGGACATGCAAATCATGAGTAAACCTGCTAGACATTGAACAGCCAACAGAGTTTCCACCAGCAGTACCATATATAAGGGGATCAATGCATCAAAATCATGATTACAAAGAACAGCCGTACATATATCAGACATAGAAAGTGTTTCATATTGTTCCCAAATACATGGGCCAATGTATCAAAACGGTGATCACAAAGAACAACCGCACATATTATCAACATAGAGAATGTATTGTCATGTTGTCAAAAATAGGATGACAAATGCAGCACCAATAAAAATATTGCTCCAACAGCATTCAGATAGATAGCTGGAGAGGAATTTGAGAGATACAGCTAAATTCCTGTGCTCACATTGACATCAATGGACAAGATCAACCAGCGTCTTCCTCCGGGGAAACCTCTGTGGAAGCCGAAGCGACATAGAGTCCTCAATCTGAATCGGCAGATGTGTGGCCACGAACACGATACCACCCTTCTTCCGGTGCTCCGCGATGATGTATTCAAGCAGCCTGGTACCCTCTGCATCCAGCGCGACAGAGGGCTCGTCCAGCAGCCAGATGGGTCGGTCGATGGCGAGCAGCCTGGCGAGCTGCAGCCGCTTCCTCTGCCCCATGGATAGCATCCTGGCCTTCTCGTTCATGAGCCTGCCGAGACCCATGAGCTCGATGGCCGGGCCCGACCTGCTGCCGTCCTTCCCCTCGAGGAGCTCGAACCACTGGACGTTCTCGAGCACCGTGAGCTTCTCCTTGACGGCGTCCTTGAGCGACATCCAGTTGAGCTGCAGCTTGTACTGCTGGAAGACGCCCGGCGAGGTGACGTCGTGGCCGTTCCAGAGGATCTCCCCCGCCGAGGGGCGCGAGAATCCCGCCAGCATGCGGAGGAGGGTGGTCTTGCCGGAGCCGTTGGCGCCGGTCAGGACGAGGGCCGTGCCGTCGTGGACGCTGAGGTTGATGTCGCGGAGCACCGTCTGCGCGTTCCGCATGCACGAGACGCTGTTGAGCAGGAGCCGCGGCGGCGGGGGCCGAAGCGGCGGCATGTCGCCGAGTGGTCGGTGGCTCGGGGGCCGCTGAGCTGGACGGAGGCGGACGGGTGGGCACAGCGAGGTCGTTGCGTGGGCCCGTGGGTGGATGCGGCGGCGATGGCCGGTGGCTAGGGGGAGTGCGGCGGCGGGCGGGTGCGGCGCGCGGGGAGGCCGAAGTGGGCGGACTGAGGAGGGCGGGTGTTGGGCCGTGCAGACTGCCGAGGTGTTGGTTGGGCTCAAGAAGGTGTGAGTCAGTTGGGCATGGGCCGAGAGGGAAGGGGAAGTTGTTGGACCGAGTGGGAAATGCATTGGAAAACGGCACCGTCTCCGTGCTTTGTCGGCTACAAGGACTCCTCCACACAAGACCATTTGGTGCGGTTCCTCTCGTAGACCTGGAGGAAAAGTCGGTACTCGAGTTACACCACGCATCTTGAAAAGGTTTTGCATTTGAGGTTTGTATTTGAGTAATTTGTCAAAAAGCTCTAAAAGAGGTATCTAACGGTTTTGCATTTGGATTTTGCAATTTGGGCGACTTGGCAAATGAGGGAGCAAACTTGACAAAAATGCCAAATTGTGGATGGCTTTGCAAACCCAATCGCACGAGCAAAGTCACGCACGAGGAAAGCGTGCGCGTTTGGAGACCTTCTATTTTTATCATTTGCCAAGTCCAAATGCCAATTCCCTTGGAGATGACCTATTTTTATCCTTTGCATTTTGTTATGGGAGTTTGCAAATAACAACAAATGCCAAGTCAATTT
>Ga0182004_10002102_pt1 | contig 15279 bp, 15 predicted proteins | sample Sormic07211540_1_FD_120479 | JGI IMG/M metagenome (GOLD analysis project Ga0182004, IMG submission 120479) | Endophyte microbial communities from Sorghum bicolor roots, Mead, Nebraska, USA - 072115-40_1 MetaG | ecosystem: Host-associated > Plants > Roots > Unclassified | place: USA: Nebraska...
TAGTAATTAATAGATTAGACATGGTGTTTAGTCTTGCAATTACCTGGAATTGCACTCAATCCTGCGGATTGTTGTGGTAGCCCTAGGGTAGTGACAGCCCTAACGGTCGACGTATTCCACCTCATTCGGATCGGTGTTTGTAGGACTGTAGTTAGAGCTTCCTAGCCCCCTTCTCATCTCTTTCTGTGGTTAGTGTTCTGATGTCCCGAAATAAATAATCTTTGAAGTAATTCTTGATTCTTATATCAACTAGAGAACTCTTAGGAAACATCCTCTCTTCCCACCAAAAATAATTATATAGTTATCCTTGGGCGATCTTGTATCTTAATTAGTACACTCACGTTCCCTGTGGAAAATCGATACTCTGGAATACTCCTGGGTGAAAGCTACATCGGTATCCGTTTGCGGATTTTTTCTGTTTGCGTTTAAAATACCCAACAGATGCGTCTGGTGCTCACTGGACCCGTACGCAAAGAGCTTTGAAAACTCACGGGACCATCGGACGTAGGCCACCGGACACACACCTTGCATCCAATGCTATGGGCAACGCACCGAGGTTACACTGAATGCACTACACCAGACACGCTTAGGTTACTGTGCGTGAGTCCGGTGTGTGCACCCCAGCAGAAACAACTCACCGGACGCATAGGGAGCGTTTGGTGCAGCGTCCGCTACAGAGTCCGGTGCACCACGAGCTTGAGATTTTCAACGAGACTTCACACAACTTTCACCCAACTAAGTTCCAACTCAAAGTAGACTCAAATAAACACCAATTGGAACTGGTATGAGTGGCCTCTCTCAAACCTTCAATTTTTCACAAATAATTTGCCATAGGCTAAGTAGTTTTTATAAAAATAAGCAAGAGAAAGCACCAAAGAGTCATCATGTGGCCATTCGCTAGGGGTTTTAACCACGATGAGCGTTGAATGCTCCCCCTATCAATGGACGAACACAGCGGATGCTCAAAGCTTAACCAAAAAGAAACGACTAAGCAACACACATGCATATGCTATGCAATGCAATACTTGAAAGTAAAGTAGCGCTTGTCAAGTTTGATCCAAGGTTAAGCTTTTTCACACGCTTTAAGGGTAGTTATCTTAACCATGTTAGACAAGACCTACACACAATCTTTTTGGATTTTTAATTTTAATATGCATGACATATAATACAAAAGCTATGTACAAGAACAACACACAACCTCATTTTTTAGTGAAGTCAGAGAGATCAAGCACATTGAGTTCACTTTGCAACATACAAAACCTAGCTTCATCTAGGGGTTTTGTGAAGATATCCGCTAATTGATTTTCCGTCCCCACATTCTCTAGAGATATATCACCTTTGGCAACATGATCTCTAAGGAAGTGATGACGAATGTCTATGTGCTTAGTGCGGGTGTGTTGTACCAGATTATTAGTAAGTTTTATGGCACTTTCATTTTCACACAACAAAGGTACTTTATCTAGAACTACTCCATAGTCTAGCAAAGTTTGTTTTATGTAAAGTATTTATGTACAACAAGCACCGGCGGCAATGTACTCCGCTTCGGCCGTTGACAAAGCAACACTATTTTGTTTCTTTGACATCCAAGAGACTAGAGATCTACCTAGGAAGTGGCACCCTCTAGATGTGCTCTTTCTATAAATGCGGCACTCGTCATAATCTAAATTAGAATAGCCTACAAGTTGGAATCTTGCACCTTTGGGATACCACAAGCCTAGATATGGTGTGTATTTTAGATACCTAAGAATTCTCTTGACGACAATTAAGTGAGATTCCATAGGCATAGCTTGATATCTAGCACACATACACACACTAAACATGATATCGGGCCTAGATGTGGTGAGGTAAAGTAAACTACCTATCATAGAGTGATAGAGAGTTTTGTCAACTGCGTTACCTCCCTCATCCAAGTCGAGAAGTCCATTTGATGCCATGGGAATTTTGATTGGCTTGCAATCTTGCATCTTGAATCTCTTGAGAAGATCTTGAGTGTACTTCTCTTGAGAGATGAAGACCCCTTCTTCATTTGCTTGACTTGAAACCCAAGGAAGAAGGATAGCTTGCCAATCATAGACATCTCAAACTCCTTGGACATAAAATCACCAAATTTCTTGCAAAAATCTTCATTAGTAGAGCCAAAAATAATATCATCAACATATACTTGGCAAATGAAGATTTCCCCATTCATCTTCTTGGTGAATAGTGTCATGTCAACTTTTCCAATCTTGAAGCCCTTTTTGTTGAGGAAGTCCCTTAGCCTCTCATACCAAGCTCTAGGAGCTTGTTTGAGACCATAGAGCGCCTTAGACAATCGGTAAACATGCTAGGGGTACCTAGGGTCTTCAAAACGGGGGGTTGCTCAACATAGACAAGCTCATTAATATAACCATTTAGAAAGGCACTTTTCACATCCATTTGAAACAATTTGATATCATGGCTAGAAGCATATGCAAGTAGGATACGTATAGCTTCAAGTCTTGCAACAAGTGTAAAAGTTTCACCGAAGTCAAGACCCTCCACTTGTGAAAAGCCTTTCGCCACAAGCCATGCCTTGTTGCGCACCACCTTGCCTTGATTATTGTTATGGAAGACCCATTTTATTCCAATCACTCTTGCATCTGTAGGTCGCTCTTTAAGTGTCCACACTTGGTTGCGAGAGAAGTTGTTCAACTCCTCTTGCATGGCAATGATCCAATCCGCATCCCGAAGAGCTTCCTCTATGGTTTTGGGTTCATCATCAAGAGACACAAAAGCGTGATGTTCAATAAATAAAGCATGTATAGAATGAGTAGTAACACCACGTGATGGACTCTCGATGATGAGATCTTGAGAGTGATCTTGGAGGAGATGTGATGATCTTCTTGACACCACTTGAGAGGTTGGTTGGGGAGCATCAACTTCTTGTGCTTGTGCCACCGCTTGTTCATGAGTTATCCTCTTTGGGCTTGATGTCTCCCACCAAAATGTTTTTCATGGGATCCCTCAATGGTTCACCACCTACATCATCAAGATTATCACTTGCTCCTTGGGAGCCATTAGTTTCATCAAATTCAACATCAAATGTTTCTTCAACCATGTTTGTGGTATGGTTAAAAACTCTATAGGCCTTTAACTTTGATGAATATCCAACCAAGTAATCAATGTCACATCTTCTGTGGAACTTTCCCAATTGTTGGCGCTTCTTGTAGATGTAGCATTTGCACCCAAATACTCTAAACAATGAGACATCGGGCTTCTTCCAATTGAGCAACTCATATGGTGTCTTCTCTAGGAACTTGTGAGGAAAGAGTCTGTTTGTTGCATAGCAAGCGATATTGATAGCCTTGGCCCACATCTTCTCTAGAGTGTTGTACTCATCAAGCATTGTCTTGCCAAGGTGATCAATGTCCGGTTCTTTCTTTATACAACCCCATTTTGTTGCGGTATGTTTGTTGAGGAGAACTCAAGTTTGATTCAAACTTCATCACAATATTCTTCAATATTGGTGTTGTCAAATTCTTTTTCATTGTCACTCCTAATCTTCTTCATTTTGGCCTCAAATTGATTTTAGGCATTCTTTGCAAACTTCTTGAAAATTGATGCAACTTTGACCTTGTCTTGCAAAAAGAATGTCCATGTATACCAGGAGTAGTCATCCACTATGACCAAGCAATATTTGTTTCCACCAAGACTTGCATATGTGGTTGGTCCAAATAGATCCATGTGCAATAGCTCAAGAACTCAAGATGTAGAGAGATAGACCTTGGTTGGATGAGTATTTGCCACTTGCTTGCCGGCTTGACATGCACTACACAATTTGTCCTTCTCAAATGTGACATCCTTCAAGCCTCTTATCAATTCCTTCTTCATCAACTTCTTGAGTGTCCCCATTCCAACATGAGCTAACCTTCTATGCCATAACCAACCAAGTGATGTCTTGGTGAATAAGCATGTCTTGATGTTTACTTCATCGGAGGAGAAATCAACAAGATATAAGTTGTTGTGGCGGAAGCCTTTGAATACCATCTCATTATCATCCTTCTTGGTCACTATCACTTCTTTCTTATTGAATAGGCATTGGAAGCCAAGATCACAAAGTTGTCCAACTGAAAGCAAGTTGAAACTAAGAGATGACACATAGAGCATATTGGTGATGGAGTTGTCATTTGATATTACAATATTTCCTAGACCTTTGACCTTGCCTTTTGAATTGTCATCAAATGTGATCTTCTCTTGCTTGTCCACATCTTCATTGAGTGAGGTGAATATCTGGGGATCTCCGGTCATATGTTGAGTGCAACCACTATCAATTACCTAATGTGATCCACCAGTCTTGTAGTTCACCTACACACAAGAGATCAAGCTTGAGTTTTGGGGACCCACATTTGCTTAGGGTCCTTAATCTTCTCCACTAGTGACTTTGGCACCCAAATCTTCCTTAGCCTTTGCTTGTTGGGTGGCCTCATGAAGCTAACCTTGACTTTGTCATTCTTGTCTTGCCTTACAATGTAGTGAGCATTGAAGGCAAATGGTCTAGCATGCTGGGGCAAAGGAGCTGGTAGTGGTGCCTCACATTCATGGGCAAAGTGACCTTCTTGTCCACACTCAAAGCATCTCTTTGGCTTGGGCTTTCTTGGTTGATCATGAGTGGCTTGAGATTTGATTAGCTTGCTTTGTTGAGCCTTGTATCTAATTACACTTTTGTCCATCTTCATGATTGTGTTCATGAAAAGTTCACTTTGCAAGTCCTTGCCTCTAGTGAACTTGACTAATCCCTTGGTGAGATGTTCTTTCTCTAGCTTTAGCTTCTTGTTCTCTTGGGTTAGCCTTTTGATGATGGGATCATCCTTGCTCTCAAGCTCTTCCAAGATGAAAGACTCATCTTCTTCTTGCTTGTGATATAACAATCCAAGATTGAGGTATTGGTTCTCTTCCTTGAGCTTCTTGTTCTCATATGCAAGATCTTTGTCACGATCAAGTATTTCAACCACTATGGTGTTGTGCTTTGCTTGCTCTTGCAACTCTTTCTTGAGCTTCAAATTTTCACATTTGATCTTCTCATTCTCTTTCTTGATCTTGATAGTGTCCTCATAATTCTCGGTCATTACCACATTCTTGCCTTTGCAACTACCATATTTGTCGATGCTCTCCATAAGTAAGTCATCACAAGAAGTGGCCACATCAAGCTTAGCAACATGGTTAGTAGCAACATGTGTTTCATTTATAGCAAGATCATAAGCTAGCTCAAGATTATCATTGTTCACTTTTAGAGTTGTGAACTCTTCTTTCAACACCCTATGTCTAGCAATGAGCTCATCATGCACAACCTCAAGTTTATAATGTTTTTCTTTGAGCTCTTTTAAAGATAGTTTGAGCTCCTTGAGTTTGGTGGTCATGATTTCATTTTGATCTCTAAGCTCATCACTAGACTTACTTTGCAAGAAGAGATTCATTTTCATTTCCTAGCTTTTCATTTTCACTTCTAGTCTTTCTTATGATTTTAGAGTATTTGTTTAGCAAGTTTACAAGCTCATCATAAGAGGGTGATTCAAACTCATTATCACTCTCACTACTCTCATCCTCACTTTGTACCTTCTGGTCACCCTTGTCCATGAGGCATAGGTGTGTAGAGGATGAAGATGATGGCGAAGGTGGTGGAGATGAAGCATCAATAGCAATAGCGGCCACCTTCTCATTATCACTCTCATTGCCCGAGGAGTCACCACTTGAGCTTTCTATGTCGGTGAGCCAATCAACAACAATGTATGTCTTGCTATTCTTCTTCTTGTGGTACTCCTTCTTCTTGCTACCTTTCTTCTTGAATGACTTCTTGTCATTCTTCTCATCGTCACTTGAGTCATCTTGGTCCTTATTCTTCTTCTTTTATTTGTCCTTCTTGGGTTTAGGACATTGATGAGAAAGATGACCAAGTTCACCACAATTGTAGCAATCCATCTTGGAGATGGGCTTTCTCTTGCTACTTGTGAAGAACTTCTTTTTCTTGGAGTCGAAGTTGACTCCATTCTTGTTGAGTGTCTTTAGCATCTTGGTGCTCACCATAAGAGCAATGGTGGCATCATCATCACTTGAAGTTGATGATTCAACTTCAATCTTCTTGTGAGCGGCCTTGAGATCCAAGTCCTTCTTTTCTTTCTTTGATGATGAGGAGCTATCTTAGGGGCTTGATGTGCATGTACATCTCATGAGAGTTGATCTTCCCCAAGATGGATGTTGGCGTGGAGGTTGAGAGATCTCCTTAATGAAGAACCATGACTATGTACCCATATTTGTCAATGGGTAGGACACATAGTATTTTCCTTACCACATCCGCTGGACTCATCTTGTTGAGTCCAAGACCATTGAGCTTCTCTACAATCACATTCAAGCAAGAATACATTTCATTAGCATTTTCATTGGAAAGCATTTCAAATGTATTAAGCTTGTGCATAACAAGATGGAATCGCTCCTCACGCTCACTCTTGGATCCCTCATGGAGGGCACAAAGTTCAGTCCATAGTTCATGGGCGTCTTTGTGGTTCTACACACGGTTAAACACCTCTTTGCAAAGACATCTAAAGATGTGGTTTTTAGCCTTTGCATTCCACTTTTCATTCTCTTGCTCAAGTGGATTAAGAGTGGTGTCCTTAGCTGGAGGAGCAAATCGTTCAGTCGCGGCTTTTAGGCACTTGACATCGCAAGCCTCGAGGTATGACTCCATCCGTATTTTCTAATACAGAAAGTCATCACCATCAAACATAGGTGGTGGTCTATCCCTGTGAGACATCTTTCTCTAGGTGGTGAAGCCTAATTTAAGAGCACTCGGCTCTGATACTAATTGAAAGGATCAAGATGCCCAAGAGAGGGGGTGAATTGGGATTCTCTAAAAATTTAAGCAACCTATAAGCCTCAATTCAACCCTTGTGCCTAAGTGTGTTCTAGAGAGCTATTGGATAAAAGTTTTGCAACCTAGTTCCAATCCTATTTTAGCATGGTAATTCTAAGAATGTAAAGTGCTCAAAGTAAATGCTGGAATGTAAAGGATGAGAGGAAGAGGAACGTGGTGATGTTTTGCTGAGGTATCGGAGAGTCGCCACTCTCCACTAGTCCTCGTTGGAGCACCCGCGCAAGAGCCTTGCTCCCCCTTGGTCCGTGAAAGGACCAAGTGCTCTCTACGGGCTGATTCTTTGACACTCTATTGCCGTGAATCACCTACAACCGCTCACAAGCTTGACACGAGCCACCCACAAGAACACCAGGTGATCTTCATGCCTCCAATCACCATCAAACCATCTAGGTGATGGCGATCACCAAGAGTAACAAGTAAAGAACTCTCACTTGTCCCAATCAAGGCTCTAGAGAGTGGTGGATGCACACTTGAACTCTTGGAACTCACTAGAGAGGGATCTCTCAAGAAATCACTCAATTCTCAATTCTCTCTTGGCTCTTGCTTCTCTCTTGCACCACAAGGTGTTTCTTAGCTGAACAAATGGGCAAGAGAGCTATCTTGGACGAGGTGGAAAAGTATAAATACTCCCCATCAAGTCCAAGAGCCGGCCACATGAAATGAGCAGAAATTGTATGCACCAGATGCTCTTTATGTTGCACCAGACGCTCTCCGCAGAGAGTCCGGTGCCTCTCCAACGGCTAGCTGTACTTAGAAAACCTGCTCGCACCAGACACACGCAAACGTCCGATGTCCTCACCTTGGAGACGTCCCATGAGGAAGCCCGATTTACAACCTCTCTAGGTAAGGGAACAGACGCACCCCGTAGGGTCCGGTGCATGCATCCGGTGCCTAACCCTAGACACCTAGCACACTGGCTCAACTCCTGTATACATTGGATGCACCAATAGTAGCACTACAGCGTTCGGTGCCAGCGTCTGTTGTGCCTACTCAACCAAAACATCATCGAATCACGAACTTTCCAAAACGAAGTTTGATCCTCTTGATCTAAGGACTTTCTCTGAGCTGCCTAGTGCTAGATTATCAAGTGTTCATCACACCTAAACCTAAAGCCTTGTCTAGGTCAAGCTACCCGTTCGTTGCCCCCCTTAATAGTCAGTTAAAGGAAAAACAAAGTCCTAAACTACTCTAAGCACTCTTCAACTCCAAATGGTACTTAGACCTAGTCTAGCCTTGATGATGTCCAACAATCCTTTAAAAACCGAAACGATTTCCATCATTAAGTAGGCATGAACGTCCTAGTCCATCGATCACCATTACCATGACCTAACTCAAATGGTTTTGTCGTTGCAAAACACACCTTAGTCATAGTAATCTACAATGTCATTAATCACCGAAACTCACTAGGAGCCTAGATGCTTTCAATTACTATAAATGTGTTTGGTTTAGTGGCCAACTCCTGGTCTATTCCCTGAATCCAAGTTTTCACATGTTTGGTTGGCTGGAGATGGCTAGAGCCTGGCTACACATGGCCATCCGTATGGTCCTGGCTTAGGCCTAGAAAAATGCAGCTAATGGTCATTTTTTCCTAGTTAGTCTCAGTGTGAGTTCGCATCACTGCTCGCTGCACCAGTCATCTCCTTTGCTTGCAACTCCTCTACTCCTCTATTGTACCGCTCTCGTCGTCCCTGAGCGAGGTCCTCTCCTGTTCTGCTATCGCTTGTCTTTGAGCGAGTGTCGTCTTTGTCCATGAAAGGATGAAGAAGACAGGAGCTGCACCTATCTCCTTCAATTCGAAGCTCTCCTTCTATTTGCCTTGTTCGATTCGACTCTCGCATCTGCAGTATCTCATAGAAAAGGTATCAAGTAACTAGCTAGGTTCATGCATGCATTTACCATAGTAGAGCATGCCCTGCTGCTCTAGTGCCAGTCCGTCAGGATGTGCTAAATCAAAGCCATGGCTGAGATTTTCTATGAGGGGACTAAGTCGACGCCGATGGTGTGGATGGATTGAGGATGGGAGGCCAAGATTTGCCATTAGCGGCGCTGATCCATGCCGCCTATGGATGAGGGTGGCGGTGCTAGTTCCACGTAGCGGTGCTGATCCACGCCGCCTATGGACGAGGGTGGCAGTGCTAGTGCCACGTGCTGCGGCAAGTGATGGAGCATGGCGTGTGCAGCGCCCAAGCGCTCATGCTAGATGCCCCAAGCGACACGGTTCGGCTCAACTTGGTGGCTGAGGTATGATGTCACCTCGGTCGGTGGCCTCCATGGATCTTGAGATAGACCTGCGGTGGTCCCAGATGAGCGGTGGCTAACGCCGATGGTGGAGGAGGTGCTCACCAAGGTGTGGTGGCAAAGTTGCACCCGTGACTGTGACTGTGTGACTCTGCTACCAACATGTTGTTGTCATGCTCCACCTACTGCGCCAAGTATGCCTATCAGTTGTTTGATGAAATATCTCAATGGGGGTAAACTTACTAGCACGATTGGATTGCTAGGATAGGCTTAGATAATTCATACAAAAGGCTTAGATAATGCATACAATGGGGTAAACCTACACTGCTGCCATCGTGTTGTTGTCGCGCTTGGCCTACTTTGCTTATTTACATCCAAAGGTGATCCTATACGAAACAAACCTAGCAACCAAACACGTCATTTGCTAGCTAGGCTTAGATAACACATACAACCAAACAACTAGCGATTGGATTGCTAGGATAGGCTAAAGCTGCCTAGGCTTGGATTCTAGCTAGAGTAGAAATAGTCTAAAAAACTAAACACATCTCAGATTTGTCATGCTTAGTTTATATAAGGCAAACCAAATAAAATGTAGGGGGTGGAAAGATGATATAGAACCTAATTTCTCAACTAAACACACACTTTTTGATTGAGCCTAATTTGATTATTTTGACTAGATGCATGGATAAAGAGAAACTTAAGATCGAGGTACCACACTGTTGATAGTAATTTTAGCATAATTTTGAATCGTCAAAATCGTCAACGAAGTGTCACCTTTGGATGAAAATAAGCAAAGTAGTAATGAATTTTGTGGTAGTAACTTCTTCCACATGTATTTGTTCCTATTTGAATAGGGGCAAGAATGGAAGGAAAAAGATGTTAGTGGGCCCACATAGGGGTAGGTCGAACCCCTCCCCCTTGTGGGGACACTAGGGTCCATTTTTAGTGAAAAGCCAACAAACACTTCAATGTGTTGAGAACCATCATATGAATATTTTCCTATATCTAATGCTATAAAGAAAATAGACCTCATAGTCCATTAAGTTTGGATTTTGGTGTTCGATGAATAACATAACTCTTTAGAGAATGTTGTTTTCCACTATACAAGGTATAGTTCAAATAGATGCAAGGTGGACTTAGACGACAAAGTGATTGTCTAAATGATTAACACCTCAAGAAAAGACATTAGGTGCCATGTTGAAGACCTGCAAGACATGCTAGAAGTCTAAGACACGAAAGAAGTAGAAGCCCGAACATAAAAACACAAATAAAATTGAAGTCACTAAACCAAGACAAGGATATTGATGAATTAGAATTGTCTCATGATAAGATCTGTTCAAATCAAGATGACTTTAGTTCAAAGTGTAGAGCTTTTTGTTAGTTTTCCAAAAAGTCTACGATTATCAAAAATGAAGTTCAGACCCTAAAATTATGCTAAAAATAGAAAAATGTAACATGGTGAAAGCAGGGTAACATATAGTCCGAATCTAATGATCCGACGCTCAGTGAACTAAACAGATAGTCCAATGTCAATGATCGGCCGCACACCTTGCTCGGACACTTCCAGAAAATATTGTAATGGGTAGTAGAAATATCTCTAAAGATAAAAAGAATTTTTTTCGAGGAGATAAAAAATGTCTTAATTTCTAGAAAGCAAACCTACCACTACTACAGGATTGAACTACCGCAACGAGACCATTTTCACCTCCGTGGTGGGCACAGTTTTTGCCCGCCACGGCTATTTAACTGCGCACAGTTGCTTCTGGCCACAGAAACGTCCGCTGCGGTAAATGATTAACCGCAGCAAGCAACATAAAATGTCTGCTTTGGTTAAGGGTATTAACCGCAGCGGGCAACGTAAAACGCCCGTTGCGGTTAACGCATTTACCGCAGCGTTGCCCGCTTCGGTAGTTCGTTGCCTTTATAAATAGCAGCCAGCTAACCCTCTTTTTCTTTCTCAAGGCTGCTCTCTTCCAAAATTATGAGGGGAGTGGTTTTGCCCTAAAATTTGACCAAACAATTGAATTGTGGTTTAGAGCATTGATTTTGTAGAGTAGGACATCACAAGAGGTAAATAGGAGCTCCCTCCCCTCTTTCTCTTCCTCTTTCTCTCACTTTTGAGCCTCCCTCTAGGTCTATATCTAGATCTAGATTTAGTTTCATGGAGCAGATAGAAAGCTGTATTTTTTTTGTCTAGATTCTTATTGGATGCATATGAAACCTTCTTTGTTCGATGTGTAAGAGTTTGCAGGCACGATATGGATAGGTCAGAATGGATGTACGGGATGAATCGGGATGTACAGTAGTGGCCATGATTTACTGTGGCCTTATGACCGCGGCGGACGCGTTTGCCCGCTGCGGAAAGAAAAAACACCCGCCACGGTTATTCTTTCTGCAGTAGTGTACATATTTGTTTGAAAAAATAATTGCAAAAGAAAGAGACGTGAGAGAAAAATTATTAAAATATAAGGTGCGAAAGGGGTCGAGATCATACATTCATACGGAGTACAGGCCTATAGCCTGTCGGCATACTCACTCTATTGCATAAAGAAAGACACTATATAACACTATACGACATTATATTGACATTGTTCAGCACTGTTTATCGTGGCTCACTAATACTTTTAAGGGATACTCAAATCATTTTATCTCATTCTTAATTTATGCTTCATCTATTTTAAATTATAAATTGTTCTAATTATTCTTGAATATATAATTTTTCATTCCATCTAAATGTACATAAAAACTACAAATTAAAAAGATCTAGGACTTCTTAGGCCGTGTTTAGAATGGAGATAAAAATTTTTTGGGTGTCACATCGGATGTGTCGAAAAAAGATATCGGGAGGGGTTTTTAAAAACTAATAAAAAACAAATTACATAACTCGTTTGGAAACTGCAAGACAAATCTATTAAGTATAATTAATCTGTCATTAGCACATGTAGGTTACTGTAGCACTTAAGGCTAATTATGGACTAACTAGACTTAAAAGATTCGTCTCGTGATTTTTAACCAAACTGTGTAATTAGTTTATTTGTTTATCTATATTTAATGTTCCATGTATGTGTCTAAAGATTCGATGGGATGGATGAAAAAATTTTAGATGGGAAACTAAACAGGGCCTAGGCCCTGTTTAGCCATGAAAAAATTGGAAAGAAGAGAGTACAACAAATCCTATGACACCTTTCTTTGCGTGGGGTGTGCAGCAGGTCCTGCTGCGCTTGTCGTGGCATACTTAAATGAATCAATGAATCCCATTTTAAGCAGGGACCTAGCATTCGCATCTTGCAAAAAGTACGCGCCCAAACCACGCCAAATAGTGACACATGTTGATGAGAAAATGGTATTAATACGGGGTAAGGAATAGAATATCAATTAGATATGACATTTTATTGCATCACTGCAAATGGTATATTCCCTTCGTTCCAAATTAAAGATCATTTTTGCCTTTCACATAGACAAAATATAATACTTTAACTTTAACCTGGTTATAAAGATATTTTTTCTACAAGCCTTAGTTACAGACACAAACGCTTATACATGAGTTACACTCACCCTTATGAACACATGCAGACACTAAAAGATCTTAATATAGCTAAAGAGAGTTAAATAGCCTAATAAAATTTCTACAAACTCACTAGAGCAAACAGTTAGTAAATAATAAAGCGAAGTCTTTTGCTCTAACTCTAATTAAGAGTTTGCAAGCCACTTATCCAAACAATTCTAGTTAGTTAGATCACCAGGCACACAAGAGCTATGTCACTACAAGCTATACTAGTGAACTAAGCTACACAAGGCAAAGCTAGTAACTAAAGCTAATTACACTACTTTGCGAGAATATAAATAGAAGGGATGCGATCTTTATACCAACATGTAGGGAATGAACCAATCAACAAAGATATGAACCAAACAATCACTGGGAGAATGTCAATCAATCACAATTGAGACACACGATTTTTCTCCCAAGATTCATGTGCTTGCCGACACGCTAGTCCCTGCTGTGTCAACCAACACTTGGTAGTTCAATGGCTAAGAGGTGTAGCACGAACCTCATCCACACAATTGGACACCGCAAGAACCGACCCACAAGTGAGGTAGCTCAATGACATGAGCAATTCACTAGAGTTGCCTTTGGTGCTCCGCCAAGGAAGGCACAAGGACCCCTCACAATCACTATAATCGGAGCTGAAAACAGTTACCAACCTCCGTTTGACGATCGTCGCTGCTCCAAACCGTCTAGGAGTCGGCAAACTCCAAGAGTAACAAATGAATCCCACAGCAAAACACAATCACCAAGTGTCTCTAGATGCAGTCACTTAAGCAATACACTTGGATTCTCTCCCAATCTCACAAAGATGAAGAATCAATGATGAAGATGAATGGGAGGGTGTTAGCTAGGATGACAAGGTTGCTATGTCAATGAAAATGCCTAAGAGAGTGAGCCCAAGCTAGTCAATATGTATTTATAGACACCCCAAACAAATAGAGCCGTTGGCTCTCTTGTTGCACAAGAATTAGGGGCGTCGGACACTCCGACGGTTAGCCATCGGATGCTAGCACCCAACGTCCAAGCATAGATGGACGCCACGTGTCCCTCTTTTGAATCTCACACTTCGGTCTCCAACGGTCACAAAGTTACCACTGCACGTGGTCAAGGCACATTGGACGTGTTAGATGGATAGTATCGGACGCCACCGCCTCAGCGTCGAAGCTACTCAGAGAGGTACCAAACCTTAAATCGTCCAACGGACGTGTCAGGAGGGTAGTCACGAGACGCAACTAGCGTCCAATGCACACACTGCATGAACACCTTTCTTCGTGACCCTGCTATAGTAGCGAGTATCAATGTGTCTGATACTCAGCCTATGTAGAGCGTCGGATGTGCCGACACGTCCTGCCTGCACATACCACAACACCCAGTACGCATCGGACGCAACCCCAACATCCGACGTGACATTGAGCAGGGTCTGATGCTCGTGACTTCGCCAGCTTTTCAAATCCACCTCCGATGCAATGGAAAATAGATATTTCATTTCTACGAAAATGTCGAATCCCAAACTCCTCTATACCCCTCAAACTCTACCTCATTTACAAATATGCTAACACCACCATGTGTAAATCATCATATGCATGTGTGTTAGTATTTTCATAAGTATTTTCTCAAAGGAGTTAACACTCTCACTAGATCCTAATGCATATGCAATGAGTTAGAGCATCTAGTGGCACTTGGACAACTGTATTTTCATACGAGTTTCACCCCTCTTCATAGTATGGATATCAATCCTAAATCACTCACACCCTCTAAGGTGTCTGGAGTGCAAATTAAAAAGCTCCTAATACTTATACCTTGCCTTAAGTTTTTTGCTTTTCTCTTTCTTCTTTTCAAGCCGAGTACTTGATCACCTTGTGGTCATCACCACCATCACAATGATCCTCTAGGCTCCACCACTTGGCATGGGACTTATCATTTCATGTCTACACACTTAGCACAATGATTAGTCCCTAGATTTCATCAATTATCCAAAATCAAACTAGGGCTTTCACACCCGCCCGACCCCATGAGCACCTCTGAAGACCGACACTACTTCAACAATACTTTTAAGTAAACAGACAATATTTTCCTCTCCCAGCATTTCAGCACAAGCATCATCATAAACCAAATTTCAGCGAAATGAACGGGTACACGAGTTACACTCACCCCTATGAATGCACGCACACACGCCCTACCCCTATGAGCACCTTCGAAGACCGGCAAATCTCGAGATTGGTAAAGTCACCACAAACGTCTTATATCGATGGTCACGTCACCTACCACTGAAAGAATAGTGTCTTAAATTCTAGAATAAATCTAGAAAAATACGAGTATCTATGTCAAGTCGAGTACTTAAACCCGGGTAGACACGTTCTATCACAGAGAACCCAACTAGCTCAGCTACAGTTAAGTTATAACAATATAGTAATTTCTACAAGTTCGCATAAACATACTATCAAAATATATTTTTTAGGAAATATAGTGAAACTAAATCGATGTCATATATTTTGGTGCATTTTTTATACACTTAGTCATATTTAGATAAACTTGATTAAGGTGAAATTAAGTTAAAGTTAGTTATAATTTGAAATGATGGATTATATATATATATTTATATATATATATA
>Ga0182004_10002103_pt1 | contig 15278 bp, 13 predicted proteins | sample Sormic07211540_1_FD_120479 | JGI IMG/M metagenome (GOLD analysis project Ga0182004, IMG submission 120479) | Endophyte microbial communities from Sorghum bicolor roots, Mead, Nebraska, USA - 072115-40_1 MetaG | ecosystem: Host-associated > Plants > Roots > Unclassified | place: USA: Nebraska...
TGATGAAACAGCTCAATTTTAAAGGACCCGAGTTGAAGGGGCCTGAGTACCTGACGTAAAGGTGACAGGACACTGGTCCAATGAATCCAGTGGAGTTGTTGTAGACTCCTGCGGTTCTGTGCTTATAAAAACACTGTTCAGTGTATCATTTATGCTAGTCTTCAGGCCCTGTTTAGTTACTCATCTAAAATTTTTTCATCCATCCCATCGAATCTTTAGACACATATATAAAACATTAAATGTAGATAAAAAAATAAACTAATTACACAGTTTGGTTGAAAATCGCGAGACGAATTTTTTAAGCCTAGTTACTCCATAATTAGCCTTAAGTGCTACAGTAACCCACATGTGCTAATAATAGATTAATTATACTTAATAGATTTGTCTTGCAGTTTCCTGACGAGCTATGTAATTTGTTTTTTTATTAGTTTCTAAAAACCCTTCCCGACATTCTTCCGACATATTCGATGTGACACCCAAAAAATTTTCATCCTCACTAAACAGGGCTTAGTTTTTTCGTTGACGTCGTAGAAATTTCCCAAGTTTATTTTCTGTCCATTCTAATTAGGTGCATTCTTGCCATGTGAGGTGATTGTTGGCTTCAAATATACAATTTGGCCGTACTACGTTATGTTTATCTGCAAATGGTGACCTTTATTTTCTTAATAAATTTTCTAATCATACTAGTACTAGCTAGGTGAAAATGATTACATGCTGCATACATGAGGTGTAACACGTGGATATCTGCATTCCTTTACATGTGGGAATTTTTGGTTCTTTACATGTGGGAAGTTTTGGATCTTTAAACGTGAATATCTGCATTTCTTTACACGTGCATATCTGTATTTCTTTACATGCTGCATAAATGTTTGTTTGTTTGAAAAGTCATAGCTAAAAGTATTGTTCGCTGATTTATTATATATGAGAGAAAAATATTGTTGATTGGTAGAAAAAGTATGGCCTATAATACAAGCAAACGGAGTTTCGTCCGTACTGCTCAAGTGTGCCAACTTGGACTTCAAGGTCAACGTCGTCATCTGCCGTTAATCAGTTTTAATTTGTGCGAATTTGCCGGTTTGCCACAAATATCAACAAAAAAAGATTATGCCACATCACTTGCTTGGGGATTATGCGTATTCCTCTACTTTCCATGTACCTTTCCAAGATTCAGAAGGCTAGTAGTGCAAAAAAAAATTACAAGTGGATTTGATAGTTTATTGTCACTTGACACCAATTTAACCAATTATGACGGTATATGATGGGGTTAGCAGCACTAAAGCAGAGGTAAAAAATGATTAGCGATGCAGACATCTTAACCATTTGTCTTATTATTGTATTGTAGTAAACGATAATAGCAAGTTTAGCATAGTTATTTCTTTTATCTATATTTAGTGCTCCATGCATGTGCCGTAAGATTCGATGTGACGAGGAATGTGAAAAATTTTGCAAAATATTTTGGGAACTAAATAAGGCCTTATTGCAAGTAACACGTTGGTGTAATCGGGTTTTAATTAGGATACATACTTTTTTTTATCTCAAAAAGCATGGAATATGTAGCTGATGTCAGCAAATTTGGTTTTAGTGTATAGTTGTAGCTTTGTTTTTTTTTTTTTTTTGAGAATCAGTTGTAGCTTTGATGGGTTACGCTATGTACGAAAGAAGTAAATTCAGCCCAGTTGCGAGTTGGTGGGGAGGGGGTCGGCAGGAGGATAGCTGCCACCCTGGTCGGTCGGCAGGCCCGACACGGGGCCTGAAGTGTCTTTGGGTTGGGCCGGGATGATGAAGCCGCGGCCGCCTTGTCCGTCATGTCATGGTCAGTAACCTGGGCAGTGCTGACATTTTCCCACTGCACGCCGGTGTGCTTCCTTTCCTTCTGCCGCTCCCGTAGCCGGGCGAGCTGCTGGACCCACCCGCCTCTGCTGCTTGCAGGCTGTGCCAAGATCCTCTCAGGTATGCACACTGCTGCATCATCGCGCGCTGGCACGTTAATTGTGACTTCTGCCATTAATTGGAGGTAGACACATGCATGCGCGTTGTGTTGCTCAGGCAGGCGTAAGACGACGTGCCGGAGAACCCAAGGGAGATCATGCATGCATGGACGTACAATTAAGGACGCGGTGGAGAAGCGCCAAGGAAAAGGAAGCCACCGGTGACGCCAAGAGGCCGGATGGCCGCGGAGGACATTGCGGAGAGGCCAACCAGCAGGCGAAGGGCGCCGCGGACAGGGGCACAGCACAGGGACAGGGCGTCCCGGGCGGGAGAGAGGGCGAAGCAATATGACAAAAATACTATATGGAATCAAAAGAGGGCCTATATGGGCTTGTTTGGATCACTTGGAATAGGTGGAACAAATTTTAATTAGACTAAAGATTTAGGTGACTAAATATGCTAAGGTCTAGTACTTTGGATACTAAGACTAAAAATGAACAAAAAATAGGACAAAAGACTCATTGCACCTTTAATCCATATAACCATGCATATTGGTCCATGTTTACTAACTAATGAAATAAATGGTTAGTTACGTTGCAAACTAAAAATTACTTTACTTCTCGTCCACCTGTTTAGAAAGGCGTAACTACCCATTATTTTACGAACTAAAAAAAAAAGGCCATAATACGCATTTCTTTGTTACGTCGTTACGCCAGCGCCCGCTTCTGGTTATTCACGTCACGTTCTGTGTGCTGGCGTAGTAGCATGAAGATATGTATTTTAATCATCATATAATGATGACAAATTAAACGAGGAAAACACTGGGCTGATTCATTCTAGCCTGGACACAGCATCAAAGGCCGCGTCTGCCTTCCTAGTAAGCATTAAGATGTTTTTTTTTTTGCGAGACAAGCATCAAGATGATTCAGTAGACGAGGCCTACCCTTGCATGAGAAATAATATAATGCCAGGGGAACAAAAGGAGGATCGATTGTATTTGGCAGAATTTTTTTTGCAAAATGGACACCATAGTACTTTCGTTTGTATTTGACAAATATTGTTTAATTATAGACTAATTATGCTCAAAAAAATTATCTCGTAAATTACAAGTAAATTGTATAATTAATTTTTTTTATCTATATTTAATGTTTTATGTATATGCCGCAAGATTCGATATGACGGAAAATCTTGAAAAAGTTTTGCAAACTTTTTGGTAACTAAACAGCCGCTAAGTTGAAAGAGTCGCTCGTCCACGATTCTGGTGCTATAAATAGTAAATAGGGTCTGCGCCATCCGTTAGCGCCACTTCCCCGACCGAGGACCAGCGGCAGGCTCGACTTCCTGGGCACCCCCTTGGATCTGTGGATCGTGGATCACTGCAATGGCCTCCTCTTGCTCGACTTTGAGCGGGTGGTTAACCCTGCCACGCGGCAGTGGGTGCGCCTGCCTCCCCCTCCCTCTCCTGTGACTGTGACGGAGGAGGAGGAGGGCCATTGCCTTGTGTATGATCCCGTCGTGTCACCGCACTACGAGGTGGTGCTCATACACTTGCTTCCTCGACTGCTGCTTGCTGCGGACTCGGAATGGCCGCCGTCGCCGTACACGACGCACGTCTTCTCGTCGAGGAGCTGGAGGTGGGAAGAGAGGTCCTTCGTCCGCCAAGGGGTGCCCGCAGGGACTATTGCCGACAAGCTCCCCGGAAGCCGACTATATATACGAACGCCACTCCGTCTATCTGCGGGGGAAACTCTACGTCCACTGCCAAAACCATACTGTCATGAGGTATCCATTCGCTCTGCTGCCATTTTTAATTTAATCTATTATTCCCCCCCTCTCCCCCTGAACATAATTAATCTACATATATACTACCTGTTTATATTTATCTTATTATTAATAACATATATTTATTAGTAACATTACAGCAAGTAGTTTCCTTTTCCTTTACCCCACATCTTATCATCATTTTGCAGGATGAACTTGTCAAATAACAGTTACCGAGTGATTAAATGCCCCACAGTGAGCCAAATGGCTGGTGTTGGTGTTCTTTCCTTGGGGAAATCGGAGAGAGGGGTGTACTCTGGAGTACCTTGGAACGATGGATGGCCCCGATTTCAAGTGTGGTTTCTTAACGAATCAAGCGAGCAGATGGAGTGGATACTGAAGAGCAACATCAGCCTCCAAGCAGTGCTACAAAATTTCCCCTTATTAAGTAATCACAACATTATTTACGGCAGCTGGGCCGTTACCTCTAATAAATCTATAAATGAGCATGTGGAGCGAGCAGGGGCTCAAGAGGAATTTGAATGGGACTCGGACGATGGTGTTCTTCTTGAAACCAAAGATGATGACGATGGAACATACTACAACCGACAAACATCTTTCCTCGGATTTCATCCTTTCAAAGAGATTGCCTTCTTTAGGGTATCACGCTCGAGAGTGGTATCTTATCACTTGAACACCTTATACGTTCAATACCTAGGCATACTAAATGCACATTCAGTATATAAGTCATTTCCATACACATCCTGCTGGATGGGGGAGTTACGTGAAAACAATTAGCATTTGGGGGATTTGTATTGGTTTGGAACAATATATGTCATGTATATGATCCGCTGTTTTCATCATTCTTCCATATAAATATTATATTGATTCCTACCGTACTTGTGGTAATCATCAGAGTACTGTGCCTACGCCTCCAGTTTGTATTCATTGATTTTCTGGTAGTAATCTTTTGCTTTCATTTTTGGGAGATTATTAATTAATATAAATACAGCGCGTGTTCCACCTGAAGAACATGTACGAGTCTTGCAGGATAATTAGTCCACTTGATTTTTGCCTTGAACTGATAGTTTGGCCTTGATTTTTGCGGATGCATTCGTCCACTTCTTTGCCTGGTTTGAGTGACAATATATTTATATATCTCTGTTCGGTTGGATAGATCAAATGCGATAAAATGGTCTTATCTAAGCAATATTTAATTGAGTGACGGGATAGAATAAAACATGTAGATATGTTTTCACGTGAAGGAAAAGGAATACGTACAAAGGCTCTTTTTTTTCTGATAAGTTATGGCAGAAAATACCGTTGGCTGATTTATTATGAGAAAAAACACTGTTAAATGACTGACAGATTCGACTGATAAGCTCAAGCGAACAGCGTTCAGCGTGTTTGCTGCGAATGAACAAAACTCAGCGTCTTATAAGCCGTAATAGTGTTTTTCTCTCATAATAAATCGGTAAAAAGTACTTGCAAGAATATAAGGCATACTTCAACTGTGTAAATTGAAGTTTGTCCACAAATTACAATATGTGAATACAGGTTACATGACTGAATATTTATATAAGCCAAAAAAAAAATCTATATCTAACGTGACTTCTTACAAACCATATATACAGTACATCTCAAACATCCAAATGGACGTAACCATCCGAATATCTATCATTTGCATACAGAAAACTGCAAAAGTTATCCCTAAAAAAAAAGAGAAAACTGCACCGGAAAAGATCTACTTCGAAGCAGCCATCTGCATATATAATTTTTTTTTCAAAAGAAAACTGCACGTATAACCCAGAGAGCATATGTGCGGAAGCAGAGAGCATTTTGTAGCGTGCTTTTACAAGAAACAGTCCGTCGCTTCATAGAAGACAGAACATGCTAATCATCACCGGCCTTCTTCAATAACAGAGCTCAGGAATGGCGACGAGGTCTGCGCGGCTGACGACCTCGGTGCCACGCTCGACTGCCCACTGACATTGCTGCTCATGAAGCTGCTGGCGTCACCACCCTTGATCTGCCACTCGGTGATGTAGCTGGGTTTGTTCACCACCTCGCCCACCTCCACGTCTCCCGCCAGCATCGACACCGCTCGTGACATGGACGGACGCTGGTGTGGCGAGCCCTGGGTGCAGAGGAGGGCCACGTGGATGGCACGGAGCACCTGGTTGCTGTTGAATTGTGCGAGCTTGGGGTCGACCATGTCCAGAGGGTGGTTTTCTTCGTACAGTTGCCAAACCTGAAGGCGCAGAAGATTAGCTACAAATGACAAGATGCCAAGCTGGAGTGACTTCGTCTTGAGTGATGTTTCACTGTAAAATTCGGATCTATATTTATGCTCGTTGCGCTAGCCAAAATCAAAATGAAAAGACGAAAAATGCAATCAATCTCTTATGCAGCAATAAGATACCAATCCATGCTGCCATAGTAAAACTTGGCACCCTTTGTTCAAGAATCGCAAACCAATGGGCAATACTACAACTACTATTTTATTTACAGTTTGGCAATTACACACAAAATAAACCATATGAAACTATGTGATAAAAGAGGTTTTTATGAAGGCATGCGAGCTTGATATTGTAAATCCCTAGCATAAATTTTGCTGAAGATCATACTAACAGTACAAAAACAAGACTGCAACACTGCCCAACTTTGAGGCTAGAGTTCAGAGTCAACATACCCATTCTAAAATATAAACCTTGTCTTCATCAAGCGTATTGTCGAAATTTGGCCTTCCAGCTAAAGTCTCCAATATGACCACGCCAAATGCAAACACATCAACTTTCTCGGTCATATGACCTCTCATGGCGTACTCAGGTGCAAGGTAACCACTTCACAGAAGAGTAAGTTAACTGACATCAGCTCACATGTGAAAATAATCTGCAGGTGTAAAGGGCGCAATATGGAAATGTACTTACAATGTACCCGCAACTTTTGTGCTGACATGAGTCTTCTTGTCATCATAAAGTTTGGCGAGCCCAAAATCTGAGATCTTAGGGTTGAGATTTGCATCAAGTAAGACATTGCTAGCCTTTATGTCCCTATGCACAACACGGATGCTAGACTCTTCATGGAGATAAGCAAGGCCTCTTGCAATGCCTAAGCATATCTCAAAGCGTGTTGGCCAGTCTAGGTTCAGTTTCCCACTTCCTGCAAATATAAATGCTTTAGCTTTTATCTAAAATAAGAAACCTGAACTCCTAGAATTACTGTTGTATCAAACTGAAATGAGCAACCATACCAAATAATGCTTTATCAAGGCTTCCATTCTCCAGGTACTCATAAACCAACAGTGGCTTATTTCCCTCAAGACAGCAACCATACAACTTCACAAGATTACGGTGTTGCACTCGAGAAATAGTTTCTATTTCAGCTGCAAATTGTTGTTTTCCCTGATGAGATGTTTCAGATAACTGTTTTACAGCCACCACCCTTCCATCAGCTAATTTACCCTGCAAGAAGGTCCCATTTTCAACAATGTAAGTTTGAATAGAAAAAAAGAAGTAGCACTCTCACTTTACCAAACCTGTGTAGAAACTATAATCGCAACTAGAAACAATAGTGAAAGTAGCTAGTGTGCTTATATTGATATACGTGAAAATAATTGAAGCAAAAGAGTTTACTCCAAAAAAGGAGATGAACTAAACATAAAAACTAATTGTTTCTAGCATTATAATAAAAAAACAAACATGGCTATCCCCTTTTACTATGAATAACTTGGGAAAAATACTTTCAGAGGCTTCATAGAAAATTCACATCCATGAGCACTATAGTTAAACTAACCTTATAAACTGACCCATATCCTCCTTCACCAAGAAGGTTATTGGAACTAAAATTTTCAGTAGCGGTCCTTAGTTCACCATAAGCGAATACATTAGGTCTTCCAACAATACTGTAAAGCTCTGAAAACATAACATAATATAAGTTTATAAATACAATCTCTCAGCTCGATTCATAATACATCGTATATGTAATCATGGTATCTCATTTACCTTGTTGCTCCAATAATAGTTTTCTCCTTCTCTGCCTCCACATACAGAGTCCAGCAAGTGCTAGTACTCCCAAAACTGCTGCACCAACCACGACTCCAACAATTACACCTGTTTTACTACTGCTCTTCTTCTGTGCAGAATTACGGACTGTAGGGGTGAAATCTGTGAGAAAGTTCAGTTGTTAGAAAAATACGATGTTATAGACGAAGCAGTATTTTTATGAATTGCCACTCATTTTTACTGGAAGTGCACATGAGAACATCTAGAACAGTTCAAAATGGATATGTACTACTACTATAAGTGCATGTATTGTTTCAACCATAAGCACTTCTCAAAGTAGAAACTATATATGTATTATTCACCCCAAAAGGAAATTATCTAAAAAATGTTAAACGATGATTGAATCTAAGGGGAGTACTTGGAGTTGCACTCAAAGCTGAGATTGCAGGCCCGTAGTAGCCTTGACTAGGAATGCAACAAGTTCCCTTGCCAGCCCAGAAAAGATGAATCTCAAGGAAGTTTCTAGTGACGGGAACAATATACTGCTTCTCGACAGCAGTGTAAGATTTCCCCCCTGCTGCCTTCCTTATGTCAAAGTTCTTCTCTTTACGCTCGCCCTATGCCAAACACAAGAAATAAATAATACAAAGTCTTAATCAGCTCATAAGCTAAACCCCCAAAATTTATGTAATCAGCTCAACAGGAACCAACCTGGAGATAGATATCGAAAACCCTTCTCCCAACACTCTTCCAAGTCTGTGAATCTTCAAAGTCAAACTCTGCAAATTGAAGAGTGACTGTATAGTTTCCATTCTGGAGTCCAATACCATAGTATCTCAAAGATGATGGCGACATCCTTGCTGTCTGGAATAGTTCTGAATCTAGAGTGTTCTGAAATTGGTGCGAGCTGAAGATTATGTAACTTCCACTTCCATTTGATGTATCCATGAACTTGCCGACATTGCTCACACCCCAAGTTGGTGCTCCTGTAACATAATAGGATGCAGCTCCAAGACTAGCATTATCAGGTTGATACATGGAATTGTCAGAGCCAGATATAGGTCTACTGCTCCCACAGTCCACAGCAATAGAGGCAGCTGCAAGCAAGTCAATTATTTAACATTGTGTTAATTTAGTACATTTGCCTAGTATTTCTCAAGTAGGTCCATGCTTGAAATTGCAAAGGTGGTAAGCTCACATTGTGGAGAGCCAAGAAAACAGGGTGTGTCTCTCTGAAGGCACGACAACCCTGAAGGTAATACACTGCAGATGTAAAACATTGGCATTATGAATCCAATCTATATGCTGAGAGAACATAATGATTGCACTTGAGAACTTGAGGTGATATCAGAATATGAGCTAACCTATTCGTCATGAAATTGTTCGCCACCAAGTTCCTATGTAGAATGAAACACAGAAAAAAAAATAGAAGGCATCACTGTTACTTCCATAGCATATTGAGGGTTTGTCTGGTTTAAGCATAAATCAAGATAAGTAGGACAAATAATTGATTCAGTTTATTGTGCTGGTCTGTAAGGTTAAGAACGTTTGTTTCTATAATAAAGATTCATAATCATATGTCGATTAGAATTGTAACATTTTTAAAAATATATATATTATGGATGCACAAAAACAGAATTTCAAATGTACCAGAAATGTTTGTTTAATGCACGTATATACAATTACTCTAATAATCTAGGTTAGGTTGAATTGACCTAATTGGGTTGGATATGGTTTAGGACTTCAGGTGGTCACTTGAAGTTTCAGAACTCAGTACTCACAGTTGCAAATTGTTCTGAGTAGTCCAAGAAGGAAAGTTGCCTGACAGCTGGTTGTAAGAAAAATCTCTACAGAAAAGATAAAAGGGAAATGTTATAGATAAATGCCTCCCTGATTTTATTGCACAAATAAAATTTAATTTTGATGACATACAAATTTTTAAGAGAACTTCCTATAGAGCTCGGCAGGCTTCCTGAAAGACTATTATTACCAAGAAATCTGGTAGGAACAAAATTTGCTAGCATTAGCAACATGAACAATGAATATCTTCAAAATGAAGGAATAAGTTGAAGACAGTAAAAACTATACAAGAAGTTGAGTGAATTCAGATTCACAAGGGCTTCTGGAACTTGGCCTGTGATATTGTTAAAACTCAAATCCCTGTAACAGGAAAACGGAGAAGAGGGAATTAAGTAATTAAACAAAGCAATAATCCATTCATTAAAACATATTTGCGTAAACCACACTTGACTGGAGTTTGAAAGAAACAAAATGCCTTACAATAAGTTTAGATTTGCAAACTGTGAAAAGTTCACTGATGCCAGGCTATCAGATATCCTGCAATTCCTCAAAATTCTGCAATGAAGCATGCCAAGAGTATTTGGCTTTAATATAATACCTTGATTGCACTATATCAAATATCAAGACATAGTTTGAGTCCTTAAGTGATGACAAAGTTATCCATACAATGTGCTCAAAGATGTCATGTTACTGATGAATGTCAGTGAAGAACTTCCATTTACTATGTCACCTATTCTTCTGCATCACAGAAATAGGTAATTCATACTTCCAGACAGTAAAATTACAATTACAGAATAATACTTAGTACTCCCACCAATACTTACAAGCTTGTTAGTTGGACGAGATTAGAAAGAGTGGCCGGAAGTGGACCTTGAAATGAATTGCCTTGAAACCGCCTACAAAATTGTAATCCGTGTTGCTATTTTAAAGCATCGTTTCTTTACAGATGCATTTACTGACTATGTAGTCAAGAGAGAAGGAAGATGACATTTCTTTAGTACAATGAAAGTAAATAAATCTGTGTAGCCAGAAATCTGATTTTTTTTTTCAAACAACACAGGAGAGCCGTGTGCCTTTGTAATAAAGAAAGAAAGAAAACCTGGATCAGTTACAATACCATAATGCAAGAAGGAAAAGAATCTCACAGTTCTGTTAAATTTGTCCAGTTCCCAATAAAATCTGGAATTTGCCCAGTAAAATCATTATCTGATGCCCACCTAAACACCAGAAAATAACATATAAGATTGAATTGCATGGAACAACATTGTAACAAAACATATTTTATAGGCATACAGTGTCTTCATTCTTGTTAGCCTAGAAAATGTTGACGGTAGGGGACCACTTAGGCCGGCACTATCAATATACCTGCAATTAAGAGATATACATATGAACAAACATAAGTCATGGCGCCTACTAGTCCAAGCGAAGAATGAAAGGAAAAAGTCCATTTTACAGCTAAATAGCATTTGAGTTTTAAATCTTATAGATGGATTTAAAATTTTGAAGTTACCCAAATAACTTTCTATAAGTAAAATAAAGTGTAATAGTACTACAAAACAAATACTATTTAAACTAAACTTTCCACTATGTCGATCAAACTAAACTCCATTCCATATCAAACTGATTTAGGTTGTAAACAATCTTATGTGCAATTTTTTTCCCTAAAGATAAATGCATGGAGTGCAATTTTTTTTCCTAAAGATAAATGCATGGAGTGCTGACAGGTGTAAAATTGACTTTTCCCAAAATGAAAAGAAGAAAATGTATGGAATGCCCAAAAATAGTGAAGATTCTAGACGCACAATTGCTCAAGTTTTTCCAGGTTTCCCAACTCTGATGGAAGGGAGCCATTTAAGTAGTTCGAGCCAAAGCCTCTGAAAAAATTAGCAAAACAATCCAGGTTAGTCAAAAAAAAAGACAACTGAAACATATATTTCTAGTTTTTGTGATTCAAAATTCGGAGGTGATTTCTAATGGAAGTGCCATGATATTAAAAAAATAGTTTACTTACAGAGATACAAGATTCGCAAGGTTCCCAAGCTCCTTTGGAACAGATCCAGACAATGCATTGATGCCCAAACTCCTTGTATTTTGAAAGAGGGAAAGTTTAAGATTTAATGTTAAGCAAAAACATGTAACAGGGTAATATTTATGTTATAAATCTCACATGTACTGCATAGCAGTCAAATTCCCAAGGAAAGATGGCAAAGGCCCTGTTAAGTAATTTTGTCTTAAATCCCTGAAACAACATCAGATCAGATACCAGTGAAAAGAGATCGGATATCACTCCATTAGGTATTATTCACAGCATATCTGAATTTGGGAGTAACATTGGACAATTGTGAAGTTAAAAATACCATCTTAAGTTACTGCCAAAGTTTATGAGAAATAGTAGCCACAATAACAGTTAATGGCAATCACCAAATGATGTCTGTACTATTCTCTACAACTACAAGCAGCACAGGAGAAATATTATGGTAGTATCAGATCTACAATCTGTAAAATCTATAATGAAAAACAAGATAATGGGAGGACAAAATTAAGTATTACACATCAGGTAAATAGGTAATAGGTAAACCTCCAATTAACCACAAATAAATAGTTTTAGAAACAGGACGCTCAGATATGATGTTTTGTTTCCCCGACAATTTCATGCAAGAAAGTGGAGAGCACATACAGATTGGTCAATCGCGTGAGGTTCTGCAGTTCCTGTGGTATGGGGCCAACTGCATTAAGGGCATATATCTTCCTGCATCGGTAAAAGAAAAGTACCCAATGAGCACCGCCGCCTTGCAGTGACCAGTGTTCGTCAGCGCAGCTATGCGCCTGCATTCGTCACAGCACGAACGGCCCATGCTCAGGCGAGCATTCCATCGAGCACCTGACGCGCGCGCGTCTAGAGAGAAACACAAGCACTTACAGCTTGGTGACGTGGCAGACGGTGACGTTGTTCTGGACGGAGCACTCGCACTTGATGGCCGGGTTGAAGTTGTTGTTGTCGTCGATGACGGTGCCGTCCGTGGCGGTGCCGGTGCAGGGGTCGCCGCTGATGTTCCATGCCGACGACGCCGCCTGGCCGAGCTTGGCGAACACTGCGTTCACCGCCGCCGCTGCAAACCGCGTTCACAACTTCACATCAGCAGCGGAAATAGACAGACTCCGGGCGAGGTCGTCCCTGCTCCCCGGGCGTCCGATGGCGCCGCCGCGATCGGACGGCCAGGAACCAGCGCCCACGCTGACATCGCGGAACCGGCCAAAGCCAAGCTACGTGAGGATGGACGGTGGTGTATGTGGATTTTTGGTGTGTGCACGCGGGTCAAAAGGGCAAAAATATGATATCCGCCGTTGACCTCCTAACCGAGACATTTGGAACAGAGTAGTAGGTGGCGACCGCCTGGAACAACTAGGCAGCCAGAGGTAGCAGAGGAAGAGATCATGTTTGCAACCGAAACGAGGGAAAAGAGAATTTCTTGCACGGCAACCGGCAGGAAAATTAGAAAAACCCACGACATGCCATGGAAAATTCAGAAGCTTTCTTGGGAGCGCCAGAAGGCAAGACAGAGCAAAAACAGAGATGAACTGTACGTTCTTCTTTGTGCAAATGAAGGCAGCCAGCATGCATGAGGACGAAGGGTGGTGGCTAATGAGGAGAAGCTGCAAGGAGCAGGCGCGGCAGATCACAGATGGATCGATGATGCGAGCTGGTTCGAATTCGAAAGCCTTGGGTCAATTCAATTCTAGGGGAAGAACTGGAGCGACGCTGCTCACCTTCGACTGGATCGGTCTTCATCGTCGCCGTTTGCTGGGCTTGCGCGGCTGATGCAGCTAGAAGAAGCAGCAGCAGCAGCAGCAGCGTCGGGAGCGCGGAGCCATGGAGGCGCCGGCACGAAGAAGGTCTGGAGGTCGATCCAGGCCTCACCATCTCCTTGCGTCTGTCTCTGCTCGAGCGGCGATGGGCTGCCTCCTCGGACTCGGAGCCCGGTAGGCGGTACCGCGGTAGAGAGAACGAGATATGATGACTCGATCCTCCGAATGGGACGTGTCTCACTCGATCGGGTGGACCCCACAGCTCGGTGCGCGCAGACGCCCGGACGTTGCCGTTGCCACCAACTTTGTTTTTCTAATGGCAAGTGGCGCCACTGCTGTCTATTCAGAAATAATGACGTTTTTTATTTTTAGACATTGTATTTAACTGTTTGTTTTAGGTCTTGATTAGTTCTCAAAAAATTTTGTAAATTTTTTCAGATTTCCCGTCACATCAAATCTTTAGACATATGTATTGAGTATTAAATATAGGCAAAAATTAAAACTAATTGCACAGTTTGGTCGAAATTGACAAGACGAATCTTTTAAGCCTAGTTAATTTATGATTGGACAATATTTGTCAAATACAAACGAAAGTGTTACCGTGTCCATTTCTCAAAATTTTTTGGAACTAAACAAGGCCTTATTCAAACATTTTATATAAATTATAAAATAAATTAATTATGAGTAAAGTATCTCTAATGATAAAAATAAATCTTAATAAAATATATAATATTTATATAAAAGTGTAATTAAGACGACTGGTTAAATAAGATGTTTGAAAGTCTAAAATGTTTTTTTTTTGGGACGGAGAGAGTAATATGACGGCGTTGTAGCAACTGGCCAACAACCTACTGCGTCCAACTCACACATGGAACGGAACGGAACGGAGGCGAAGCCAACGGAGACGACTCCCCAGGCGACCCGATCCTACCTAGTAGTTGTCGTAGCTGAAAAAGACATGTGTGGCTGCAAAACGTGCGCATGTCGACCGGCCCGGTGACGGCGATCGGTGCACCCCGCGGCCATGTCGGACACGGTCGTCGTCAACGGGGCATTGGAGCCTGCTGGCCGCCTTGGGCACTTGTTCTTCCTCTTCGTTTCTCCTTTTTGCGCATGCGAAGAAGAATAGTCGTCTATGGGGGCAAATCCAATAAAAATAAACAAGAATCTCCACGGCGAGCTGCCGTGGCGCTCGTGTGTGCGTACCTACGTCGATCTACGCAGCGTGCAGTGGTACTGGTACGTCCGTACGTACTGAGTTTAATTGGAGTAGTACAACGCTCGCGTATGATCATATCAACGGAACGGGCGACGGATTCGGCGAACGGTTTTTTTTTTTTTTTTTTGTGTGTGTGGGCTTCGACGCTCGGATGAATTTTATGACACAGCAAGTGGCGCCAAATGGGTGTGCGCATTCAGAGAACGCAGCGACAGGAAGCCACCGACTGAGACGGCTGACCAGCCGCAACGTGACCCTATAATTTGCTCCCTACTCAGTACATACAAATAAAAAATATAAAAGCTCATAAGTTTCGAAATGTGTATAAAAGCACATTGACATTTATTACGTGATATTTTTCTAATAATAAATCTATTTAAAAATATAATTTTTTCGATAAATTTAGTAGCACCTAAGGATTAATGGACTTATTAAAAGTGAAACACACATGTGTTTCAAACTTGCGTGTGTACGTTGTGCATTTTGACTTCTAAAATTAATAGTGAAATACAATGTATTTGATATAATGATAATATTTTGATTTAGCAAGGTTTGTTAAAAAAGATAATAATTTAAAAAAAACTCTATAATTAGAATAAGCTATGAGTACACAGGGGCGGTTCTAGAGTAGTACTATGGGGGGACAGCTGTCCCCCCAAATTTTTTTGAAAAACATTTAATATGTATACTCTTTAATAATATATACATGTATAATACATTGTTATACATAATTGCTAGTCTACTCAGCTTATATAACA
>Ga0182004_10002104_pt1 | contig 15278 bp, 13 predicted proteins | sample Sormic07211540_1_FD_120479 | JGI IMG/M metagenome (GOLD analysis project Ga0182004, IMG submission 120479) | Endophyte microbial communities from Sorghum bicolor roots, Mead, Nebraska, USA - 072115-40_1 MetaG | ecosystem: Host-associated > Plants > Roots > Unclassified | place: USA: Nebraska...
CATCTCCGGCACACTTTCATCTTCTTGCATCTTGAAGCTTGAGAACTTTTCTTGGAGGATGTATGCTTTGGCGGTCTTGGTTCCCTTGGTGCCCTCAAATGTTTCTTCTAATTTTGCCCATGCTTCATGAGCAATCTTAATGTTCGTGATTTGCTCAAAGGTCTTGTCATCAAGAGCTTCATGAAGAGCACTAATGGCAATATCATTGCATTGTAGCTTCTTCTCTTCAACCGGTGTCGGTGCATTCTCATTTGCAACCTCAAACTTTGTTTCGGTCACCTTCTAAAGATGAGCGGTCATCTTGACCTTCCAATAAGCATAATTGGTGCCATCAAAGAAAGGTGTCGTCTTGGTGTTGTTGATATGCAAACTTAGAGCCATTTCTTCACCGTAGGTTGTTAAGCCTCAAATAAACAGTGCCTCGGCTCCGATACCACTTGAAAGGTCCAAATGGCTAGAGGGGGGTGAATAGCCTATTTAAAAATTCTAAAAACTTTATTAAACAAGTGAGTTAGTAAAGTAAGTGGCGAAGCTATTCTAGCACTAGCACAACTAGGCTATGCAAGCCAACTACACAAGTCTAGAAAGAAAGCTAAACACTAAAACACAACAACTAGAGAAGGCTACACAACAACTCTATACTAACAAGAACTAAGCTACACAAGCTAAAACTAACAAGGTAGGCAAGTATGTAAAGAAAGGAGAGTGATTGTTATACCGACGTTGTAGAGAAGAGATATATCCAATCAATCATGTACACAATCACAAGAGAGACCTTGGCAAGAGATGACACAAGATTTTTTACCGAGGTTCACTTGCTTCCTGGCAAGCTACTCCTCGTTGTGGCGATACACCCACTTGATGGATCACAAGCTAATTGGCAATACAAAGCCAAACCCTCAGCGGGTGCCGCACATCCACTCACAAGATGGGGATCCTCCAAGCCACGAGCAATCCACTAGAGTAGCCAATTGTGATCTCCCGCGGGGTAGGCTCAAGAACCCCTCACAAATCACTTGGTGAGGCTCGAAAAAATCTCCAATCACGAGCTCAACACCACCGCTGCTCTAAGCCATCTAGGGCATCGAGAAACACCCAAGAGTAACAAGAAATCCATAGCAAACTCAAGAATCAAGTGCCACTAGATGCAACTCTCAAAGCAATGCACTTGAATCTCACTCAATCTCACTAAGATTAGCAATCAAGAAAGGAGATGAGTGGAGGGAGTGTTCTCTAGCTCAAAGTATGCCTCAAGTATCCAAATGTGCAAGACAGAACCCCCAAAGACAGCCACCTTCTATTTATAAGCTCCCTCAAAGAACGAGCTATTGGCTGTTTTCAATGGGTTGCAGTCAGGCACACCGGACGCGTCCTAGTTCACACCGGATGCATCCGGTATGAACTTGGACAGCGTCCGGTGCCCTTGACTGTTTGAAATCTGACCCTTGCCGCCAACTGTAACACAGCACCGGACTCTCGACTTTGAACGCACCGGACGGTCTCGGGTGAGACCAGACAAAAACTCAGAGAGCTTCGCAAAACGTCACAGCACTGGACGCACAACTCGGATGCGTCTAGTGTCCCACCGGACGCATCCGGTGTACACTGGACTAAAACACATAGAGACCTCAAACTGAACTTCACACCGGACGCTAACTCGGACACATCACATCGGATGCGTCCGGTGTAGCACCGGACGTAAACTCAGGAACTCTTTTGTGTTAACATTGTCACCGGACTCTCTACACCGGACTCTGACTGGTTACTGTTCCTGAGTCTGGTGCCTCACAGAAAACCCCTTTAGGTAGTTTTAGCAGCTGAACTTCGTCCTTACCTTTTTCAACTCAAACCCTTGCTTCCATGTGCCAACACAATAGTGTCACAACACTTGTGCTTGTGTGTTAGCTTTTCACAAACATTTTATCAAGGAATTCAGGTTAGCACTTTACGAGATCCTAATGCATATGCTCAAGATATGGACCTAGTAGCACTTGATTTGAGAGATGACCGTGATTTCCCGTCTTGATAGTCGGCTATCTATCGTAAACCCAGTCAATCACTTCTCTACTCAACTTAGACCGGCAAAAGCAAAACCCTATGTTTATACCTTTTCCTTGTCCACTTTCTTCCTTGTCTACCAACATGATCTCCACATCATGCTTCATCTTTTTGTAATCATGTGGCCACCTATCCATGCCACCTTGCTCCTTCATCACATGTGTTGCTATGCCTATCTCAATTCACTTAAGCACAAAGCATTAGCAACTAGGTGTCATTTATTACCAAAACCAAACTTGGGCTTTCAGCTAGATCATCGACCTGTCAAATGAAAAAGTTAGTTACCGATGAAGTTAAAAATGAAGAAAGGACTAAGTGTTGGGAGAAAACTTACTGTGTCATTGCGGATAGCATGCTCGGAGTCGATAAGGTGCCGATATGTGTGAGCCAATGCTGCAAATAGCTACCCTCTCCACTCTTGCCACCATGATTTGTAAGATTCAGTGATGAAGGAGGTTGGCACCCAGGTAGATAGAACGATGTCTGTGGTATCGGCATCAGGTGGAAGTTGAGCTACTTTGTCCCAGTCAAGACCACAGGTGATGGTTTCTCTTGGCTTGATCACATCAGCATAATAGAGCCTGATCGGTAACTGTCCGAAGGCTAACTAACATGCCACTGTTGATGGGTTATAAAACGCATAAGTAATGCTAGTGTTCTTCCCACTACCAAATGTGTTGGCCAGAATTGCTTGGGGAGTGATAATAGCCATCATCAGATCGTTGTCTTTGTTCAGTGCTTCATCGGCAAGATTGAAGAGGAGGGGGAATCTAAATTCCTCGTCAATGTAGGGCATCTAGGCCTGATGCTCACGAGAGAGGCCATTGTAAAAAGTGTGAAAGAATCTGCCGATTTGATTTTCATTGACTTTGGTCCCAGGGAGCACTATGATTGCTTCGCTGAAGTTAAGGGGCGAACGGGTTGCCAATTCATCATCTGCAAGCTCATAATCTTCGGCAATGCCCCATGGAAATTGTTGGGTGAAGAAGTTCCACTGCAGACGCTTATGCATATAGGCATTTAACCACATATTAATAAACCACCATGGGCTCACTGAGTTGCTGATGGGTTCACCGAGAATAAGCTTCTGGGATACTTGGTGGAGAAGGTGATAGGCAGAACTCAGAAGATATTGGCCAAGAGGGAGTCTGACACCATTGGCTAGCAATTTGGCTGCAGCAAGATAAACGCTAGTAGGTCCAACCGATCGACCACAGAAGATAAACTTATCTAGCCACATGTTCAAGAATATGGCATGTTCTCTCTGGCCAACTGATCCGGTCTTCTGGTATTCTTCGATGTACCCCGTCCAACCGCCGATGTTGCGAGTATTTACCTTATACTCGGCTCTTCTATTGTAAGTGAGAGAGTCATCGACAGTTGAAATGTCCAAGCCTGTGAGCATATACACATCGGCAAGAGTGGGAGCAACTAGGCCATGACCAAATATGAAAGCATTGATGTTGTCTGACCAAAAATAAGTATCTATTATCATCATCGACTCATTTTTCTATATATCGGCAATAGAGAGTCTAATACATTGATCCAGTTTCCGTTCTGCCCAGTACACTTCGTTGGCTCTGCCGATCCTTAAATACCAGTTTTTCCATCCCTTGGTGGTCTTAGGCCAGGATCGGAAAGTGTCCTTCCACAGATCTAGGGAGAAATTTTCAGCTCTGAATGGGATTCTGTTGGTTTCTGCATTAATCAGATCAGTGGGATCTGGGTAGCTCATCGGGCCTAAGAATTGGATGTGTGGCTGATCGGTTGGAATAACTAGTTTATCACTCAGTTCCTAAGCTTGGAAGATCAAAGGGGCAGAATAAAAGAAAAGGAAAAATAGCTAAGCATATGAGCTTGTAAAAGTAAAAAGGAACTACAGAAAGAAAGAACGGATATAAGACTGTCCACAGGGACGTTGAAGTTGATCGCCATTGAGCAGGATGGAGACGAAACTAAGATCTTGAGGTCCCTGTTGGGGATATCTCGCCGGTGAAGTTGCACAGTTGCTCGTCAAGGCCGCCGCCGGGCAGAGTAGGTTTTGGATGTTGGGATGGCAAGGTAGAAGATGGGTACATGAGGAGGATGTATTTATAAGTTAAACTGAGCGAGGGTATTCTGGACTTATCTCTCTACCGTACGCGTAAAATTTGAGGTTGTTCAGATAGATATGGTAACTGTTCGCACGACAATCAAGGGATTGTATGGATGATTTGATGGCAAGTAATCATGTTTCGGAGGATATTCCAGTGTATAAAATGTTTTAATACCGAGATCGGTAAGATAGCATGGTTGGACTCTTGCCGATGAGTGGTTACCTTAGATATAATCAGAGCAGGGATGGTTGAGGGTTGTGCGATATTTACTAAAGCGCAAGGATCAAGGTTGGATTTTCCCGGATTTGGCGACGGATTTTGTCAAGAAGAAGATAATTATGTAAAGATGATCATTATCTAGAGTAAATTTCAGAGCATTAATGATTTCATACTCCGAAATTGGGGGGCATGTGTTGATGGTCAGGATAATCGACATGGACCAATCGGCAATAGGGAGATTATTACATTGTACTAACAGGAAGGTGCCGATGAAGATCAGCCGATGGACATTGGTGCCGATGGAAGGTGATGATCCGCAGGAGGGTTCTCTTAGCTTAAATTCAAAAGTGTTGATTAATGAGGTCAGAGATGGTGTTTGCCGATTCAAAGGTTATTGCCGATAGAGTTTATGGTGCTGCGTTGCCGATGCCGATGAGGGAAGATATGAAGACTACTGCTTGTGGTATGCCGATGGAGCAGGAGCCGATGAGGACTTCATCGTGATTGAGATAGACACATGAATAGATAGATGTTATCTTCTTCTTTCTATATTTGTTATAGTATGCCTTAATATAAGAGTCCTATTTTACCTTAGAAATCGAGTCCTGGTCGTATTTGGTTGTAACTCTTTAAACTAGGGTATAAATATAGACCATAGGGCGATGTAATGAAGAATAATCAATCAATATCAAACACAAGTTTACTCCTACTTTCGCATCTACTTTTTCGACGACTTTGTCAATTATTATATTTTCCTTTTTATGAGTTCTCATCGGTTCGGTGAGTTGCACTGATCTAGCGCAATTCTCGACGATCCTCGAGTTCCACGTGAGTACCTCTTGGCCGTGACATCCGGGCGCATCGCTGTTGTCGGGACCAAAGTACTTCTCAGTTATCTCCTTTGTCGGTTAATAGGTCAAATCGACTGGCACACCTTAATATCGAGATCGGATATTAGCCTTTATGTTTGCAGATTCACTTTTACATCAACACTATGTGTCCGGTCAGGACCTTGTATGCGTCTGTGGAGGTAAAGAACTGGGTAACACTTGCTGTAGAATGAGAAATTGATGAAAGGCTTGCCCTGTCAGTGGCAAGTGGGGAACAGATCTAGTAAATTAGATGTTGTCAAAACTTTCGATTGGTGAGCTAGCAAAATGAGAACATCTCTAAACATTGAAGAATTATTCCATAAGTGTTGCACAAAAGAACTGACTGACCATTAGAGACAGAGGGTACTGCGATAACTTTAAGCAGATCCACTAGCTTGACAATTTCTCTCCACCACCATCACAAGTGTTAGAGTGCACGGTAAGTTCTAGACTCAAATGGAGGATCTATTAACCGATAAACGTGGAAGAATAATCGATATGGAAGAAAATACAGAACCAAGAACGACACCGAGGCACGATGTTTTTTTAACGAGGTTCGGCGATGTGCTTAATCCTGGGGGCAATGACTATGGGCGCTCCTCCCCATAAACAGCAGTTACACCGGCATCCGGACGATCCCGTGGCCTTGCCGCCACCCAAACCAGCCGCCAAGTCGTCTCTTCGGTTACAATAGGGGTGGCCTTATTTTTATGGCCCCCTATGGCATAGAGTTCGACTCTAACTCCATCATAGCCCCTAATACAACTCAAATCCTATGTAACCAACTGTACACATATTCAACACATATCTAACAGACTAACAACAAGGAATCCCCTTGGCATCTAAAGGAAGTTTGCCACATAAATGCCATGGCATTAGTATCGTGACAAAATCAGTCTGATTAATAATACCAAACATTTGATTTCCTCTGTTTTAGCCAAATCATAGGTAACAATATCACATGTACTGCACAGTGAACTTCTCTGTACTAGGGATTATTACAGGTTTTGAGCACATGCACACTGTATCTGGGTAGCAATACTGTTACACACAATCATACTGAAGAAAACCAAGAATATTTTTTAGCAGAAGATGAGTAGTATCTGGTAGGCTCGGTGGTGATGTCTTTTTGGTGCTGAGACTGAAGTACCAGGAAACCTAGTGACGCCATTCTTCCAAGGTTGGTGTTTCAACTCCAATGTTCTTCATATCCCTGATGTTAGCTGAGTAGCATATAGGAGAGATGCCTTAGTTCAGTCACCAGTAATCACATTCGAACAGGCAAAAGAGTGACCAAACGATATACTCTTTCATTATTCTGGTGTGACAGCCATGACAGTTAAAGTAGCCAATTAATAAGCTGCGGGAGTGTAACACTTTGCATGGTTACTCACCCAAATGTATTTCTGGATTAGCAGCAGCTGTAGCATCAATAATAACTGTAACTTTCTCATAGTCCAGTGCGACAGCATCGAAGACAGTCTGCCTGATGCAGTTTGGTGTTTGGACCCCTGAAAAACAAACACATAAATAAAATAACTGAATAATGATACCATGTGGTATTGAACTCTGTTAACCAGAAAATAATGATGATGATTAACAGGTTGCAGTGCTGAACAAAGAACTCAAATAATTCCGACAGCCTCTGACAAAATTAACAAGTTCATTTTTTAAGATGACCATGCAGGCATGCAGCTCTTTCTGAATGGGACAATGGAGCTGGAGACTCGCATTGGAAAAAAAACGACTTGCATCTGTATATAGGTTGTAGACAGAAAACAACTTTTACATCTGTATATAGGTAGATTTGCATGCATCATGAGTGTTTACCAGTTACAACCAAGTTCTTGATCCCTGAAGTTTTGAGGACAGAATCGAGGTTGGTGGCAAAGAAAGAGCTGAATCTTCCCTTCACCAGCTTGTACTCCCCGTCCTTGATAACAAACCCCTCGGCCAGCTCTGCACCTTGGGAACCTTTTACAGCCGGACCACTCCCCCTAGAATAAAAGTGCCTGCGAAACAGTTCAACATCTCTTCCTGTAGGGTCATGCTCTCTCACAACCTACATTGCCGTTCATTAGTCACAATCAATATCATGTTTCGTCCAATTGAAACAAGTCATGCATGCAACAACAGTTAGACCTGGAAGAAAATTTGTTAATCTGAAATTAAACAAGGGTTTTCCCCTGTTTTATGAAATAAAAATAATAACAAACAAATATTTCACCTATTACCTCAGTCAATCTTTTTTCTAGCACATGCACATCCATATTTTATCCTTACCATTTTCCATGGTGGTCCCATGTGCCCATGTTTTTGTACCATTTTCCTATTCATCAATACTACTTCTAATTCCATCTGTGGTATTCTATTCCTAAATCTTGCATGGGCCTTAATAATTGTTTACTTTACATTTAATCTCACTAAATTGGAATATGTATTATAAGTTGTATTAAGGTTTCAAATCGTATTCAGAAACTCCCAAATCAGTTGGAGACCCTCTCAATCGATATAGTTTTGGATGACAAGAATATATAAACCTTACACACCAATTAAACAATATTTATTTGAGAAAAATTTTAACTTGTAAATATGAAAGTGAATTAAAAATAGTAAAATCAGTTTAAAGATGAATTTGATCCCAAAACGTGGTACGAAAAATAAAATGACAAGTGGACGTAGTAGTAATTGTATATGCATATGCATCTTATTTTGCAGTTTTCATCTTGTTATTTGTTGCATGGAACTTGGTTCCTATTGTTCCTAGAGAACGGAAAACAACTTACTTCAATTTTGTGAGTCTAGAAAACCCAAGAAAAATTGTTGCAAGAATTGGTGAAATATGATGGTATCTAAATAAGGAAGACGTTTGTTACACAGTTCAATGGAATAACTTTTTCCTTGTTCTTTAATGCAATATATAATCATATAGTTTAATACTCTCTAGATATAGATTGGTTTAAATTTCTTCGAAGTCAAACTTATTAACTTTGTTCAAGTTTATAAAAAATATACCAGAAACTATATTGTGCTATAGTGAATTTCTTTGGTATATATTGTGGATGTTAATATATATTTTTTTTCTATAAATTTGATGAAACTAAAGAATTTTGACTTAGGATAAAAATACTTTTTGGAACTAATAAGGCAGTAAATATATATAATTACCTTACCACTATAAGGCACTAAACTTGAGTAAAAAGTTACGTAGTACAGGGTTTCTGAACTAAATGATTCATTAAGAGTGGGACTTGGACGCTGGGAGGGGCCCACCCTCTATCTTTGTTGCTTTTCTACACATTGTAGAATGTCTTGGCTTCGCTATTGGATGGGACCTCTGATAGTGGAATAAATCATTTGGTCCTCATACTGTAATTGGCTAAGAAAGTTCTATTATGTCTCATTTAGATCACGAGAATCTTGTGGTATTATTAAGTTGTTTCTTATTAATTATTAACACATGCGTATAGGCCTTATTTAGTTCACTCCAAAAACTAAAAATTTTTCAAGATTCTTTATCAAATCGAATCTTACGCCACATGCATGGAACATTAAATATAGATGAAAATAAAAATTAATTATACAGTTTGTCTGTAAATCGCGAGACGAATCTTTGAAGTCTAGTTACTCTATGATTGGATAATGTTTGTCAAATAAAAACAAAAATGCTACAGTGTCAAAATTCAAAAACTTTTTGGATCTAAACAAGGCTAGAGCGGGTGCCATGGGCCTCTCAACGTCCTCATGCGGCCTCCGTGGAATGGGACATGGAGGAACAGATGGTTGGAGGTAGGACGGCGGCGGAGGACAGCTGCCATGATGGGGCAGAGCAGTGCAGGCGAGCGGAGGAGAAAGCCATATTTTTCCCCCTTCGGTGATGTTTCAAGGACCAGATGACATGGCAAAGCCAGCAGTACATGGTTGATGCATGGACCACGGTAGAAGGGTGACAATTGAGAGTAAGCAGAGCGAGAGAGATACGTTATAAAAACACTACAGTAAAGAGATACTCTCAACCTCCCAAATTATTATAGTCACTCTATAAATCTTAGAGAGTCAATGAATCTTAAATAAAATTTATATGATAAAATAATAACATTTATAATACTAACTAAATATCATTAGATTTTTTATTAGTTATATTTTTTATATATCTATTTGATGTCATAAATATTTATACTTTTTTATATTTGTTTGGTCGAAATTAAGATATTTTGACTCTCTAAGATTCTTATAACGACTTATACTTTGAAAATTTGGAAAGGAAGAAGCAGGAGGGCGAAGTTTTTTCTTGCTGATGTGGATGGTTGAGCCTCCGGCGTTCCATCGTCAGTTCGTCACCAGTTTGTCAAAGACTCTAGAGTAAGTATCACTAGTACTATTAGGTGTTGGCACATGCTCATATGACTTTTGTTCTGAGAGAGAAAGTTAGGCAAATGGTACATACCTATTTTAAAACACGAAAATTGTGGAGCAAAGATCTGATCAGTAAAATAAAAGCTGAAGTGTTGTAGTTATTATAACTCGGTCACGGTCACCTAACAGTACAGTTAATTATTAGATCATACTCTTTTCGCTCTAAATTATAACATAGTTTGGCATTTTAGATAATTACTTTAACTATGTATCTAAACATATATAGTGTATATTTAAATGACAGCAAAATCTAGAAACGGAGGAAGTACGATGTAATCTAGCAGTATTTTTATCTCTAAAAAATCAGCGAATAGTACTTTTAGCAGAGATTTTCTGCTAAGCAAACGGGCTCAGTAGTTCATCAGGATGCCTCGTTTGGTCCTTCAATTATAATATAGCAGATTGTCAGAAGCGACAGAAAGCCAACCCAGACGATGAAGATGCCGCGCTGCCGAGCGACGGCGACGGCCTCGGTGACCGCAGGGATGATGGCCTCGCCGGCGGGAAGCAGCGCTGGGCTGCTCATTGCCGGATCCACGAATTCCTTCTGCAGCCAACAGCAATAGTGCCGTCCATCAGATCCCAGCAGCAGCCCAAGAACCAAAGATCGACCATGGAAACCAGCTAGCTGAACACACAAACCAGCAGATATTACCTGCATGTCGATGACGAGCATTGCAGTCTCGCTCCACATCGTCGTAGGCGCCATGGAAATATAGCTGCGATTACTACTCTCGATTCCAGGGACCTGAGCCTCTATACCTGGGCTTTCATTCTCGGGCGGGTGGAGCAATTTATATAAGTGCGGGAGCAGAGACCCAGCAGCGAACACGACAGCAACCGCAAAATATGACAGTTTATAAATCACAATTGTCTACAGGAAAAAGGTAAAGGTAAAAAAGAAACAGCAACAATTAAACATGACAACAGAATGTCACAGTGATATAGACAGCACTGCTTAACTTTCCAATAGCAATAATCACGTTTACAACCACGAAAACCCTTTCTCATATCCTTATTATATTACCTCTAAGGAGGGTGGCGAAGATATATTCCTATTTATACTGGCTACAAAGTACACCGTAACACGAGGCCAAGATCTTCTACAGTTATGGCCTTTTGGGAACCCATAATGACTTATTCATAAGCTACCTCTTAGCATTCTTGATCAAGAGCTAGGCTCATACACGCATTCTAAGATCATGTGATAGTGTGACGTGGGTTTAATTATATTACGAGTCGTCATTGCTAAAAGCTAGCACTATTGAAGAGATCAGCTTAGAACTAATAATTAACTTTTACCATTGTGGATGCCCGAAGGGCCTCGTGTTATGATTTAATGCTAAACCAAGTGGTTATCATTTAATGGACACTTGATTTAACCTGATTAATTCGATTAGCTCTAGAATTACATCATCTGTGCTATCCACTAAATGAAAAAAAAACTTAGGATCATTACAAAGTATCGCGACATACAACTTAGGATCATTACAAGGTATCGCGACATACATAGCTCACCTACAAGTTTTTGTTAGTTGAAATTAGTTAAGTTATTTCTCAAGTAGTTCAACATACTTTTGTAGTTCACACAAGCACTACAGCATCTTATTACCTTGTAGCCAGTGCATTCAATATAAGTTGCACTTGTTCTTAAGTTTAGTTTCATGACACTACTACACGGATCGTAACCGTGGCGGGCAAAAAGGCTTAAACGAGGCGGTTTTTGCAACCACCTCAAACGAAAGGTCACAGTTAATCAGGCCTTATCTGAGGCGGTTGCCTGCCCGCCTCAATAAATAAATTAGAAAATATATAAAAAAAAGAAATAGCCCGCCAATGAGCCCACTTAGCCCATCGATGGGCCCGCCAAGCCCAATGCCACTCTGCCGCCGCCCCGTGCTTGATGTGCCACCGCCACCACCATGGAGCACCAGTATGTTGCTGTGGAGCACCTATATATACGTCACCCTAGATCCGCCATCGGAGCAGTCGACCTCGGCCAGCACAGATCCGGCGTCGGGGCACGCGGCTAGCTAGATCCGTCGCCGGGGTGCGCGGACGGCTTGGATCCACCGTGGAGGAGCTTGGACGCCATGGATCCACCGTTGGGGAGCTTGGATCCACCACCGGGGAGCTTGGAGCCACTATCATCCGCTGCTGCTCCACCACTGTGTACCACCCGTGCGAGGCTAGTGGACGTGTCTGCCTGTGTAGATTGGGGAAGGGGGCACTAAGAGGGGAGGGGGCACGAGGATGGGGAGGGGAACAGAAGCCGCCACCTAGAGGGGAGGGGAGGGGGTGCCACCGGGAGCGTTAGGGAGGGGCATGTTGGGGATCTAGGAGATGGAGAGGCTTGGGTGAGTGGAGAGGGGGAGAGGCGCTATGAGTGGAGAGGAAGAGGCTGATCTTATCTAGGAGGCGCCGCAGAATCGGCTATGGGAGAGGAACGAGCTAGGGTTTCTAACTTCCTCACTCTATATATAGTCAAGTAGTGATATCAGGTTGATTAGGTTTGTCTCATTTCTAGATGCCTGTCTGGGCTTCCATTTAACCGAAGCGGGCCTTGTAATGTGACCGCCATGGTTAATGTATTAACCGAGGTGGTTGTGTTATAATGCCCGCTTCGGTTAATAGGCATTAATCGAGGTGGTTAAATTAAAATGCCCGCCTCGATTAACAAATTTTACGAGGTGGTTTTTTGCAACCGCCTTGGTTAATAAAAAATGACCGCCTCGATCAATCTGAGGTATTAACCGAGGCGGTTGGAAATATTGCCTGCCTCTGAGACCTATTCTAAAATGTCACGCAAAAGATTTTTTTTTAGTAGTGTGAACTAGATGACTTAGTGCTAGCCCTAGTCATGGAAATTAGATTTTGGGGGAGAGCCATCGAGTGGTCATAGTATGTTGATCTTGATCGCTTGCACGAGCAGCATAAGTGTCTAGGTTAGCTAGTATGATAAGAATGGCAAAAAAACATGGAGACAGAGTGAAGTGGTGGAGCGCTAACCTAGGTTTGGACAAGAAGCCAAGCAAGTACAGAGTGATTAAAGTGAGCGTAGAACAAAACACGCAACATCACCGGAGCCTATCACTGCTACTTGGATTTGTAAAGGTGGTTATTATTCACTTATAGAGATGGGTGTAGCAACCTTCTCTACTCAAGAGCATTTAGATTTCTAGAGGCAAATATGCACCCACCTCTTGAAATCAATTTGTAGTGGCAGTTGGTGTTTTTATCACCTCTACTAATTGATTTATAAAGACTATTGGTAATGTGAAGCGACTGACTTGGAATTGCTAAATGGGTGTACAATGATGGATAGTCTGTTACTAAAAGTTATAGCGACGGACCACTCAAGTTGCTAATGAAACCATCATTGTATGTATACAACGATAGACATAAACTTTAGTGACGGACAGTTCAATGGTCCAACTTGTAGGAAGACAGACTGTTAGAGTTTTTAGTGACTGACAATCTATTGAGCTCAATTTAATAGGTAAAAAATAATCTTGAGGTATTTAAAACTAGATCATATTCAGAACCAATACAATATTGAATGATATACACAAATGGGTACATTAATCATACTCTCATTCATCATATATCAAATGAGTCCATATATAATCATGACACTAGCTTAAGCTTATTGCTACCAAGCCAACATACATGGATACGAAAGTCATCAGGTTGTGCAGCTAGCAAGTTTTCTTGTTCAGCAAAAACCATCATTTAAAAGTGATCCAACATTGATCAAAAGATAGCACCATCAGGTTCAAGTCCAAAAGGTAAAACTACCAGATTGTAGTCCAAAAGCATTCAAAGTTAGCATCTAGTTCAGCATAAGATAATTTAATGACTTCCTATCAACAAGATGCTACCAACAACCCCATGAGAAGATCCTGCACCAAATTTGCTCCCAACACCCTTCCTGCCAACAAGCTAGCACCACCTAGCATCTCTGAGATGATCCTACAACACCATGAGAAAATCTATAAGAAGAACCAGCAATACCATGAGAAAATCTTAGTTACCGACTGTAGACCTTCAGTTGTCAAGTATCATTAGTTAGAAACTGTAGATATTCATCATATATCAAAAAAAGAGAATAGAATAAAGTGGTCATTAATTACTTGATTAAATGGCCAAGCAATCGGCATCTGTACAAAATCGCCTAGAGTCTTGATTTCAGCATAAGGGCGTGGCACTAATGTTTCATGTTTGAGGACAATATTCACAATAACTTCATAAAATTTCGTTCTAAGAGCCTCATCTGCTAGCTTATTATTTGGATTAATTGAAACAACAGTTGCTTTAGCCACTTTTTCATTACTCGTCATGGCAAATAAGATGACCTCATTTCCAACCTGAAGTAGATGATGAATATGAGAAATGGATAAATGCTAGGTTGAGCAGCTATTAAATCACAAGTATAAAATTTGTATGAGAGGTTGAGAAGATTACAAGTGCATCATGTGAAAAGCGTTGAATATTTGGTGATGTTATAATGTTCATGGCAAGCGAGGCTGTAGGGGTTGCAGCTTGCTGATTGGCCTCATCATGAAGTTCCTCCACCTGTAGAAAATTGGCTGTAAAAAATATTTTTTTTTTAATTTAATCCTAGGAGAAACTCACTAGTGGTGAAGCTCTATGGTTCGTCTCAAGGAAATCATTTTTTTGGCGGTGTTGTGTTCAGTCCCCAATATGATGTCTTAAAGACCATTTTTTTGATACATTCCTTGTTAACCTGACAAGCAACTCATGGAAGAGATGGATCGATCAACCTCATGGTAAGGCCGTATTAGGGAAAAAACCTTGGGAAAAAATAAGGAAATTTTTTGTAGGCCAAGAAAGGAAGATGATTAAAATCCAAGGGTAAACAAGAATTCTCTCCTTTTTCAACCTTTGTGTGATGTTCTCTCAACTCTGGCATGAGGAGGCTGGCCTGCACAGACTCTAGGCAACCCAAGATGTGTGCATCGAAAGGAGTCCCTCTCAAGAGAGCATTTATTGGTATGTCCCGATGAAACCTGTGGTTTGGTTTATGCAAAAGATGCTACAAGATGCACTTTTATATGTTGCACATGATATGCTGATGTGGTTGTGCATTGTAGGGTCAATAGTTGTTGAGGTTGAGTGACAGACAAGAATAGATAGGTGAGTGAGGAGACAAGCTAGCTTGCAAAATGAGAGAGAGTTGCAACGAGAAAAGCCACAAGTGACTACATTGGGACAATGACAAAGAATGAGGAAGAAAGATAATGACCAAATATACATGGAAGTATTTGGGATTCTCTATATTGTCTATTTTTGTGTTCGTCATTTTCTCTCTCATCCAATCATATGCGTACTGTAGCTCTCAATAATAACCTTCATTACTATGTATACGTCATTGAAAAATCAACGAATCTGCTTAGTATGGCCCATAGACTCCTGGCTGCACGCATCAGTGAGTGTGAGACTAGGGCCCTGTTTGGTTCCACCAACTAAATTTTAGCTAAACTTTAGTCACTTTAGTAGCTAAAGTTCCAAACACATTGACTAAAAGGAGCTAAAATAGTTTAGTTCCATTAGTCACCCAAGAGTAGCTAAAATAATTTTAGCTAGCTAAAATTTA
>Ga0182004_10002105_pt1 | contig 15276 bp, 18 predicted proteins | sample Sormic07211540_1_FD_120479 | JGI IMG/M metagenome (GOLD analysis project Ga0182004, IMG submission 120479) | Endophyte microbial communities from Sorghum bicolor roots, Mead, Nebraska, USA - 072115-40_1 MetaG | ecosystem: Host-associated > Plants > Roots > Unclassified | place: USA: Nebraska...
TACTTTGTGATATTCATTTTAACATTAATGAGAATTATATACTACCTAAGTGTTGTACCTTGATTGTACTCAGGTATATAGAAGAAGAGAAGGATGAATCGGACCCTGAAGAACGGACCAGTGCAAGTCCCAGAAGACAGACTAGCAAAACGGACAAGAAGAGTAAAAAACGGACCAGTGGAAGTCAAGAACGGAACAGTGCATAGCAATCTTCATAATTTTTTACTCACAAAAGCTATGAAGGCCCATGTGGACTTGTTGGAAAGCTTGTCGAGTCTACTTTCCAATGAATCTAGTGGCGACCAGATTGGATACTCCATATTACCTGCAGACCAGAATTAGTACAGACTGCTCAGAAGGTCAACAGTCTGTCATGACAGAATATTGGTACAATTTGCTGAGTAAAACTATACCAATCCACAATGTTTTGTGCTAGACGGTATACATTGCTGGAAAGCCCTTTGAGTCTAGTTTGACACCCAAGAAACGGTTCATCATTTGGACTTCCCAATAAGAAGTTATGGTCAGTTTATTGAAAACTGCTCTGGAGGCCAACAGTCACGCGAAGCCAGTTCGAGAATCCATTCCGAGGAGACCTTTCACATTGCCTTCCATCAGAAACTCTATTTTGTTTTCATACCTATCTAGGAGGGTTGTTCCTAGTATAAATATTACCTACCTCTAAGCTATTAGGAACCTTTTTGATCATTTGATAAACTACATGATATTGCTGTGCTGAGTGCCTTACTCAACCTTTGTTCTTTCTTGTTCTTCTTGGACTTGTGAAGTGAATCCTCTAGGTTCCCCTATTTTGTGCTCTGCGGCTTCCGTTCAGCTACGCCGTATTCTGTGGATTAGTTTCGGATTATGGTTCTGCGGTCGTTCGGAGATCGAGTCGAAGTCTTCGTGGTTTCGGTGCCTCTCTCCCCATCGCTTGGTCGCATCTAACCTTTGTCAGGTATAAAGTTAGTTACCCACTGTTCGCAGCAAGTTATCCTTGTTCTTTTGATCTACTGCTGTGAAGATCGGGCCACCCTCGTACCGATTTATATCGGTAACCTATCAGGTTGTCATTGTGCTTATGCTTAATTTGTATCTTTGTAATGAGTGTAGTGATCTTGTGGATTTTCTCCATAATTTCATTTAGTTTATAGGCCTAAGGCATAAGGATTAATGAACTAAATAGTTGTGTTTGGTTAAAATTTTGTTTCTATCCCAGTTTCTGGAGCAGTCTGCACTAATTCTGGTACATCTCAAATTCTGTTCGTGCAAAGTTTATCAAAATTTTCTGGTAACAACTAGACTTCTTTATCTTTCCAGTGCCGCGATAATGACATTATTATCTATAATGAGCTGTGAGATATAACTGTTCAAATTTGAGGTTTCTGTGCAGTCGGGAATTCTAGAACAGTTTCGGTCGTGCCTAGTTTTGTCTAATTTATATATGGAATCTGTTAATATGATGTAAATAAAGGTTGTAGATAATTTCTTTATCTTTCCAACGGTGTGCAGAACGTCACCTTTTGTGTTCTGAAATTCGAGATATGATAGATTTTCCGAACTGCTGATGTTGGATGTTGCCCTGAAAAATTCAGATTAAATTATCTCTTGTAATTGTCATGTTGGATGTTACTAAGACCTGTTTCTATACCTTGGAATGCAGATGGCAGCATGGGGAAGAGGCAGAGGCAGAGGCCGTGGCAGGGGTGCCAATGCTCCAATTGCTATGGAAGATCTCATGCAGACTCAGAACGAGATGATGTATGCCTTTATGCAACACCTTCAGCATCAACCTGCACCACCACCACCTGTCCTTGTGAGGGATAAGCGTGGATAATTTATGAAGGGAAGACCTCCAGTATCTACACACTCAACTGACCCTATGGAGGCAGATGATTTTGGATAAGTGCTGTGGAGAAACAATTGAACATTGTGCAATGCAATGATTTCGAAAAGGCATTGTATGCTTCAGGACAGCTGTAGAGATCAGCCGAGACTTGGTGAGAGTCTTATCAAGCTGCTCGTCCCAACCATGCTCCTGCTGTCACTTGGCAGGAATTTTGCAGAGATTTTAGAGCACGACATATCAATGAAGGAATGATGGAGCTCAAGCAGGAAGAATTTAGATCTCTCAGAATGGGCTCTATGACTTTGGCAGAGTATCATGATACATTTGAGCAGTTGGCCCGCTATGCCCCTAATGATGTCAGGGAAGATGCTGATAAGCAGCGTCTATTCATGAAAGATCTTTACTATGAACTCAGGTTGCAGTTGGCTAGGAATACCTGTCCTACCTTTTAGGCTCTTATGAATCATGCTGTTGTGTTAGATAATATGTGCAAAGGGCAGGATAAGAAGAGGAGGATGCTAGCACAAGGTTCTGGTAGTAATAACCGCCAGTGTTTCAAATCTCAGCAAGGTTTTCAAGAGAGGTTCCAGGGGCCAGTTAGTTAGTGGAACCGTAATCAGCAGCCTCAACATTTCCAGAACCAACCACAGAATGGGAATCAGCGCCCTCCATTCCAGCAGCGTAATCCTAATCAACAACAGAATGGTTAGCAGACACCCTGTTCAGGAAATTCAAATTCCATCCCTATGAAGAGAAGTCTCCCAATACCCCTACTAGGTGCTTTCACTATGGAAAGGAAGGACATATGTCATATGACTGCCCAGAGAAGTTCATCCAGCAGAACAACAATCATAAGTCTACTTATGCGTTAAAGGTGAACCATGTGGCTGCAGAGACAGTTCAGGAGGGACCAAAATTTATGATAGGTACGTTCTACATCAACTCTATCCCCGCTATAGTTTTATTTAATTCTAGAGCTTCACATATATTTATTTCACAAGCATTTGTTAGAGTTCATAGCATTCCACTATTTGCCATGAAAACCCCTATGCTAGTAAGCTCACCGGGAGGGACTATACCAGTTTCTTATCGTTGCCCCTTAGCAAGTCTTTCTTTAAGGGGGGTAAATTTTCCGGTCAGTCCTATGGTTATGAGAACTTCGGGCATAGATGTGATCTTGGGTTTGGATTTGATGAAGAAATATACCATAGTAATTAAGTGCAAAGAGAAAGTAGTAGTTGTGACAACACCAAAGGGAGAGTGGATCAGTGTTGATGTAGTAGTGCAGGCTCCACCCACAGCTATAGTGAATCAGCTCGATGATGATGTTGATCCTTAGGACCAGGTAGTGAATGAATTCCCAGATGTTTTTCCAGATGACATGCTATGTATGCCACCCGACCGAGACATTGACTTTATTATTGAATTTTACTACTGGTACTGAACCTATAGCTAAAAGACCATATAGAATAGGGGTTAATGAGTTAGAAGAACTTACGAAACAAATAAAGGAATTGCAAGATAAAGGGTTCATTCGTCCTAGTTCTTCACCATGGGGTGCTCAGTTATCTTTGTTGATAAGAAAGATGGTAGTCAGAGAATGTGTGCTGATTATCAGTCACTTAATGAGGTTACTATCAAGAATAAGTATCCCTTACCTAGGATTGATGACTTATTTGATCAGTTAAGAGGTGCATGTGTGTTCTCTAAGATTGATCTGTGTTCTGGTTATCACCAGTTGAAGATCCGTAAATTATATATACCAAAGAAAGCTTTTACAATAAGGTATGGGTTGTATGACTATACAGTTATGTCTTTTGGTTTGACCAATGCAGCAGCTTACTTCATGTACATGATGAATAAAGTATTTATGGAGTATCTCGATAAGTTTGTAGTGGTATTTATTTATGATATACTGGTATTCTCTAAAACAAAGGAAGAACATGCTGAACATCTGAGATTGGTCTTACAGAAACTTAGAGAGCATAAGCTGTATGCTAAGTGTAGTAAGTGTGAGTTTTGGCTAGAAGAAGTTTCTTTTCTTGGTCATGTTGTCTCTAATGGTGGAATTGTAGTGGATCCTAGTAAGGTGAAAGATGTGCTGAATTGGAAGCCACCTACAGATGTAAGTGAAATCTATAGTATTCTTGGTTTGGCTGGTTATTATCGTAGATTCATTGAAGGGTTCTTAAAACTTGCAAAGCCTATGACTGCTCTGTTAGAGAAGAATGCTAAATTTGTATGGTCTGATCAGTGTCAAGCTAGCTTTGAGGAATTTAAGAAGAGGTTAACTACTACACCTGTGTTGGTATTGCTAGATCTGAGTAAGAGTTTCTCCTGCTTCTCGTCTGGGTTTGGGTTATGTTCTTATGCAAGAAGGTAGAGTTGTAGCATATGCATCTAGGCAGTTAAGGAGGCATAAACTAAATTATCCTACTCATGATTTGAAGTTAGCACCTATAGTTCATGCACTAAAAATCTGGAGTCACTATTTGATTAGGCATAAGAGTGACATATATACTGATCATAAGAGTTTGAAATATATCTTCACCCAGACAGGTCTGAATTAGAGGCAACATCGTTGGTTGGAGTTGATAAAGGACTATGACATAGAGGTGCATTATCATCCTGTAAAGGCGAACATCGTGGCTGATGCACTTAGCAGGAAGAAATATGCTAATGAGCTTCAGGCGACACCAGAGTCTGATGAGTTGTGTGCTGAATTTGCACATTTGAATCTAGGCATTGTTGTTAATGCTATGGAAATAGAAGTAACTCCGACCTTAGAGAAGGAAATATTGAAAGGTCAGATAGAGGATGAGAAACTAAAGGAGATAGCTCAGAATGTGGTACTAGGAAAGGCACCAGGATTCAGAATAGATGATAATGGTATACTCTGGTTTGGGAAAGGATATGTGTTTCTGAAGTGAAGGCTATACGTGATATGATTCTGCGAGAGGCCCTTGAATCAGCTTACTCTATTCACCCTAGTAGTACTAAGATGTATCTAGATCTTAAGGAGAAGTATTGGTGGTATGGATTAAAGAGAGATGTAGCTGAATATGTAGCCTTGTGTGATAATTATCAGTGAGTGAAAGCTGAGCACCGGAGGCCAGCTAGACTATTGCAACCAATGAAGCTTCCTGAGTGGAAGTGGGAGGAAGTAGGCATGGATTTCATAGTGGGTTTGCCTCGTATTCAGAGGGGATATGATTCAATATGGGTAATAGTGGATCGATTGACTAAAGTCGCTCACTTCTTGCCAGTAAATACCACTGATTCAGGAGCTTGATTAGCAAAATTGTATATGGAGAGAATAGTTTGTTTGCATGGAGTGCCTAAGAAGATTGTCTCGGATAGAGGAACTCAGTTCACCTGTACTTTTTGGAAGAAAGTGCATGATTCTTTGGGTACAAAGTTGAATTTTAGTACAGCCTATCATCCTCAGACAGAGAGGATAAATCAGATATTAGAAGATATGTTGAGAGCCTGTGCATTGCAATATGGTACCAGTTGGGATAAGAGTTTGCCATATGTAGAGTTTTCCTACAACAACAGTTATCAGCAAAGTCTTAAAATGCACCGTTTGAGGCATTATATGGCCGTAAGTGTAAAACACCTTTGTTTTGGAATCAAACAGGAGAGACTCAGGTGTTTGATCTAGATGTGCTTAGACATGTAGAACAACAAGTATGGATCATCCCAGGATAATCTTAGAGTTGCTCAGTCCCGTTAGAAAAGCTATGCAGATGCACGTAGGAGAGAACTAGCTTTCAGAGAAGGTGATTATGTCTATCTAAAAGTGTCACCCATACGGAGTGTGAAGAGGTTTAATATGAAAGGAGAGCTAGCTCCAAGGAATGTTGGCGCGTTTAATGTTTTGCAAAGGTGTGGAGAAGTAGCTCATCAGTTGGAACTGCCTGAATATTTATCTATTGTGCATGATGTGTTCCATATGTCATAACTTAAGAAGTGTTTGCGGGTACCTAAGGAACAAATACCATTGGAAGAGCTTACTGTAAAAGGAGATCTCACATATGAGGCATATCCGATTAGGATTTTGGTAACAGCTGAGAGAGTTACCAAGAGTTGGATTATTAGAATGTGCAAAGTGTAATGGAATCGGTATTGAGAAGAGGAGGCGACTTGGGAAAGAGAGGATGATCTAAGAAAATCATATCCACAGTTGTTTGAGTAAGCACGGCTCAATCTCGAGGACGAGATTCTTTTAAGGCGGTAGAGTTTGTAACACCCAAAGTTTGATTTTTAATTAATAAGATTTAATTGGATTTATGCAAGTATTTCTGTGAGCATTTAATACAGCAAATAAATAGTTTTTGTTGGAATTAAAATTTATTATAAGGTTAGGAACATGTTTTTGCATTCATGCTAGAGCATAATTATTTTTGTGCTGTGTGTTTTTGTCTGAAGTTTAAAAGGATTCAAATTCTCTTTTGAAAAGGTCTTGGGAAAATAAATGAAAAAAAAGAAGAAAGACACTCTCCCTAGAACCAGGCTAAGGCCTGGCTCTTTCCTCCCCTCCCGTGGCCCATTCAGCCGGCAATCGGCCCAAAGGCCTGTATCCCTCTTGCAACCCAATAGACTGACCAGCCACTCCCATTTCTCTCTTTCCCTTTGACTGACTAGTGGGGCCCACTAGTCAGGATCGTTTTCGACCTCACCTTGGCCGAGTCAGAGCCGATTGGGACCCCATGGCCTTGTTGTAACATCCCTGATGTTACAGATACTAAAACTTGATCATGTCATCATAAGCATAGCAAAGCATATGTGTTAAGCACATCAAGATGCATCAACTTAAAATAAGTTTATTTTGGTTGACTATGCTTAGGAAATTAAAGTGTGTTTACTTTGTAAGTTGATGCTTGTGATGGTTGTGTAATCCCTAGTTAAGGAGGGTTATAAGGAAATAGCTAAGAAAAACCCTAATTTCAACCCTAGTTTCTACCCCCTTTTGTGTAACTTAAAACTAAGCAAAATTTGGGGATGAGTTCAAAAGCAAAGTTATAGATCTTGTCAAGATGTACAACTTTGTTGTTTTGAGTTTTTGAAGTTTCAATACAAAATTCAAAGTAATTTTGAAAATACAGATTTCCAGAAATTGTCCCCTTTTCCAATTTGAATCCCTAATTCAAAATCTATCTGGAATCTTGAAAAGTGATCAAAATTGTAACACTCCAGTGTTATGGTTGCATCCTTCACATGCATAACAGGAGCATCGTCATCTTCATAAGCATATCACGATCATCATTTACCTTGGGTCATGTCATTTTATGCAAAAGTATGATTTAACTTGCTTGAATATGCTTTCTATGCTTTTGGTTGCTTGTGTCATGCTCATGTTTGTGTTCTCTATCTTGGTAAATAGTTCATCTATGCTTAACTCAACTTTTGGAACAATGCTCATGTTGGTCACATCTCCAAATTAAGTACCTAAGTCATACTTTCACTTATAGGCTCTAAAAACCTCTTTTTCTTAGGCTTTTAAAAAGTGGTTCATAAAATGTTTGGATGTCAAAACTTCCTAAAGCCACGTTGTAGAAAATTGTATAAGGAACAAAAGTTGTTTCATGGCCATCTCATGAAAATGATCACAACATGCTCAAAAAGTGCTTTTAAGGCAGATTTGGGGGCTGTTTTGGCACTTAGAAAAATTTTGCTAAGTCCTGGCGCCACCAGTTTGCTTCATCGGTTTTGGAAACCTCATATCTCTTTATCCAAGCTGATCTGGTCGTTGCTCTAGTTGACAAACTTGTAGAACTCGATTAGTACTTCAAGAATGTCAACTACACCATCTCCCAATTCGTCACGGTTTGCGAGTTAATCATCGTCAAAGTAGCTCTGTCACACAAGCATCGCAGTTTGTGAATGGATGCCATCCCCGTCAACGTTTGGCGCCCGTACGCCATCTCTAGCCCTGCTTCTCAGCCCTGGAGGCACGCATGACCTCCACGGCGATGCCCTCGAGCGCGTGGACGCGTCCATTCTCTCCCTCTCGCCTCTCTCGCGCCGAAAGCTCGGCCGCAGCGGAGTCGCCGTCGCGAGCTCACTCCGGTGAGCTCGAGCGCGCTCCACGCTGCATCGCCGCCTACCAAAGCTCACCCACAGCTCCGCCGTGTCCTTCTCCAACTTCCACCCTCAAGCTTGCCGTGAAACCCTCCGGTGAGCCGACATTTCCAACTTTCCCCAAATCAGGTTGCCGGAATAGTTTTCTCTGGCGAGCCCAATGTTGAGCTCCTCGGAGCGTCTCATCTTCTCTGGTTGGGTTCTAGGTGTTGCTTAGGACCTTAGCTACCGTCTGTGCCATTTGGGGGACACTCTACCGCACTTACCGTCGCCGGACACGACGAGCAGCGCCGCCGTGTTTCCGCCGGAGTTCGGTCCTCTCGTGGCTAGCCCTTTCCACACCGTTTCAAGCCAAGTCACCTACCTAGAAAGCTTCGCCGTAGTTCACTGGTGCTATAGGAAACCCTAGGTCACGCTCTACCGGCCTGAGAGCTCCGGCGTATCGCCGAGCATGTCCGCCGAGCCACCATGGTCGACGGCGAGCCCCTTCCGGTGGCTCCGCCGTGGGGAAAAGGGGGTCAACCGGTTCGCAAGTGTCTGGGGATCACGTTGGTGCCCTCGGTTTGGCCGGAGACCTCGCCGTCGCAGAGAAATTGCCGGTGAACGTCGCCTCGGTCGAGAGGAAGAAGAACCTGACATGCGGGTCCCGCTATCAGTGACACAACGGCTCCCTCCTCTCTTTTATTTAAATTCCATATTTCTTGCAATCTTGGAAAAATCATATCTCCAGTTTCTGAGCTCCAAAAATTGTGAAACAAATTTTGTGATGATCCATGGGATGGCTAATTTTTAATAAAAATATAATATGCACCATGTTTTCTGTAAAAAATAATTGTTATGAATTAATATTATTAATTATGTGTAAATTCATTTCTTTTGATATACTGTTCCAATTGCTGTGAAATTTTTATGCTATGCTCTGAGTAGTATTAGAATTCTCTGGTAAATATTTCATAATTTTTGGAGTACTTTATCACTTATAAGTAAATTATGTTAATACTATGACCTAATTTCATATGTAAATCATATAAAATGTTTTATGCTTATGCTGATGTTCCCCTTTGGTGTCAAGCTTGTTTGTGGTAGTAGTGACATGTAAATAATCTGAAATCTGTTGTTTGACACTATCTAAGACATGTTTCTTAATTTATGATATAAGCACCTTATTATATGTTAATTAATTATCTTAAATTTGGCATGTGCAATTGCTCTGAAAATTTTATGGTAATGTCCAGATGCCATGCTTGTGCTTCTGTAGTATTTGTAGATTTTTCTGAGCACTCTTGCTGGTATCTTGTAATTATGACCTTTTATGGAATTAAATTAATAAATGCCTTGTTGTTATGTGTTTAGTAGTCAACATGTGGTTTTCTGGTAATCTTAGGTTATGCTAGTGCTTATAAGCCACTTGGTTGGCACTAAATATGTTTTTGCCATGTCATCAAATAATTAATTGAAGGTTGTATAGCTGTTCTGGACAGCAAGGGAGTAATCTGATCATTGTTTGATGATAACTTTGTTTTCTGATTAACTTGTCTATATCAAATATGTGGTGAACTTTATAAACTAGCTGCAGTTTAAATTTGGGATCATTTGGTCCAGTAGTTTAAAAGTTATGGCCCTTTTAAGTTGAGTTTCAGAACTAGGTGCTCTCTGTTTTTCTGGGACAGAATCTGGAACTTTGTTTAGTTGACATGTTTAACTTGTGAATCTTGCTGTGATGTCTAAATATGAAATGTAAATAATTTCATAAGCTTTCCAGAATGTCCTTATTCATGTTCGTTGCATCTGTATAGCTTTAGTTATGAATTGTTCCTTGAGCTGCTCTGCTACTTGGTTGTTGCTGTTTATTGGGTTAACTTGGTGAGTCTTGTAGTTAAGTTGGTAATCTTTTGTGAGCTTGTGATGTGAGCTTACTCCGTAAATGAGTGTCCAGTGAAGTTCTAATCATATTACCAAGCATTCATCATCATCTAGTGTGCACACATTTCTCACTCATCGTGCATGCAATAGGTGCATCGGAAGCGGCAGCCTCGTTCGAGCTCGATCGGGTGAACCACGAAGGCCCGGAGATCAATCAGGAGGCGGAGGTCCAGCCAACCGAACAAGAGGAGCCCGAAGAGGAGGTCGAGTGCCCTAGTCACGGGCCAGCTTCGTTCGTGAAAGGCAAGCCCCGGAGCATCTTAAGTCTCCCACTTTAATTTCAAAAGCATACTTGATTATGTTATATCTATTGATGCATTACGTATAAGAGTTGTGATGAAGCTCTTGCTGCATTATACCTTCCTTGTCCAGATATCTTACCACTAACTGGTTGTAGAGTTAAGATCGAGTAGCAGCTTTGCTATGCTTTAATCGGTATAGTCGGGTGATATCCTGTCACCTGCGCGAAATAGGGCTGTGGTCGGATCACGATTGACCATATGTGCTATCATGGGAAAGAACCTGATTAAAATGACTTAAGCCAGGCGGAGTTTTGATTCGTGGTAGTAACTCCGTCTGTGGCAGCTAAGGACCGATCGTTGTATGTCCTCTTGTCATGTTGAACGCATGTCTGACACTTAGTTGGCCGGATAACTCGTTCCGACCACAAAGCCTAGTAGTATGACTCAGGCCGGAAGACCGGCAAGTATAAAGTGCGCACTACCGGAGGAAGTGCGTTGTGCGGGGGGACATTGGTGTAAGACCAAAGGCATGTGAGTTAAAAGTCCTGACCTCCCTGGCAGAGTGGCAGTCTTGGGAGTGTGGCGCTGATCGGAGCCGCGATTCCTGAGTCGTAACTATAACAGAACCATCTAATTTATAAGAATTCAAGTGAATTAGCGACCACAAGAGCAGTCAAGCCAATGGACTTGAACCCATATAAACCCGGTAGTCCGACAAAACCTCAAAAGATCTCGATTCAACCAACATACAACCAAGACCGTACATGATCAAGCATCTCCATCACAGATTACACATATGCGTCACAGAACATAGTTTTACATCACATCTGAGTTCAAATAAAGTTATTACAACAGTTTAGTAGCGGAAGCAAAGTAGTTTTGAAACAACACACTCTTAGTTTAAGTACATGCCAGCTCCATGATCATCCCAACAAAAGCACAACCGAAGATATAAGAAGTGATCTTGCCCGGGATCTACTCATCATCCGTAGCCGGATAGTGACAGTTAGCACAATTGCCGTGATACACGACATCATCTGCAACAAGGGTAAATAAAACCCGGAGTAGGAGAATGTACTCAGCTAAACTTACCCGTCATAAACCAGAAATAAAGTGACACCAAGGAGTATGCAAGGCTAACATTTGTGGACTAGTTTGACTCATATTTTGCATAAAAAGCTTTAGTTTTAAGTAACACATTTATACAATTTCAGCAGCAAGTTCATTATTTAAAATAGCTATCCACTAGATTAGCACTTGATCTAAGCATACACTTGAATATTAAGTATCACAATAATAACCATATCCAGATTATCACATAGCCATCAACATTCTCATCATAACCATTAAGTTTATTTAGTGAATTTTATGTTGCCGCTGCTTGAGTCAAGTTCTCACTATCCGGGAGAGACGGCGATTCGAATCGATTCCTATCCAGCTGGAGGGGTATTCCTAGCACTCACCCAAGCATACCTCGCGAGGGCAGCTCCGACACCTTTAGCACAACTCCGGACCAATTCTTGGGTCCGTACAGCGCCGCACCCCCAGGGACCGCCAATCTGCCAGGGTCAGGTCTCTAACCTGACACCTCGGTCTTACGCCATTGACTCTCCGCACATCCTTGCTGCCAACCAGGGTGCGCACTTAAACCGAACGGGGTATCCAGCCGGAGATGCACTCGTAGGCTTCGCGGTCGGAATAACTTATCCGGTCAACTAAGTGTTAGGCATTCTTTCAACATGACACGAGGACGTACAGCGTACCGGTCCTTAAACGACACAGACGGGAATAGATTCACACCCAAGACCTCCATGCCTTGTTGCTGCCCTATCGTCATCCCGCCTGGTCTCAAATTCATTATTAGCACCTGGTTATTTCCACGATAGCAAATATAGCCATCCGTGATCAAGTATCCACCTATCTCTCACAGGTGACAGGAAATCACCCGGCTTCTACCGAGCTAAGCATGGCTAAGCATCATTTCGAACCTGGACCTACTTAGGTAAGTTATAAGGTGGTCAAGGTAGTCATTATGCAGCAAGGGTGTCATATCAACGCCTAACACTTAATGCAACAATATATAACCATAGTTAATTGACAACTGGACATGATAACAAAATATTAGGAGTCTTATAATACTCCAGGGCTTGCCTTCGACGTAGGTGGAAGAACGATGGTCAGGACACTCCGGTAGATCCTCCTCCACACCTCCTTCGCCTTGAGGTGGCTCCCTTTGCTGCTCCTCCGGCTCGGGTGGTGCGAATTCCAAGACCGTTACGCCCGTGGGTGCACCTAAGTATGCATGACAAGGCGATAAACATACAGAATGCACATAACATGCAAGATGTCATGATGATAAGCCAAAGGAACATAAAACAGAGTGCAGACATGAGCATAAGCTTCTAAGATTAAGAGAGTCATAGATTAACAAGTAAGTGCATACTTCTTGTCCGGTAGGGAGGCTAACTAGACAAGCTAATCAACCTTAGCTACTCATACACAGCAACTGGTGTCATGGACAGATCAACTAGTCACAAGTTCTAGCTACAACTTAGTCACCAGTTGTCCAAACTAAGCAAGTAGACACTTTCTGGAAAGCTTAGCAAATTTTCCACAATTCACTTTTAGACATACCAGAAGGATTCCCAACCGAAATAGGCTGAAACAGGCAAAGTTTGTTGGCTGTCCTGGAAAATCCATAGAGCAAGCACTACGCAGCAGCTTCTTGCAAACTTCATCTTCATCTTCTTGCAAACTACCCAGCCAAATGTCATGAAATTTGGACAATGATAGATAAGTAAGTTAGCTACAAGATTGTTATAGACAGGTTTTCCAGCAAACTTCATCTTCAAGCCGTTCTTAAGTAAATTCTACTAGCTACACAGAATATGCTCTAGACAGGGCATAATTAGCAAAATAATATTTTAGCACATATTAAGAATGTAACATTGGTTCAAACCAAAATTACCCGTAGCTAGCATATGTCTAATAAACATCATAAAACATCATGGCAAGGTTTAAACTCATTTTTATTATCCTCTTTTCTATTTATTTAATTATTAAGATTATTTAATGAGCATGTATCACAAGTGCTCCAACAATTCTAATAAAATTACAGCAAGCTATCTAAGCTACCACAAGGTTACTGTAAAAGTTTTAGGCCTCTTGCACATGCAGATTGCGAGATACAAAAATGACAAGCTAACAATGGCTTCAAGGGCATAAATGTGAAACCCTAACAAAAAGTGTCAAACAACAGATTTTAGATTTTTCTTAGCTTTGTTTACATATGATTACATCACCCAGCAAGATGATCATAAAAGGAGTTATAATCTATTTATTAAAAATACCACAAGAAACTCCTATTTAAACAAGAAATATTTATAACTCTACCAACAGGCATCCAAAAATCATGAGAAATTTATTAGAGCCTACACACATCAAAAGTAACCATCTCCTAAATTTGCATGGCCATACGACTTATAGATCTCAAGATATAATTACCTTCTTTTTAACAAGGATTAAATCATATCTATTTATTTCTGTCAAAACATGGCATGTTTCATATTTTTAATAAAAGACTAACTCAAGAACCTAACAAATTTGGAATCACTCCATTTGGATCTGTCTATCTCGAGTTATGAATTTTCCAAGATTAGCATTGAATCTGCCAAAAACAGAAATAGAGGGAGAGAGAGGCAGTGGCTGATAGGGGGACCCACTGGTCAGCGGGACCCGCTCGACAGTTACACAGAGACAGGGGAGAGCTCGTCGCCGGCGAATCTCGACGATGGCGAGGTCTCGGTCGAATCCAAGGGCACAGTCGTGACCCTCTCACCAAGGCGGACTTGCCAAGGTACGATACTCTAACTCTACCGAGCTCTAGGGGGCTCGTCGGCGTGAATGGCGGCACGGCGGTGCTGCGGGCGATACGCTGGCGTGCTCAGCCGATGCCAACCAGTTGAGGTTCACGCCGAGTATCAGTGAGTCAAGGGAAAGCTTTAGGAACAAAAATGAGAAGAAATGGTGGAGCAGGGAGGCCTGGCCACGTCGCCGGTGAGCTCGGGCGGAACTCCGGCGAGGAGGAACGGCTCGGAGCTTGGCAATGCCACCTTACCCGCGCTCGACAGTGGCAATGGGGGTGACGCTGAGGTAGAGGAAGCTCTGGCGGAGCTCTGGGCGGACTGGCTTGGCCGAAGACGGGGAGCAGAGCTCGGGCGGAGTCGATGACTCGCGGCGGAGCTCGCCGAGGAACAAGCGGAGAGGAGAGAGAGCGCTGGGGAGGGAAATGAGGCTGCCTGGCGCTTGGGTGGCGTCGTGGCGTCCAAGTGGAGACGTTGGGGCTGACAGGCAGGGTCGTCGTCAACGTACGACCGCCACGGGGCGTCCACGCATCGGCCGGCCGACGACTGACGAAACTGAATCGTGTGATTCAGTCGCCGTCGGCAGTGACTGAAACCCGAGGTTCGTCGACGTTTTACTCACGATTCACTCGATGGTTTTGGCTCAGATTTGGTCCATTGGATAGAGCTACATGAGTTCTACAAGATTGCTTAAAGGATCAAGGTCTGGTTTGGCCTAGATTTCAAACTACAAAGCTCCCAAGTACCCTACCTCGAAACTGCGAAACCCAGACTTAGCCAAAATCGACTAAGTGTTGGAAACAGCAATGGTTTCTGGCTTGTGGGCCACTTTTGGTCAGGTTTCAAGCATTTTCATAAAAACTCACCACCACAACTTTTGTAGCTTATGAAATTTACTACAACTTTGCTTTCGATGTCATTTACATGCAAGGTTTCTGTTGATATTTGGTAAGAAATAAGGAATTGATCCGCAAGCGAACGGATATCGGTGAGCATTTCAGCCGGGTGGTTATCCAGAGTATTGTATTTATATTTTTACCACTAGGAGAAAGGGTGCATCTGACTAACCAAATCTATTACTACTACCGTTTAGGCTACAAAGAATGTTTCTCGATGTGAGCGATGTATACAGAAGACTGCAACCGTAGTCTCGTTCTAACCTTGGTAAGGATGATCTACTGTTCTATTGGGAAGGCTCACGGAATCTAGACACCACAGAGGATGTTCAACCCGCACCTATAAACCCTATCCTTCCTGCTAACGAGATATGGTCTGCAAAGGTAACTCGGAAATGTCACGTTCCTCGCTACTACCA
>Ga0182004_10002106_pt1 | contig 15275 bp, 13 predicted proteins | sample Sormic07211540_1_FD_120479 | JGI IMG/M metagenome (GOLD analysis project Ga0182004, IMG submission 120479) | Endophyte microbial communities from Sorghum bicolor roots, Mead, Nebraska, USA - 072115-40_1 MetaG | ecosystem: Host-associated > Plants > Roots > Unclassified | place: USA: Nebraska...
AAATATACGATTTAAGTATTCGGATACGGATACGGTATCGGATGTTAAACATTCGGACTCGGATACGGACAGATCTGAACCTCTCTAAACGAATTCGGTCTCGAATACGGTCGGAAAATATCCGTACCGTTTTCATCCCTAGATCTAACCCAGCGAGGTGCTTAACGAAAAAGAAAAGAAGAAAAGGTTAAAAAAAAGCAGCTGGGCCCCACGTGTGCTCTGGAGTCTGGACCAAAACCGCCCGCGAGCTCAGCAATGCGTTATGCCCCACAGAGGCACAGACAACGGCCATCGACCGATCGACAGAAAGCCAAATCGGCTCCATGCCTGGTTTAGATTCAAAAAGTTAATATTTTCATTTTTATTTTATAAATATTGTCTAATTATAAAATAATTAGGTTTAAAAGATTTATCTCGTGATTTATAAATAAACTGTATAATTAGTTTTTGTTTTTATATATATTTAATGATTCATGTATATACTGTAAGATTCGACGTAACGAAAAATCTTAAAAAGTTTTTGGATTTTAGGATGAACTAAACATGACCTAAAACTCAAACTCTTTCTCAGAACGTCAGAATAGATACCATGCATGCGCAGCAGCGGAAGAATGTCAGACTTTCTATTTTTCCTAACCTATATGTGAGCACTTATAATTGACCGAAAGGTACGGTGCAGCGCTGCTTCCTCACTGCAGAGAAGCTCGACCATGGCTGCATACAGCGGCGAATTGAAAACGAACCAGCACGGTACGAGTGCTCTGCGCGTTCAGCAAGATGTACGCGTCATACCACAGGCGTTCGGCAAACATGGACAAGACAAAGACACCGGAAGCCAGTCACGACGAGTCAACCTGCCGGCGGCGCTTCGTCGGGGTGGCCGCCACCGGCAAGAACTTGTCCAGGGCACGTGCCCTTCGAGCTCGCGGTTTGCTGGCGTTCCTCCGTCGGCTAGTGACGGCCCATGCATCATTAGGGGGTGGCCTGCAGATGACCTGTTGTCCAACTAACCTCACCGGCGGCGTGATACCGACGACGGACCTCGGCAAGCTCCCGCTGCTGGACTCTTCGTCGTACTCCCCTCCTTCCCCGGCCGGCGTGAGGTCCTGCAGCAGGAGCCCTGCTGGCGATGACGGCACGGCACGGACGACGATGTTGCGGCTGCGGTGTAGTACTCGATCCTGGCGAGGGGGACGACGACGCACGCGCGGCAGATAGCGACACGCCCGACCTCTTTCTTTGGCGACCCAGATGAGAATGACGATTCCGTTGGACATGACTTTTGACTTAAAATCTCTATTTCTATGACTAAGGAAAATGTTGAGAAGTCTATAAATATTGGGGTTGGAGATAGGAGGGTGTGCTCGAATTAACCGTACCAACCCGCGCTCCGTGGACCAGTCGTGACGACGATTAGCCATGCAGAGGCTAACGGCGCGTGGTTCATTTGTACGTGATTTAAGCAAACCGATCGTCCGTGCACGTGCACGCGACGATTATACTAAACTGATTCCGGCCTAGTGAGTACGCGACCGATGTACTAACAACTTATTACTACTATATACTCCGAATCCGTTGCGAAGCAAATATAAAGCTGTAACAGGGCCAACAACTGTTGTGCTTTTGCCTCCAAAGGAGCGCTGATTCGAGAGTTCACACTCCGCACGCAAAAATGTGCAAAATTCCATCACTCACCAGACAGCATATATCAGTTCATCCCAAACGCAACAAGGAAGAAGCACACAACGCCTCAACACGACAGACTAATTAAATGAATAACCATCCAATCGCAAAAAGGATAATGCAAAAGTCAAACAACTTGTACAACTGGTCAACAACAAAATCAGAACAGATCGACTAAGCCAAAAGGTATACCTGCTAGCATCCTTTCTTCTACGTCGTCGCCGATGCGAGATCGAGCACGTATGTAGGTGCTTACATCAAGGACTTGAGCGACCGCGCCTTCACGGGCTTCCTCCACCGCTTCCACGGGATCTTTCTCTTGCCATCACCATTGCTAGCTTTGGAATCACCATTTCCATTCATGCCGTGGCCAGAGATACCAAGTCCATCGAAGTCGTCATCGCTGCTCCCCTCATCGACGCCGGCAATCCCTGCCGTGTCATCTTCGCAGCTAGATGCATCACCACGGGCTGCAGCCACAGTCTGATTGGTATCATCATGACCATCATCAACTTCAGCCTGCTGCTCACTAGGAGAAGCATCATCTTTCGCGTCATCCTCTTCATCTTGCGGCCACTTCATGTTCGTGCCGCCACTTCTACACTGCCTCTTGGACCGGAATGGGCCGAACCCAGCATAGTAGTAGAATCCCTCAGTCGCACTGAGGTCACTGCCAGGCTTCTTCTTCCTTGGCTTCTTGTTGCTGCGTGTGCAGGACTTCGAGGCAGCTGCTGGCACTGGCACCGGCACCGGCAATGGCGCTGCCTCCTCCAATTTTACCACAGAGGGGGACTCGAAATCGGGGTTTAAGTAGGAGCGCTTCTGCACGAAATGGTACTCACAGAGGGTGTCGGGTTGGCTCACTGGCCGGTTGCAGTGCCAGCGTCTGCCGTCGTTCTTCTTGCACATCCAGACCCGTGCTGCCCCATCCTGATCCTGCCCCTCCTCTTTCTTGACCTTTGCCTTCTTATTGGCCTCGCCCTCCTTCTCCTTACTCATTGCAGGCTTCTTCACAGTGTCACGGCGCAGCTTCGTGCTATCCCCACCAGCTGCAGCCTGCAGCTTCTTCTTCTTCTTGGCGGAGGAGGCGGCTGGCATGGTGGCTGAGAAGAGCCAGCTCGAGCGGGTCGTGACATGGACGAAGTACTTGTCCACGATGTCATCCTCCACCTAATTCAATGGAACAGCCAAACAAGTCAATTAATCGAAACAAAAGCACAAACAGACAGATTCCCAAACCGCAGACGGGACGAAATGGGGGCGCGGATCTAGGGCTCGACCCCGGCCGCCGCCCCCAGCGATTCCAAACCTAGGCGCGCCGCCGTCCCGAAATTAGCACGAGGGAAGAGTAGCTAACCGCTCCTAGACACTAGCCAGGCGAGTATCTCCAGCCGAAACAGGCTGCTCGACGGCTATTTGGACCCGCCGGCCAACCCTAGCAGCATAGACGAACCGAACACAGCGACGGGGAGAAGCTGGTGCTGCGACCCTCACCAAACCAGCGAGTTCGCGGCGCATGGGGCGCAGAGCGACCCGAAGTGCAGAACTGAGAGGAGAGAATGAGGAGGAGGGAGGTGGGGAGCGGAGGCGCTGACCTGTGGGTCGGAGAGGGAGAGCTCGGCGATGAGGTCCCATGGCGAGCGGCTGAGCTCGCAGGGCTCCGCAGAGGAAGCAGAGGGCCCCGAGAAGCCGGCCCCGCCCCAGGATTCGGGCGCGGAGCACGGCGCCAGGTGCGGTGGCGGCGGCGGCGGCGGCGGCGGAAGCAGGTCGAACGGAGGCGCCGCACCAACGGGCGGGGCAGCGGAGGCGGAGTAGGCAGAGCCTAGGAGGCGGGAGGCGCTCTTGCGGATCCGCATGGTGCCCACCGCGATGGATAGCTGAAGGTGGAGGGATCTGAGCCGGGGCCGCTAGGGTTTGGGATTTTGGTGGAGTCGGGAGGTGGACTTGTTTTGTGGAGGAGGCGAGGAAGATGGCGCAAAAATAAACGAGAGAGGGTGATGGACATGGACTGATGGGTGGTGGACTGGTGGGCTTAGCAGCTTGCGTCCGATTCGGTCGCCTCCGTTCCCTTTTTATTTCGGGTCTGGCCTTTTCCGCGGGTGCGCCGTGCGCTAGCTAGCTTCATGTGGCGTTGGCGCTACGGCCACATCTCGAGATGCCTGGCGCGTTCCAGTTGCTACGCGTGCGCATACCATCTCTAACAGTTTTTAGTACTCAACTGCGCTTTCTAAATCGTCATTTTAAATTGTTTTAATACAAATCGCTCTTTATACCCGATCTCACTAATTAGTCTTTTTCAAATTTCAATATTGAGAAGAAAAATCAAGCATCTGAATAAAGTCATGGACTTAAATCTAAGCATATTCTATCACAAGAAACCTAACCAACTGAATTATGCTCGCCTCACTGGTTAGTGTTCTAATCCAGTAATAACGATGAAACAACCCATAACTTTTCTTTTCTAGAAAAAAAAATGTTCCACAACTTTCTATTTGTAAAAATTACAAAGTTATACGCACAACTTTTATGCATAATATTTTTGTACAACATAACTTATAACCATAATTTTTAATCATAGTTTTCAATGTATTTTTGACATTAGCTTATATAAACTTATCATGATAACTTTTCTATATGACATCTGAAACCAAACTTTTGTTCATAATTATCCAATGTGCAGTTTTTTCATAACAATTTCTCAATGTTATATAACAAATTTCTAATGATTAAAATTTGTAGAATGTATGACGTCACGATACAAAATTCTAGGACCCAAATATTAAAATCGAGAGGAGTGTTATTCTAAACGCTAAACGGTAAATAGTCAGTCACCCTTCGTTTGGTTGTTTAGACTGTGTTTAAACGGAGTTAAATGGTCTAAATGGTTTTACACAATATTACCCAAATATATATATTTATTGACATAAAATCTGTTATTCTAGTATTTATACATATTTATGCAAGTACAAATCAATTATTGTAGTATGTTTATATATTTATGCTGCAAAAAGAATCAAATCTACATATTTATGCATGTAAGAAATCAACTATACATATTTGTGACTATAATAAACTTAAGTACACAAATTTATGCATATAGAATTTAACTAGATTTACCTAAATGACCCTTTTAAATAGATGTTTAGCTTGTTTAATATTATTTACCTTCGTTCCATTTAGGGTGTTTAGACTATTTACCCCTGTTTTTTACCATTTGATGGCCAGCCATTTAATTTGTCGTTTACCCCCCCCCTAAACAAAAAAAACTTTCCACCATTTAATGTTTAGCGACAACTCGTTTAGTCGAACACCGACCGAGAGTTTGGGACCAGATGACATTGCCATGTAATTTTAGGGATCACTTGTGAATTTTCCTAAAGAAATAGCCTCAAGCCTTGCTCGTCAACTAAATTGGTGATGGCAGGAGAGAGCTTCAGTGAAGATAAAAGAATGACTCAGTGGTTCTGGAGGCAACTAAACTATGATAACAGCTATACAAGAAATCCAGTAATAGTCAAAAATTTTGTCTAGTGATTACACAAAAGGACAGCACCAACATTAATGCTTCATCATAGTTGTAGTTTTCTTTCATATCTTGTCTATGTGGTAATTGCTTACCGCTATAGTTAGCTAGCTTAGAGTAGCTTTAGTTGTAGTTGTAACTAGTTGTTAGTTGCTCCTTTTGTAACACTCTAGTTAGCTTGTGCAGTTAGTAGCTATTTTGTGTGGTGTTGTGCTCTAGCGTAGAGATACAAAAACTACTATAATTGTTTAGGGGTTTGGTTTGGGTGAAAATAGAGCTAGTGCAAGTAGTGGCTAATAGGGCTTGCTATTTTACTAATCACCTTAGCACTAGTGTTCTAAAAGTTTGTAGGAAAATTTTATAGGCAACTCACCCTTGTCCTCTAACCATCTAGATCCTATTAGTATGGTAGACACAAATCTTAGCATTGGGCCATCTGTGCGGTTAGCTCCAAATCACCTTGCACAGCTCGGTCGACTCTAGAATATACTCTAGTGATACTCTAGGGGCACAAAAATTTAGCACTAGACATGTCAATTATCGTCTTACCTTGCTTACTTGCTTTGGAACATATTGAAATGATCTAGGATGGCTAGGGGAGGGTGAATATGCTTGAGATTCTTAATTGATTCAAGGTAAGGTGACATTTGACCGACTTCACTTTACTAAGCTTTTAGCATGCAAGTTTGTGTCATGACTTCCATTGATTCACACAGCTTTAGCATAGAAGTATTGTTTACATGTAGGACAATATGCTTGAGATTGCACTCTATTACAAGATTAGTACTAATTACTTTTATCACACACCATCGTGTTGGTCCTTGTTTTTGCAGCTCATTTGTTGGACCTTGTGCTTATGTTCACTGGTTTATGTCTCTATAGATAGCTTATTTAGCTGGCTTTACCTACCAATTCAAGTGCTCCTTGAAATGTGTGCCTCCAAAATATTATTTTTCATTATTAGTGACTGAACTAATTGTCGCATTTATAGTGCTTTATTCACATGTTGCATGTTCATGGATGATGTGTTGGAATGCTCTTGCTGAAATGGAGATCATGCCTATATCCACTTACCCTTTGTTACCGTGACTAGTAACATAGTGCTTTTGAGAAGCTCGAAACTCTATTGCCCATGAATCACATCTTTTAGGCTGAATTTATTATGAACTATCTTGAAGTGTAATGGTTTTCCATCTAGCTTAGTATATTAATCATTTTCTGATTTTTCATTTTTTTGTTATTTGGTTGTGTTGTTCACTGTGCATTGAAATGTAGATCATGTGGGTGCAGGATCATGAAAAATTTTCTTAGTAGTTAGTTTTTTTGAGAAAATACCTAATCACCAAAAGAGGCTAGAGCAACCAACAATGACAATTGGATTGCTTAAAATTGTGATCCAAATGTGCCACTCACACATCTATTGCCCTATCATGATCTATGTACACCATAATTTATGTCAGTCCATGATACCTAATTAGTCATGACCAAAAGACGAAGGCCACACTGTTTTTGCTTCTACTGGTTGCACTATTTATGTGTGTTTGGTCAACCACTGATTGACATTTGATGTTCAGCGTCAAGGGAACCTGCCACTATGATGATCAACTCTATCTTTTGAAAACACAATGGCTACAAAATGTGTAATTTGTCGCTCCAAGCTACTAGCTAAGATGTTTAATAGTCACAAATTCATGACCATAAATTGTAACGAATAGCTATGTAATGCATGCATGATTGAGTAGAACCATAAAGGCTATGGTAGCCACACCTATAATTGATGGTCATGTAATGTTTTGTTGAACAGAACCATGACAACTACAGTGCCATATAAAACCACGCTATATGTGTGTTATTTCATAATTTCTGTCATGTTTTAGTTTGGTATATGTATAATGGCAGACCAGGGTGTGATGACCCTAGGCTACTACCCAGGCTCGTCGGCGTCCAGTTCTATAAAAAATACTATATAGCCTACGTACTTAAGAGATTAGATATTTTGCTCAATCAGTAAATCACTCGTGTTTATAAAAATCTTTGGATCTTATACTGGATATATGTTTGATATTCTGTATTGACACTATGGTAATTGTAGCAAATTACTATATATCAATGTATATGCCTAATATCTTAGGCTTACCATAATGGCAGATCATAGAGCCATGTTTGATGAGAACGTCTCTCCATGGGGTATAATCCTTGGAGACAAAGAGGACCAGCGTGGACATCCAAGTCATGGCAGAGGCCTAGTCCAACTCAAGTAGGAGTCTATCTCAGATTGCACTAGTAGTCCTAGATAAAGATGATACATAAGACGCATACAGACTCCATTTTTGGTGTTCTACCTATGGTTGGAAAGATGATTTCATAAGCTTTCCAATGCCTTCGGTCCCACCACAAAATTCTTTTGGAGTCAACGAAAATGTCAAAACAAGTCTACATCCATAATCCACCAGGGTGTTGCAACATTGTCGTTTGGTCAGTTAGGCTGTATATCGTCTTATAACCCACTAGAAGGTGCATTGAGGGGTATAAACACCCAAGATGTTATAATTAGTAGTTGGCGCACTCGTTGGGTTGGGTTTTTGTTTAGCTCGAGTTTTCTTCATGAAACAGATATTATTCATATATCACTTGTAATGCCAAGTTAGACTACTATGAATCAGGACCGCCCCCTATTCTTGCTCTTGTTCCTTTCAAATCTATACTCGAACCTAGACTTGAATCTCATCTATATTTGCAATGTCGAATTGCATTCTTCATTTTCTTGCTTGTGTTCTCTTATAGGAAAAGCCTTCTATATGAGGTCAACTATGTTGTGTGTGGCTAATAACCAATGGAGTTGTGGTATAATGTTTGAAGGGTTCTAAAGCATACTTGGTTTGAATTCTAGATCATTAATGTCAAGTTCTTTACTAATCAAATTTATCGTACCTATCGAAAGATTGGACCATATCTTTGTTAATATCCGTCAAGCATAGACTAGCCTTTTGTTTTTAAAATCATGGCAAGTCCGATATTCTAGTTCTCTTTTTTAGCAACTACGCTTGATATTATATTCTAGTAAAATCAAAGAGTGAATTATTTCCTTGGCCCTAAAAAAAGTGCCTCTTAGTTTCCTAGCCCTTTTTTGGTTGAATTTAATTATTTGGCCCAAATTCTTGGTTTTATGGCCCTTCTGTGAGTTTGATGAGGTAACGGGGTTAAGTAGTACACAAAAAGACTATTTTGCCCCTAGCGCTAAATAAAAAAGTGCAGTAGCCCGTATATGCACTATACAGGGCTTTTAGATGGCTTAATAACAATAATTTTATAATATGGTCTGCAATAATTTTTTGAAGCATGGAATTACTATTTTTTATATATTTGCACATGACAATATAATTGCACATGACAATTATAAATTCAAGTGCACACATAGGTAATAATAATTATCATGTACACAAATTCATATTATTGTTGTTACGTATGTGTGCACGGGGTTGTCATGAGGAGTAGCCTACACATTATATATATATATATATACACACACACACACATATGACAATTATTATTACGTATGTGTGCACTTGAATTTATAATTGTCATGTGCAAATATATATAAAAATAGTGATCCCATGCTTCAAAAAATTATTGCAAACCATTTTGTAAAATTATTGATATTAAGCTATGTGAAAAACTCATACAATGCATATGTAGGATACTGCTCTTTTTTTATTCAGCGTCAGGGGCAAATTAGTCTTTTCGTGTACTACTTAACCCCGTTACCTCATCAAACTAACAGAAGGGCCATAAAACCAAGCAAAACTCGAATTTGGGCCAAATAACTAAGTTCGATAAAAAAAGCTAAGAAACTAAGACACACTTTTTTTAGGGTCAAGTAAATAATTCTCTCAAAATCAAAAGGCACGGGAGCTCCTTCGGCCCGCCCGCAATTCCACAAGGGCCGTGTTCGGAAGCTTCAATCCCCCTTTCCACCATTTTCCCCAGGTAAGAAGCCCACGTAGAACTCAACCCGGCCTCTATTCATTTGCCTTTAGAAGCCCACTTCGAGGTTCGCTAAAAAAAAAAGAAGCCCACTTGGAGGGAGAGGGCGTCGGGCGTGCCTTCCCCGTTCCGTCCGCGAAGCGAGTTCGACACGCGATCGTCGCTGCCGCTCGTGCTCTGCTGCCCCGCCGGCTCGTGACTGCTCCACTCCGATCCACCTCACGCGCCTTCTCCGCAACAACCACGGACCCTCCACATCGTCTTCCTCGGTCGTCCTGGTCCCCATGTGATTTCTATGACCTCCTATTTCCTAGGGTTCGTACCCCCTCCCGATGATTAGTGAACTAGTGCGATGTCCTAGTTCCCCAACCCTCCGCTAGTTCTCTTCTCGTACGATCAGCTGCAATACTAGCCTATAGCCCTACACGATTCCATAGACTAGTCATATGGATCTTGGATGGTAATAGCACTAATAGGTATATCATTCATGCATGGCCCAGTCCATCTGACGGAGTGAGTATATATATGTATCTTCTGCAGATATATATGTTCCTCAATCTGAATATGCATAAGACAGGACTCTTCTTCCTTGCTAGCTAGCTATTTGCATCGAGATAATCGCTATTCTATGACTCCCAAACATATGACTTTGCTAAAATAGGATTTTTCACGTTGACATCGCTAAAATAACATCCGAAACGTTTGTACTTTATTTTTCATGACATTTTATTTATTTTCATCATATTTATCATATGGAATACATCTATTTTCTCATAAAGACCATACTGCCCTTCTGATAATCTAATCTAAACGATCGAGACCAGGCCCATCAATCGTTTCAACTCGCCGTCGTTTCTCCTGCCGTACGCACGGGAGACCGACGTGCTACAGCCGCCGCCCCCTCCTTCCCTACCCATGCCACCGTTCTCTTCTTCACGGATGGAGAGCCTCCATCCGAAGGTAATGGAGGGGAGTTCGCCATGACGCCGAGAGCCCCATCATTTGCAGCGCCTGGTTCCCTTGCCGCGGCGGTGCCAGAAGCCGCCATGGAGGACGAAGCTGCGGCGCCGGGAGCCCTAGCCTTGGGTCGCCTGCTGCCCTCGCCGCCGCAGCGTCTGGTTGCCTGGCTGTAACGCCTGGAGGCCTGGATGCAGCGCTTGCAGACAGCCAGCCAGGCACTGCCCAGCCGGCAGCGGCAGGCAGCCTGCCAGTGCCAGCCCAGTAAAACACCGATGAAATTACGGTACCTAATCAGCGTCTAGGAAGGGTAAAAGTGTCAAAAGAATAGAAAAATACATATATTTAGATGAGAAAAGATATTTAATACACTAAATGTCATAGAAAACAAAGTACAAATATTTTAGCGATGTCAACATTAGAAATCCTACTTTAGCAAAGCCACATGTTTGGGAGTTTTATAATAGCAAATTTCTCATTTGCATCTGTTGCTTGCCCAAAGCCTTTTTCTTAATTCGCATTTACCATGACCAAGATCACCATTACCTGAAGGTATATGATCTTTCTTTCTTTCTTTTTTCTGGCTGAGGACGGTGCTTCCATAGTTTCATCCATGTGCACGGAATACTTATTTTGGTATATATGATGTCAGGCCGGATGGCTTCTTAGTTTTGTTTACTTGCTGAGGAATACGCATGTCAGCCCGTCTAGCTCCTTCCATAACAAAAGTAATCTGTGTTGGCTCTGCTGACACACAGTCTCTAAATAGCTCCATAAGCTCCTTATTATCCCCAAAATCAGCTCCAAAATGTGCTCTGTACGTCTCTCCAAGGGAGTGGCTCTCGCCTGTCACAGTTAGGCCTTGTTTTTTTGTTTGTGACAAATATTATTCAAGATTCTTCTCGTGATTTACGGTTAAACTGTGTAATTAGTTTTTGTTTTCGTCTATATTTAATGTTTCATGCATGTGCCACAAGATTCGATGTGACGGAAAATCTTGAAAACTTTTTGGTTTTCAGCTAAACAAGGCCTTAGTCAGTTATTCTGAAGTTCCTCAACACCATCCTTGTATGATGCAGACATCAGGTTTGCTCCTTCACGTCTCCTTGCTTCACATTCTTGAGAAAGCACAGCCATCTTTTCTTGCTCTCACCCTCAATGACAGAAAATGCTACTGGAATGATGTCATTAGCATTGAATGCTACTAGAGCAGTAGAGCTGTCAGTAGCACCCCATTATAATTATTTACCAAATAGTGGCATGCTCCTAATGCAAAGTACAGGACGACATGATAGAAAGTACAGGCTCAAAATTTATGGTGGAGGACTCGAAAATCTTCGGTCTGCATCCCTTTATATCAGTTTATTGGACAGATTAATTAATTTGACAATGATTGCTCGATAATATTATTTGATCGGTGGGTTTAGCGTGATGAAAAGAAAATCTCCAAAGACAAAATTTCAGAAAATGAATACTTATTATTTTGCTATCTCTTTTTCCATAATAACTTAAGTAAACATGAAGGACTATAAATTTCGTAGCCATGATTCTAGAAAAATATTATACAATTTATTTTTCAAATCATAGATTAAATATTATTTATTATTTCTTAAAAATATGTAATATAAAGATTTACGATTCGGATGATAATTCAAAGATAAAATATATGCTATTATAATTTAAATAACTCAAACCTGACCGTGACTGAAGCGAGAGCTAAGATGTGCGAACAGGGCGTCGGCCGGCCCCACCTAGATGCCGGTCGACTTTACATCTGAGCAGTGTGGGCCCCGCTTTGCTGTGCGCGATCTTGGTTCGATTGTATTCCGAATTTATGCTACTTTTCCGATTGAATTTCTGTTTCGTGTCTGAGATGTGCCTCCCCCACACTTATTTTTCTATATATTTTCCTACGTAATATGTGGAGACAAACACATAAAAAAGAAAATAGAGAATAAAGTAGATAAAATATAAGACACTTTATTTATTCATGATGGTGACAATTTAACAGATGTTTTAACGACTGAGCTAACGACTGCCCTAGCTCGATGCGCTTTATCCTAAGAAAACATTTATGACTCGACTGACCTAACTAACTAGCCAAACCTAGTGGAATTGTCCCTTATTAATAGGTAACTGGGCAACTATGGCTGCCCTTTCTTGTTGAGGCCCTGAATTTATTCGTGAAGGGCTATAATCTCTGCTTCAAGCTCATCTTTATTGCTCCTAAGGTTGTGGATCAATTTGAAACTGATCCCTAGCTGCTTGTCTATGCCTTCTATAAGCTTGTCCCTTGGATTGTTGGATTTCTCCATCCTCCTGACAATGTCAGAGAGGCCTTCAAGTTTTTCGTTGAGGGTGCGCAAGGTAGGAGTTGGCTGCTTGGGAGCTTTCTCTAGTGCTAGTGCTGATGTTGCTCACTTCCTCTTGGGCTTAGGTGTCGGTGCGAGATGCTCGACGTAGCACACCTCGTTAGGGTTAGCCCGAACGCCTTGGATAACTGGACGAGCGGTTATGTACTTGGCCTAGATCAGCTTGTCGTTATTGTCGGTTTGGACCGACAAGAGCCGCTCGTTCTCCCTAGGTTGAAGAAGCGGAGTACCCTTGGGGATAGCGACCTGCTTCCCATTAACAATTCCTTGCAGCAGTCGCCTTGTAGGAGAAGGATCAGATGGTTCTTGCACGTAGTAGGCTTACTCATAGCGCTGGTCACTGTAGCGACGTGCTTCGGCAGCACAACAGCGAGAGGCTTCGGTGGCACCACGACGAGAGGCTTCGGCTGTCGACTGCCTTGTCCGCCATTGCTAATAGATCTAGATTGGAGAGCTTCTTTGGGAAAAGAGGTGACTGGTTATGGGATACTATTGAGAAGGGTCTAGGTACGTATTTATATGAGTTTTCGGGGGACGTGATGAGGACGGATTCTAGGCTCTACGGGATCCGTACGAAAGAATATCCGATTACGACTGGATTATGCACGAATATCCGTAGGAAGAGTGTAGAAGAACAGAGAATGAGAGTCGGGATGAGAGGCGACAGGGGGGCGCCGACCGGTCCCACATAGGCGCTGGCCGGCCCCACTAGGGGCCCACTTCGGGTGCCCTTCTGCGTGGTGCCTTTAGACTCTTCCTATATTCTGTTAAACGTATTTTTGAATAAAATTTCATACTAGAATAAATAGAACTTAATATGGTGGTAATTGGATAAATTCTATTTCATCAATTACTTCTGAATCAAATGGTTCTAAATAAAGTTTAAGTCGGTGTCCATTTACCTTGAATAACATACCTTCGCTTGATTGTAGAGTTACTGCTCCGTGTAGTGATGAATTCACGACGGTGAAGGGTCCTTCCCATTTGCTCCTCAATTTTCCAAGCCCGAATAATTTGAACCTAGAATGAAAAAGTAATACCTTATCTCCTGGTGCAAATTCCTTCTTCTTGATCCTCTTGTCATGCCATCTCTTTGTTCGCTCTCTGTAGATCTTCGAATTGTGGTATGCCTTTTCTCTCCATTCTTCTAGTTATGATAATTGCATTTTTTCTCTCCAGCGGCTTTAAAATCCATATTCCATCTTTTGATAGCCCAATGAGCTTTATGTTCTAGTTCGACTGGCAAGTGACAGGTCTTACCATATACCAATTGATATGGGGACATACCCAAAGGTGTTTATAAGCTGTCCGCTATGCCCATAGTGCATTTGGTAACTGATCCCTCCATAGAGTTCCCATCTCATTTACTGTTTTCTGGAGAATATTTTTGATTTATTTATTTGATGTTTCTGCCTGGCCACTTGTCTGAGGATGATATGGAGTAGCGACATTATGTCGTATTCCATGAGTTTGTAGGTATAAGTGAAACTTTTTATCAGTGAAGTGTGTTCCTCCATCACTTATAACCATCCTAGGTATTTCAAACCTCGGAAATATAATCTCTTCAAACATCCTCTTTGAGTGTCTTGAGTCAGCCTTCTTGCATGACATGGCTTCTACCCACTTGGATACATAGTCAACTGCCACCAAAATGTACTCATAATTCTATGATTTCACAAATGGTCTCATGTAATCAATTACCCAAACATCAAAGAGCTCTATCTGAAGATTATTGGTGAGTGGCATAATATCTCTAGTAGTGATATTTCCGTGCCTCTGACATGGCCCACATCTTTGAATAAAATCTTTGGTGTCTTCATACATGGTTGGCCAGAAGAAACCACTCTGCCAAATTTTTGCATGAGTACGGAATACCCCATAATGACCTCCATATGGTGATGAATGACATTTCTGAATGATCTGCACGCCCTCCTCCACTGGTACACATCTTCTAAGCAACCCATCTGAGCATACCCGAAAGAGATAGGGTGGATCCCATATGTGGAGACGACTTTCATAAATGAACTTATTCTTGTTTTCTCCTGGTGGTACGTATCCTGCAACCATAAAGTTGACAATATTCGCGTACCAAGGATCTATCTTGGTCACTTTAAACAACATGTCATCTCTTAATGAGTCATTAATAGGTAACTCCTGAGGTTCTTTAAAATACATTCTAGACAAATGATCAGCAACAGGATTTTCTACTCCTTTTCTATCTTTAATTTTCAAATCAAATTCTTGAAGTAATAAGATCCATCTTATTAATCATGGTTTAGCATCTTTCTTAGTGAGTAAATATTTAAGAGCAGCATGGTTAGAATAAACAATTATTTTAGCTCCAACTAAGTAAGACCTAAATTTATCAATAGCAAAAACAACAGCTAAAAGTTCATTTTCAATGGTTGCATAATTTAATTGTGCTTATGTCATTGTTTTGCTAGCATAAGCAATTGCATGATGCATTTTATCTTTTGTTTGTCCTAAGACTACACCTACAGCATAATCACTAGCATCACACATAATTTTGAAGGGTAAAGACCAATCAGGGGTTGAATGATTGGTGCTGATGTAAGTGCTTCTTTAAGAATATTAAATGATTCTAAGCATTCATCATCAAATTCAAAAGGTATATCCTTAGCTAACAATCTAGTCATTGGCCTAGCAATTTGTGAGAAATTTTTTATAAATCTATGATAAAAACCACAATGACCAAGAAAGCTTCGGATTCCTTTTATATTAATAGGTGGAGGTAG
>Ga0182004_10002107_pt1 | contig 15274 bp, 7 predicted proteins | sample Sormic07211540_1_FD_120479 | JGI IMG/M metagenome (GOLD analysis project Ga0182004, IMG submission 120479) | Endophyte microbial communities from Sorghum bicolor roots, Mead, Nebraska, USA - 072115-40_1 MetaG | ecosystem: Host-associated > Plants > Roots > Unclassified | place: USA: Nebraska...
CCAAAGGAGTAACCACAGAAAAATTGAGCTTAAACAAGTGAAAGACATGGCCTGCGGAATTTTCTGGAAATTGTGAAAAATGTGAAAAAAACTTCACGAGGTGAAAACTCAAATTTCGGAGGTGAATTTGGAGGTTCTAAAATTTTCAAACCACCGTTGAGGGGACAGACAGCTCTGAATTTCTTTCTGATCAATTTTGATATATGGAATGTTGAAATCGGAGTTCATATGCGAAAGTTATGGCTATTTTACGAACGGCCTCCGAATTAGAGGACAAAACAGTCCGAAAGTGGGAAAAATTTGCGGCGGTGGCTAGAATTTGATGGAAACGGTGGGGAAAAATACACGAACTGGACTCTAACAAGACCTAACCAGCAACAAGACCTCGACCAGGACACAAACACAGCACTGCGGACTCTGAAACTGAAATATGCAAAGGCTATGGCGTGGAAGGGTTGTAGCACACGAAAACGATATGGCACTGGACTTATGGGATGAACACAAGAACACTCGAAACTAAGGGTAGATGTGAAGCTAATGCTATACCTAAAGCTTTCGTTACCACTTGATGATACAAGGGTGGCCCGATCTTCCGAAAGGTTCTGGTAACTCTCGATTTGGTGGAGATGAGACACAAATCGATCTGGCTTCCGAACAACACGATACGAAACCCTTCAAATATTTTTATTTTTTTTTTGATTTTTTCCGTTCAATTAGGAGCACCAAACGAGTAACCACATAAAATTTGACTTTTAAACAAGTGAAAGACATGACCTGTGGATTTTTCTGAAGATTGTGAAAAATATGAAAAAAACTTCACGGGGTGAAAACTCAAACTTTGGAGGTAAATTTAGAGGTTCTAAAATTTTCAAACCCACCAAAACCTAGGACACACAGATCCGAAATTTTTGTCTGATCGATTTTGATATATGGAACGTTGAAATCGGAGTTCGTATGTGAAAGTTATGGCTATTTTACGAACGGACTCCGAATTAGAGGACAAAACAGTCTGAAAGTGGGAAAAATTTGCGGTGGTGGCTAGAAATTGATGGAAACGGTGGGGAAAAACACACGAACTGGACTCTAAGAAGACCTAACCAGCAACAAGAACACAAACTCAACACTGCGAACTCTGAAACTGAAATATGCAAAGGCTATGGCGCGGAAGGGTTGTAGGACAGGAAAACAATATGGTACTTTACTTATGGGACGAACACAAGAACACTCAAAACTAAGGGTAGATGTGAACCTAATGGCATTCCTAAAGCTTTGATTACCACTTGATGAGAACAAGGGTGGGCCGATCTTCTGAAAGGTTCTAGTAACTCTCGATTTGGTGGAGACGAGACACAAATCGATCCGGCTTACGAACAACACGATCCGAAACCCTGCAATTTTATTTATTTTTTTGATATTTTTCTTTTAGTTAGGAGCACCAAAGGAGTAACCACAGAAAATTTGAGCTTAAACAAGTGAAAGACATGGCTTGCGGAATTTTCTGAAGATTGTGAAAAATGTGAAAAAAAACTTCACGAGGTGAAAACTCAAATTTCGGTGGTGAATTTGGAGGTTCTAAAATTTTCAAACCCACCAATGAGGGGACAGATAGATCTGAATTTTTTTCTGATCGATTTTGATATATGGAATGTTGAAATTGGAGTTCATATGCGAAAGTTATGGCCATTTTACGAACGGACTCCGAATTAGAGGACAAAACGGTCCGAGAGTGGGAAACATTTGCGGCGATGGCTAGAATTTGATGGAAACGGTGGGGAAAAAATACACGAACTGGACTCTAACAAGACCTAACCAGCAACAAGACCTCGACCAGGACACAAACTCAGCACTACGGACTCTGAAACTGAAATATGCAAAGGCTATGGCGTGGAAGGGTTGTAGGACACGAAAACGATATGGCACTGGACTTATGGGACGAACACAAAAACACTCGAAACGAAGGGTAGATGTGAATCTAATGCTATACCTAAAGCTTTCATTACCACTTGATGAGACAAGGGTGGCCCGATCTTCCGAAAGTTTCTGGTAACTCTCGATTTGGTGGAGATGAGATACAAATCGATCCGGCTTCCGAACAACATGATCCGAAACCCTTCAAATATTTTTATTTTTTTGATATTTTCCTTTTAGTTAGGAGCACCAAACGAGTAACCACATAGAATTTGACTTTTAAACAAGTGAAAGACATGGCCTGTGGATTTTTCTGAAGATTGTGAAAAATGTGAAAAAAACTTCACGAGGTGAAAACTCAAATTTGGAGGTGAATTTGCAGGTTCTAAAATTTTCAAACCCACCAAAAGCTAGGACACACAGATCCGAAATTTTTTTCTGATCGATTTTGATATATGGAACGTTGAAATCAGAGTTCGTATGTGAAAGTTATGGCTATTTTACGAACGGACTCCGAATTAGAGGACAAAACGGTCTGACACTGGGAAAAATTTGCGGTGGTGGCTAGAAATTGATGGAAACGGTGGGAAAAAACACACGAACTGGACTATAACAAGACCTAACCAGCAACAAGACCTCAACCAGGACACAAACTCAACAATGCGGACTCTGAAACTGAAATATGCAAAGGCTGTGGCGCGGAATGGTTGTAGGACATGAAAACGATAAGGCCCTAGACGTTTGGGACGAACACAAGAACACTCGAAACTAAGGGTAGATGTGAATCTAACGGTATACCTAAAGCTTTGATTACCACTTGATGAGAACAAGGGTGACCTGATCTTCCAAAAGGTTTTGGTAACTCTCGATTTGGTGCAGACGAGACACAAATCGATCCGGCTTTCGAACAACACGATACGAAACCCTGCAATTTTTTTTTATTTTTTCGATATTTTTCTTTTAGTTAGGAGCACCAAAGGAGTAACCACAGAAAATTTGAGCTTAAACAAGTGAAAGACATGGCCTGCGGAATTTTCTGAAGATTGTGAAAAATGTGAAAAAACTTCACGAGGTGAAAACTCAAAGTTCAGAGGAGAATTTTGAGGTTCTAAAATTTTCAAACCCCCCTACAACGGGGACATGCAGATCCGAAAATTTTTTTTGATCGATTTTGATATACGGTACATTGAAATCGGAGTTCGTATGTGAAAGTTATGGCTATTTTACAAACGGACTCTGAATTAGAGGACAAAACGGTCCGAAAGTGGAAAAAATTTGCGGCAGTGGCTAGAAATTGATGGAAACGGTGGGGAAAAAGACATGAACTGGACTCTAACAAGACCTATCCAGCAACAAGACCTCGACCAGGACAAACTCAACACTGCAGACTCTAAAACTGAAATATGGAGAGACTGTGGCGCGGAAGGGTTGTAGGACAGGAAAACGATATGGTACTGGACTTATGGGACGAACACAGGAACACTCGAAACTAAGGGTAGATGTGAACATAATGGTATACCTAAGGCTTTGATTACCACTTGATGAGAACAAGGGTGGCCCGATCTTCCGAAAGGTTCTGGTAACTCTCGATTTGGTGGAGACGAGACACAAATCGATCTGGCTTCCGAACAAAACAATCCGAAATCCTGCAATTGTTTTTTATTTTTTTGATATTTTTCTTTTAGTTAGGTGCACCAAAAGAGTAACCACATAAAATTTGAGTTTAAACAAGTGAAAGACATGGCCTGCCGAATTTTCTGAAGATTGTGAAAAATGTGAAAAAAACTTCACGAGGTGAAAACGTAAACTTTGGAGGTGAATTTGGAGGTTCTAAAATTTTCAAACCCGCCAACGGTTGGGACAGACAGATCTGAAATTTTTTTCTGATCGATTTTGATACATGGAACGTTGAAATCGGAGTTCGTATGGCAAAGTTATAGCTATTTTACGAACAGACTCTGAATTAGAGGACAAAACGGTCCGAAAGTGGGAAAAATTTGCGGTGGTGGCTAGAAATTGATGGAAACGGAGGGGAAAAACACACGAACTAGACTCTAACAAGACCTAACCAGTAACAAGACCTCAACCAAGACACAAACTTAACACTACGGACTCTAAAACTGAAATATGCAAAGGCTATGGCGCGGAAGGGTTGTAGGACAGGAAAACGATATTGCCCTCGACGTACGGGACGAACACAAGAACACTCGAAACTAAGGGTAGATGTGAACCTAACGATATACCTAAAGCTTTGATTACCACTTGATGAGAAGAAGGGCGACCTGATCTTCCAAAAGGTTTGTAACTCTCGATTTGGTGTAGACGAGACACAAATTGATCCGGCTTCCGAACAACACGATACAAAACCCTGTAACTTTTTTTATTTTTTCGATATTTTTCTTTTAGTTAGGAGCACCACAGGAGTAACCACAAAAAATTTGAGCTTAAACAAGTGAAAGACATGGCCTGCGGAATTTTTTGAAGATTGCAAAAAATGTGAAAAAAACTTCACAAGGTGAAAACTCAAACTTTGGAGGCAAATTTGGAAATTCTTAAATTTTCAAACCCACAAATTGCGGGGATAGACAGATCCGTATTTATTTTTGATTGATTTTGCGATATGGAACATCGAAATCAGAGTTCGTATGCAAAAGTTATGGCTGTTTTACAAATGGACTCTGAATTAGAGAACTAAATGGTCCGAAAGTGGGAAAAATTTGTGGCGGCGGCTAGAAATTGATGGAAACGGTGGGGAAATTACACGAACTGGACTTGACCTAACCAGCAACAAGACCTCGACCAGGACACAAACTCAACACTACGGACTCTGAAACTATAATATGCAAAGGCTATGGCGCGGAAGGGTTGTAGGACAGGAAAACGATATTGTACTGGACTTATGGGACGAACACAGGAACACTCAAAACTAAGGGTAGATGTGAACCTAATGGTATACCTAAAGCGTTGATTACCACTTGATGAGAACAAGGGTGGCCCGATCTAACGAAGGGTTCTGGTAACTCTCGATTTGGTGGAGACGAGACACAAATCGATCCGGCTTCCCAACAACACGATCCGAAACCCTACAATTGTTTTTTATTTTTTTGATATTTTTCTTTTAGTTATGAGCACCAAAAGAGTAACCGCATAAAATTTGAGTTTAAACAAGTGAAAGACATGGCCTGCGGAATTTTCTGAAGATTGTGAAAAATGTGAAAAAAAAATTCACGAGGTGAAAACTCAAAGTTCAGAGGAGAATTTGGAGGTTCTAAAATTTTTGAACCCGCCTACAACAGGGACAGGCAGATCCGAAATTTTTTTCTAATCGATTTTGATACATGGAACATTGAAATCGGAGTTCGTATGCAAAAGTAATGGCTATTTGACAAACGGACTCTAAATTAGAGGACAAAACGGTCCGAAAGTTGAAAAAAAATTGCGGCGGTGGCTAAAAATTGATGGAAACGGTGGGGAAAAAGAAACGAACTGGACTCTAACAAGACCTATCCAGCAATAAGACCTCAACCAGGACAAACTCAACACTGCAGACTCTAAAACTGAAATATGCAGAGGCTATGGCGCGGAAGGGTTGTAGGACAGGAAAACGATATGGTACTGGAATTATGGGACGAACACAGGAACACTCGAAACTAAGGGTAGATGTGAACCTAATGGTATACCTAAAGCTTTGATTACCACTTGATGAGAACATGGGTGGCCCGATCTTCCGAAAGGTTCTGGTAACTCTCGAATTGGTGGAGACGAGACACAAAACGATCCGGCTTCCAAACAACACGATGCGAAACCCTGCAATTGTTTTTTATTTTTTTTGATATTTTTCATTTAGTTAGGAGCACCAAAAGAGTAACCACATAAAATTTGAGTTTGAACAAGTGAAAGACATGGCCTGCGGAATCAATTTTCTGAAGATTGTGAAAAATGTGTAAAAAAACTTCACGAGGTGAAACCTCAAACTTCGGAGCTGAATTTGGAGGTTCTAAAATTTTCAAACCCGCCTATGGCGGGGACAGACAGATCTGAAATTTTTTCTGATCTATTTTGATATATGGAACGTTGAAATCAGAGTTTATATGAGAAAGTTATGGCTATTTTACGAACAGACTCCGAATTAGAGGACAAAACGGTCCGAAAGTGGAAAAAAATTTGCGGTGGTGGCTAGAAATTGATGGAAACGGTGGGGAAAAACACACGAACTAGACTCTAACTAGACCTAACCAGCAACAAGACCTCAACCAGGACACAAACTCAACACTGCGGACTCTGAAACTGAAATATGCAAAGGCTATGGCGTGGAAGGGTTGTAGGACAGAAAAATGATATGGCCCTGGACTTATGGGACGAACACAAGAACACTCGAAACTAAGGGTAGATGCGAACCTAACGGTATACCTAAAGCTTTGATTACCACTTGATGAGAACAAGGGTGACCTGATCTTCCAAAAGGTTCTGGTAACTCTCGATTTGGTGCAGATGAGACACAAATCGATCCGGCTTCCGAACAACACGATATGAAACCCTGAAATTTTTTTATTTTTTCGATATTTTTCTTTTAGTTAGGAGCACCAAAGGAGTAACCACATAAAATTTGAGCTTAAACAAGTGAAAGACATGGCCTGCGGAATTTTCTGAAGATTGTGAAAAATGTGAAAAAAACATCACGAGGTGAAAACTCAAAGTTCGTAGGAGAATTTGGAGGTTCGATTTTGATATATGGAACATTGAAATCGGAGTTCGTATGCGAAAGTTATGGCTATTTTACAAACGGACTCTGAATTAGAGGACAAAACGATCCGAAAGTGGAAAAAATTTGCGGCGGTGGCTAGAAATTGATGGAAACGGTGGGGAAAAAGACAAGAACTGGACTCAAACAAGACCTATCCAGCAACAAGACCTCAACCAGGACACAAACTCAAAACTGTAGACTCTAAAACTGAAATATGTGCTGCTATGGCGCGGAAGGGTTGTAGGACAGGAAAACGATATGGCACTGGACTTATGGCACGAACACAAGAACACTTGAAACAAAGCGTAGATGTGAACCTAATGGTATACCTAAAGCTTTGATTACCATTTGATGAGAACAAGGGTGACCTGATCTTCCGAAAGGTTCTAGTAACTCTCGATTTGGTGGAGACGAGACACAAATCGATTCGGCTTCCGAACAACACGATCCGAAACCCAACAATTTTTTTTATTTTTTTATTTTTCTTTTAGTTAGGAGCACCAAAGTAGTAACCACAGGAAATTTGAGCTTAAACAAGTGAAAGACATGGGCTGCAGAATTTTTTGAAAATTGTGAAAAATGTGAAAAAAACTTCACGAGGTGAAAACTCAGACTTTGAGGGTGAATTCATAGGTTCTAAAATTTTCAAACCTGCCAATGGAGGAGACAGAGAGATCTGAAATTTTTTTCTGATCGATTTTGATATATGGAACATTGAAATCGGAGTTCGTATGCGAAAGTTATGGCTATTTTACGAACGGACTCTGAATTAGAGGACAAAACGGTCCGAAAGTGGAAAAAATTTGCGGCGGTGGCTAGAAATTGATCTAAATGATGGGGAAAAACACACGAACTGGACTCTAACAAGACCTATCCAGCAACAAGACCACGACGAGGACACAAACTCAACACTGCGGACTCGGAAACTGAAATATGTAAAGGCTATGGCGCGGAAGGTTGTAGGATAGGAAAACGATATGGTACTGGACTTATGGGAAGAACACAAGAACACTCGAATTTAAGGGTAGATGTGAATGTAATGGTATACCCAAAGCTTTGATTACAACTTGATGAGAACAAGGGTGGCCTGATCTTCCGAAAGGTTGTGGTAACTCTCAATTTGGTGGAGTTGAGACACGAATCGATCCGGCTTCTGAACAATACGATCCGAAACCCCACAATTATTTTTATTTTTTTGATATTTTTCTTTAACTAGGAGCACTAAAGAAGTAACCACAGAAAATTTGAGCTTTAACAAGTGAAAGACGTCGCCTGCGGAATTTTTTGAAGATTGCGAAAAATGTGAGAAAAACTTCACGAGGTGAAAACTCAAACTTTGGAGGCAAATTTAGAGATTATAAAATTTTCAAACTTGCCAATTGCAGGGATAGACAGATCCGAAATTTTTTTTGATTGATTTTGCGATATGGAACATTGAAATCGTAGTTTGTATGCGAAAGTTATGGCTGTTTTACAAACGGACTCTGAAATAGTGGACTAAATGGCCCGAAAGTGGGAAAAATTTGCGGCGGTGGCTAGAAATTGATGGAAACAGTGGGAAAAATACAAGAACTGGACTCTAACAAGACCTAACCAGCAACAAGACCTCAACTAGGACACAAACTCAACACTACGGACTCTGAAACTGAAATATGCAAAGGCTATGGTGCGGAAAGGTTGTACGACAGGAAAACGATATGGCACTAGACACATGAGATGAACACAAGAACACTCAAAACTAAGGGTAGATGTGAACCTAATGGTATAACTAAATCTTTAATTACAACTTGATGAGAACAAGGGTGGCCCGATCATCCGAAAGGTTCTGGTAACTCTCGATTTGGTGGAGATGAGACACAAATCGATCCGGCTTCCGAACAATACCATCCAAAACCCTTTTTTTTATTTTTTGATATTTTTCTTTAACTAGGAACACTAAAGAAGTAACCAAAGAAAATTTGAGGTTAAACAAGAGAAAGACGTCGCTTGCTGAATTTTTTGAAGATTGCAAAAAATGTGAAAAAAAACTTCACGAGGTGAAAACTCAAACTTTGGAGGAAAATTTGGAGATTCTAAAATTTTCAAACCCACCAATTGCGGGGATAGACAGATCCGAATTTTTTTTCTGATTGATTTTGCGATATGGAAGATCGAAATCAGAGTTCGTATGCAAAAGTTATGGCTGTTTTACAAACGGACTCAGAATTAGAGGACTAAATGGTCCGAAAGTGGGAAAAATTTGTGGCGGTGGCTAGAAATTTATGGAAACGGTGGGGAAATTACACGAACTGGACTCTATCAAGACCTAACCAGCAACAAGACCTCAACCAGGACACAAACTCAAAACTACGGACTCTGAAACTAAAATATGCAAAGGCTATGGTGCGGAAGGGTTGTAGGACAGGAAAAAGATATGGCACTGGACTTATGGGACGAACACAAGAACACTTGAAACTAAGGGTATTTGTGAACCTTACTCTATTCCTAAAGCTTTGATTACCACTTGATGAGAACAAGGGTGACCCGATCTTCCGAAAGGTTCTGGTAACTCTCGATTTTGTAGAGATGAGACAAAAATCGATCCGGCTTCCGAACAACACGATACGAAACCCTACAATTTTTTTATTTTTTTGATATTTATCTTTAACTAGGAGCACTAAAGAAGTAACCATACCAAATTTGAGCTTAAACAAGTGAAAGACGTCGCCTGCGGAATTTTCTGAAGATTGCGAAAAATGTGAAAACAAACAGCACGAGGTGAAAACTCAAACTTTGGAAGCGAATTTGGAGATTCTAAAATTTACAAACCCACCAATTGCGGGGATAGACAGATCTAAAATTTTTTTCTTATCAATTTTAGTATATGAAACATTGAAATCGGAGTTCGTATGCAAAAGTTATGGTTGTTTGACGAACGGACTCTCAATTAGAGGACAAAATGGTCCAAAAGTGAGAAAAATTTGCGGCGGTGGCTAGAAATTGTTGGAAACGGTAGGGAAAAATACAAGAAGTGAACTCTAACAAGACCTAACCAACAACAAGACCTCAACCAGGACACAAACTCAACACTGGGGACTCTGAAACTGAAATATGCAAAGGCTATGGCGCGGAAGGGTTGTAGGACAGGAAACCGATATGGCACTGGACTTATGGGACGAACACAAGAACACTCGAAACTAAGGGTAGATGTGAACCTAATGGTATACCAAAAGCTTTGATTACAACTTGATGAGAACAAGGGTGGCCCGATCTTCCGAATGGTTCTGGTTACTCTCGATTTGGTGGAGATGAGACACAAATCGATCCGGCTTCCGAACAATACGATCCGAAACCCTACAATTTTTTTTGGTTTTTTTTATATTTTTCTTTAACTAGGAGCACTAAAGAAGTAGCCACACAAAATTTGAGCTTAAACAAGTGAAAGACGTTGCCTGCAGAATTTTTTGAATATTGCCAAAAATGTGAAAAAAACTTCACGAGGTGAAAACTCAAACTTTTGAGGCGAATTTGGAGATTCTAAATTTTTTGAACCTACCAATTGCGGGGATAGACACATCCAAATTTTTTTCTAATTTGCAATATGGAACATTGAAATCGGAGTTCGTATGCGAAAGTTATGGCTGTTTTACGAATGGACTATGAATTAGAGGACTAAATGGTCCGAAAGTGGGAAATATTTGTGGAGGTGGCTAGAAATTGATGGAAACAGTGGGGAAAAAAATACACGAACTGGACTCTAACAAGACGTAAGCAGCAACAAGACCTCAACGAGGACACAAACTCAACACTACGGACTCTCAAACTGAAATATGCAAAGGCTATGGCGCGGAAGGGTTGTAGGACAGGAAAACGATATGGCACTGGACTTATGGGACGAACATAAAAACACTCAAAACTAAGGGTTGATGTGAACCTAACGGTATTCCTAAAGCTTTGATTACCACTTGATGAGAACAAGGGTGGCCCGATCCTCCGAAAGGTTCTGGTAACTCTCGATTTGGTGGTGATAAGACACAAATCGATGCGGCTTCTGAACAACACGATACGAAACTCTGCAATTTTTTTATTTTTTTGATATTTTCTCTAACTAGAAGCACTAAAGAAGTAACCATAGAAAATTTGAGCTTAAACAAGTGAAAGACGTCGCCTACGGAATTTTCTCAAGATTGCAAAAAATGTGAAAAAACCTTCACGAGGTGAAAACTCAAATTTTAGAGGCGAATTTAGAGATTCTAAAATTTTCAAACCTGCCAATTGCGGGGATAGACAGATTTGAAATTTTTTTTCGAATTGATTTTGATATATGGAGAATTAAAATCAGAGTTCGTATGCGAAAGTTATGGCTGTTTTACGAACGGACTCTGAATTAAATGACAAAATGGTCCGAAAGTGGGAAAAATTTGCGGCGGTGGCTAGAAATTGATGGAAACTGTGGGGAAAAATACTAGAACTGGACTCTAACAAGTCCTAACCAGCAACAAGACCTCAACCAGGACACAAAATCAACACTGCGGACTCTGAAACTGAAATATGCAAAGGCTATGGCGCGGAAGGGTTGTAGGACAGGAAAACGAAATGGCACTGAATTTATGGGACGAACACAAGAATACTCGAAACTAAGGGTAGATGTGAACCTAACGGTATACCTAAAGCTTTGATTACCACTTGATGAGAACAAAAGTGACCCGATCTTCTGAAAGGTTCTGGTAACTCTCGATTTGGTGGAGATGAGACACAAATCGATCCGGCTTCCGAACAATACCATCCAAAACCCTACATTTTTTTTATTTTTTGATATTTTTCTTTAACTAGGAACACTAAAGAAGTAACCAAAGAAAATTTGAGCTTAAACAAGTGAAAGACGTCGCTTGCTGAATTTTTTGAAGATTGCAAAAAATGTGAAAAAAACTTCACGAGGTGAAAACTCAAACTTTGGAGGAAAATTTGGAGATTCTTAAATTTTCAAACCCACCAATTGCAGGGATAGACAGATCCGAATTTTTTTTCTAATTGGTTTTGCGATATGGAAGATCGAAATCAGAGTTCCTATGCAAATGTTATGGCTGTTTTACAAACGGACTCTGAATTAGAGGACTAAATGGTCCGAAAGTGGGAAAAATTTGTGGCGGTGGCTAGAAATTTATGGAAACGGTGGGGAAATTACACGAACTGGACTCTAACAAGACCTATCCAGCAATAAGACCTCAACCAGGACAAACTCAACACTGCAGAGTCTAAAACAGAAATATCCAGAGGCTATGGCGCGGAAGGGTTGTAGGACAGGAAAAGGATATGGTAGTGGACTTATGGGACGAACACAGAAAACACTCGAAACTAAGGGTAGATGTGAACCTAATGGTATACCTAAAGCTTTGATTACCACTTGATGAGAACATGGGTGGTCCGATCTTCCGAAAGGTTTTGGTAACTCTCGATTTGGTGGAGACGAGACACAAATCGATTCGGCTTCCGAACAACAAGATCCGAAACCCTGCAATTTTTTTTATTTTTTTTACTTTTATTTTAGTTAGGAGCACCAAAGGAGTAACCACAAAAAATTTGAGCTTAAACAAGTGAAAGACATGGCCTGTGGAATTTTCTGAAGATTGTGAAAAATGTGAAAAAAACTTCACGAGGTGAAAACTCAAACTTTGGAGGTGAATTTGGAGGTTCTAAAATTTTCAAACCTGCCAATGGAGGGGACAGACAGATCTAAAACTTTTTTCTGATCAATTTTGATATATGGAACGTTGAAATCGAAGTTCGTATGCGAAAGTTATGGCTGTTTTACGAACGGACTCTGAATTATAGCACAAAATGGTCCGAAAGTGGAAAAAATTTACGGCGGTGGCTAGAAATTGATGGAAACGGTGGAGAAAAATACACGAACTGGACTCTAACGAGACCTAACCACCAACAAGACCTCAACCAGGACACAAACTCAATACTGCAGCTGAAATATGCAAAGGCTATGGTGCGGAAGGGTTGTAGAACAGGAAAAGGATATGGCACTGGACTTATGGGACGAACACACGAACACTCGAAATTAAGGGTAGATGTGAACCTAACGTTATTCCTGAAGCTTAGATTATCACTCGATGAGAACAAGGGTGGCCCGATCTTCCGAAAGGTTCTGGTAACTCTCGATTTGGTGGAGATGAGACACAAATCGATCCGGCTTCCGAACAACACGATAAGAAACCCTACAATTTTTTTTTTATTTTTTTGATATTTTTCTTTAACTAGGAGCACTAAAGAAGTAACCACAGAAAATTTGAGCTTAAACAAGTGAAAGACGTCGCCTGCGGAATTTTCTCAAGGTTGCGAAAAATGTGAAAAAAACTTCACAAGGTGAAAACTCAAACTTTGGAGATTCTGAAATTTTCAAACCCGCAAATGCGGGGACAGACACATTCGAATTTTTTTTCTGATCGATTTTGATATATGGAACAATGAAATTGGAGTTCGTATGTGAAAGTTATGGATGTTTTACGAACGGACTCTGAATTAGAGGACAAAATAGTCCAAAAGTGGGAAAAATTTGCGGCGGTGGCTAGAAATTGATGGAAACGGTGGGGAAAAATACACGAACTGGACTCTAACAGGACTTAATCAACAACAAGACCTCGACCAGGACACAAAGTCAACACTGCGGACTCTGAAACTGAAATATGCAAAGGCTATGGCGCGGAAGGGTTGTAGGACAGAAAAACGATATGGCACTGGACTTACGGGATGAACATAAGAACACTAAAAACTAAGGGTACATGTGAACCTAACGGTATACCTAAAGCTTTGATTACCACTTGATGAGAACAAGGGTGGCCCGATCTTTCGAAACGTTCTGGTAAATCTCAATTTGGTGGAGATGAGACACAAATCGATCCGGCTTCCGAACAACACGATCCGAAACCCTACAATTTTTTTAATTTTTTTATATTTTTCTTTTACTAGGAGCACTAAAAAATTATCCATAGAAAACTTGAACTTAAACAAGTGAAAGACGTGGTGTGTAGAATTTTCTAAAGATTGCAAAAAATGTGAAAAAAATTTCAAGAGGTGAAAACTCAATCTTGCAGGTTCTAAAATTTTCAAACCCGCCAAAGGCGAGGACAGACAGATCCGAAATATTTTTATAATCTATTTTCATATATGGAACGTTGAAATCGGAGTTCGTATGCGAAAGTTATGGCTGTGTTACGAAGAGACTCCGAATTCGAGGACAAAACGGTCCGAAAGTGGGTAAATTTTGCGGCAGTGGCTAGAAATTTATGGAAACGGTGGGGAAAAATACACGAACTGGACTCTAACAAGACCTAACCAACAACAACCAGGACACAAACTCGACACTACGGACTGTGAAATCGATCCGGCTTCCGAACAACACGATCCGAAATCCTGCAATTTTTATTAATTTATTGATATTTTTCTTTTACTTAGGAGGACTAAGGAAGTAACCACAGAAAATTTGAGCTTAAACAAGTGAAAGTCGTGGCCTGGAGAATTTTCCAAAGATTGCGAAAAATGTGTAATAAACTTCACGATGTGAAAACTCAAACTTCAGAGGCGAATTTGGAGATTCTAAAATTTTCAAACCCGCCAAAGGCGAGTACAGACAGATCCGAAATATTTGTTTGATCTATTTTGATATATGGAACATTGAAATCGCAGTTCGTATGCATAAGTTATGGCTGTGTTACGAAGAGACTACGAATTAGAGGACAAAACGGTCCAAAAGTGGGAAAAATTTGCGGCGGTGGCTAGAAATTGATGGAAACGGTGCGGAAAAATACACGAACTGGACTCTAACAAGATCTAACCAGCAACAAGACCTCGACCACGACACAAACTCAAAACTGCGGACTCTGAACTAAAATATGCAAAGGCTATGGCGCGGAAGGGTTGTAGGACAGGAAAACAATATGGCAGTGGACTTATGGCATGAACATAAGAACACTCGAAACTAAAGGTAGATGTGAAACTAATGGTATACTTGAAGCTTTGATTACCACTTGATGAGAACAAGGGTGGCCTAATCTTGCGAAAGGATCTGGTAACTCTCGATTTGGTGGAGACGAGACACAAATCGATCTGGCTTTCGAACAACACGATCCGAAATCCTGCAATTTTTTTTATTTTTTTTGATATTTTTCTTTTACTTAGGAGCAATAAAGAAGTAACAACAGAAAATTTGAGCTTAAACAAGTGAAAGACGTCGCCTGCAGAAATTTCTGAAGATTGCAAAAAATGTGAAAAAAAAACTTCACGAGATTCTGGTAACTCTCGATTTGGTGGAGATGAGACACAAATCGATCCGGCTTCTGAACAACACAATCCGAAACCCTACAAATTTTTATTTTTTTGATATTTTTCTTTTACTAGGAGCACCAAAGATTGTGAAAAATATAAAAAAAACTTCACGTGGTAAAAACTCAAAATTCGGAGGCGAATTTGGAGATTCTAAAATTTTCAAACCTACCTATAGCGGGGATAGACACGTCCAAAATTTTTTCTTATCGATTTTGATATATGGAACATTGAAATCGGAGTTCGTATGCGAAAGTTATGGCTGTTTTACGAACGGACTCCGAATTAGAGGACAAAATGGTCCGAAAGTGGGAA
>Ga0182004_10002108_pt1 | contig 15271 bp, 12 predicted proteins | sample Sormic07211540_1_FD_120479 | JGI IMG/M metagenome (GOLD analysis project Ga0182004, IMG submission 120479) | Endophyte microbial communities from Sorghum bicolor roots, Mead, Nebraska, USA - 072115-40_1 MetaG | ecosystem: Host-associated > Plants > Roots > Unclassified | place: USA: Nebraska...
CAATTAAAAAACTATAGCAAAATTAACTAACAAATAAAATTTAAACAAATTACTAACTAGCTAGCAAAATTAAACTATATAAAAAATTATATAACAATGTAACTAACAATTTTTTTTAAAAAAATTACCTTAGGCGACGAACGGCGGTGGGCGGGGCGGCGGGGGCCGGGGCGCGGGAGGGGCGCGGCCGGGGCGCCGCGGGCGGGGACGGGCCGCGGCCGAGGCGGCGCGGCCGGGAAGGAGCCGCCGCCGCGCGGTCGGGGCCGGGGCCGGGGCCGGGCGCGGACAGGGAGGCGCGGCCGGAGCTCGGCAAGGGCCGGGGCGGCGCGGCCGGGGGCGGTGCGCGGTAGGTGCGGCGCGGCGTGGCGGGGTCGGGGGCTGGCGCGGCCGGCTGGAATGGATAAGAAAAGAAGAGGGAGGGGCTTTTGTGCACGCGGGCGTGCCCCGCCATGATCCACGGCGGGGTAGCCGTAACCCGCCAGCGGTCATGGCGGGGTCCAGGTCAGCCCCCTCGGCCATGCAGCGCCATGTGGCAGGGTCAACCCCGCCACCATGCATGGCGGGGTTCAGTGATTTTGACCCGCCATGTATGGTGGCGGGGCCAAACGGCCTAGATTTGAATTTTTTTGAAAAGTGATCTAAATTTGAAATTTGTTTTAAAAATGGGCTAAAAATAAAAAAAATTCCCCTTTTAAGCCGGCACACGTGTCTTATTATGGTGGAAGTGGAACAAGAACGTGAGTGTTGTGTAGTAGGTGAGGTCCGAGCCTGCAATTGTGTTTTTCAAAAAAAAAACATAAATGAAGTTTTCTTTTCTGGAGAACGGTGTGTCTTTTACATTCCAATTGCATTTTTTGAAAGTTCCTTTTTTTTGAAACACAATATACACATGCTCAATGTTCATGGTCACATCGTTTAGCACCGTTTGTCATAAATTGTAAGTCGTTTTGGATTTAGAAATGTAGATTTTACTACATATCGTGATACATTGTGAAAAATATATAAATCTAGAAAATCCTAAAGGTCTTACGGTTGGGTTTGTAAACCAAGAGAAAGATTTCATTCTTGTAGGGAACGTTTCCTATAATATGTAAAAGCTAGACCATCGGAAAGTCTACAACATGTTTGAAAACATAAATGGTCTTTTTTTTAAAAAAATTAATTTTATATTTCAGTTCAAATTTTGGAAGTTCCTTTTGAGAAACACAATATAAACATACATGCTCAATGTGGATGATCATGTCGTTTACCACTTAATAAGTAACCGCATTGATGAAACATACTTCCTCCGTTCTAAACAGTAAGTCATTTTGGATTTTCTAGATATATAGATTTTTACTGTGTATTTAAATATTAAATAAATCTAGATTTCTAATAAGAATACATAGAAAAACCATGTATGTACAAAATCCAAGATAATCTATAATTTGGAATGGATAGAGGGAGTTTATATGTAAGAATCCAATTATTTCTCTAGGGTCTGAATCCCAGGGAAAGATTTCATGTGTCCGTCTTCTGCAGGGAACGTTCCTAGACAAACAAATTATCTTTGTAAGGAAGGTCCTTCTCGACGACGGATGGCCTCGACGCGCCTGCTGGAGCTCCTTGGCTGTTCAGTGGCGCCGTGGCGGAGCCAAGGAACGATCGAGCGAGCCAAGGGCCCCGGGCTCTCGGTTCCGACTTCCGAGCGATATGCCCGTTCTTGGAGAAGGGCGCCGTGGACTGCACGCACGACACCATCTGTGAACGTGGGCGAGCAGGATGAGGATGAATATGGTAGCCGCTTTCGCCAACAACACAGACACGGCTGCAGCCACCAGCAAATTTCCCAGCCCACAGGCAGTACAGTGATGCTAGCTCACGGGTTGCTCCTTGCAGTGTAGTGCAGGTTTCAGCAGCAACCAGCTCACTGGGAAAGCAAAACAACAAAGATGCAGGTGAGGATACAGCTACAGTCTGATCTGCAGCATCAAGAAAGGCAGTTCCTTACAAACCGCAACCACTATATTTGAAGGATAGAAAAGCATGACTCCTTAAAAATTTATACCATGATGACATAATATGAATAACTAAGTTCATAGTAATAAGCATGGTCAAACCACAAACATCAGAAGTAGGTTCATAGTAAAACTTGCACTTGGGTTATGTCTCACTGCAATAGGTTCAACTGAAGAAACAACCCTTGCCTACAAGAATATATGGTGGCATGAGGATACCTGTTGGACAACCCCTCGTCATATGACATATCGTCGCTCCGATTCTGTATCTTCGAGTTGTGTGGTGTGGTGTTGTGGATGGTGACTACGACAGATGCAAGAAGAGGATGATGGCAATGGTGTCACTATATCCAGACATCTCTCACAAACCTGTACATTGAGCTGTGACGAAACTGATGGTGCTGCAGAAATAATGCCTACTTGTGGAAATATGAATCCTCTCACAGAGCACACGTGGACAGCTATCGTTTGCAGCTGTAGCTTGCTAAACTCCCGAGAACAGTTTCTATAGCACCATTTCCTCCCGTCAGGTCCATAAATACCATGAATAACCTCAAATTCTAGGTGCCAGTATGAAGGAAACTGAAGGCGCTTCAAAAGGTAACAATGACATCAATGAGGCACCATCAACGATGATGGAGAAGTTACATACAAAATGAATCCAGAATGTTTCCTCAGGAAAGTGCAGGTTCTCCTAAATATGTTATTGCCAAAATTTTCAAGTTTTTTTAATCAAACCAATCAAATCTGAAGAAATTATTTACTAATAAAAAGGAAACTGTTATAAGTAGATTTCATCTCACCAGTAAAATCACTTGAGAATTTCAGTGATCATCAATGCAAGGAAAAGTGCAAACTTTAATCCCAAAACATACGAATATGTACAAGCAGAAATTGTATTAAAAGAGGGTTACTAGATAAAGTAACTAGCACCTTACATAGGAGCGCTACCATAAATAAAAGTCTAGACAGAGGTGTATTGTCAGAAATGCACAACACCACTTATGGAGAATGTGTTGACTGTTTGTTTTTTTTTTGAGAACATGCGAAGGCATGTGTTTCATTAAGCAGAAAGAGAGTCCGTACACCCCACAGTAATCCGAAGATTACCGAAAAGAACCCTACGTCTACTGGAAGAAGCCAAGAGACTACATTGCAGAGAGGAAGAGCGCTACAAGGATCGGCAGGCGCGCGCTAAGAACGCGAACGACGGCACACCAGGGCCGAAAGTCGTCAAAACCCGGCCGCGATCCAGAAGTCGGCCTCGTCGAGGATCGCCTGTAGGAGCAGCACCGGCGAACGGGGTGTCTCACCAAAGGTTCTCGCGTTCCGTTCTTTCCACAGGAACCAACCGACCAGGAAGAAAAGCGAGTCGAAGGCGCAGTGGAACCAAATTTTATGCACGTTCTGTATAAAAAAAATATATATATGCACGTTCAATGTGTAGAAGCAGTCACCCAGTAATATACTTTACTAACCTAGATGAAAGGTTATATCTGAAGTTATAAGTTGGCACTCTTTGATTCAGTAACAAACAGATGTCACAGAAGCATAGTAAATCAATATGAACAGTAAAAACATGGTGGCCCGAATCCTACGAAAGAAATCCGGAAAAGTTTATCAATGCACTTGAAATTCATTTATGGATATCTAGAACAATTCTATGGTAAACTCATTCTACCTTGCACTAATTCACTAGCTACATCGATCTACAGTGTGGTATATTGAACATGAGGCGACAGTGTTAGGTTTACATGGTACAAGTACACAAAGCAACTGGATAGTTCTTTGCAACATAATGCACAGTCAGCGAGGGAATTCTGTAGAATATATCATTTCTTGCTCCATGGTGTAACACCTAGAGGCAACGTGGGATGCTGGGTTATCAACAAGGTCATTTTCAGCTCTCTTGTTCATAATAGTCAGGTAAGTAGATTTATACTCTGAAGATATTAACTGTTTGGTTTTTCTGCCCCTTTTTGGCTCCTCTTTGTATGTTCCAGATATTTTAGATCTTAGGAGTTGCAATCTTAATTCCACTTCTTTCATTTTAGGTCTCTGTTCTCCTTTAGGCCTTACACACATCTCTGCAATCAAGGTAACCTCATCAACATCACTTTGGCTAGCTTCCTCTAGAATTTGGCAATCCACCAAATTTGTAGTAGTTTTATCTCTAAGCACTTGAAGGAAATAATGACACAGGTTCTGCTTTTCACCAAGGTGGTTGAGGAAAATTGGCTTCTTCCTTGTTAGGAGCTCAACAAGTATCACACCAAAACTATAAACATCACTCTTTTCAGTTAATTGGCCTGTATAGTAATACTCAGGATCTAGGTAGCCAAATGTCCCCTGCACAGCTGTAACCACACGAGTCTGATCAATGGAAATGGATCTGGAAGCACCAAAGTCTGAAACCTTTGCAGTGAAGGCATCATCCAAGAGTATGTTAGTTGATTTTACATCTCTATGAAATATTGGCATAGCAGCAGAAGAATGGAGGTAAGAAAGTGCCCCTGCAGCCTCTAGAGCAATCCTGATACGGTCCTCCCATGTTAACAAGCATTTGGCACTCAGATTGCCATGAAGAAGATCATGAAGTGTGCCATTAGAGATGAATTCATATACGAGAAGTGGCACCTCAGATTCAAGGCAACAACCAAAAAGTTTCACCACATTGCGATGAATTATCTGTGACAGGATGGCCACCTCATTAACAAATTGGTCAATCTCACTCTGCTCTACAATTTTGGACCTTTTGATGGCGACTACCCGTTGGTCAGATAAAATACCCTTGTAAACTGTGCCATGGCCTCCATGTCCAATAATACGTGTCGAGTCAAAGTTGTTGGTTGCTTTCTCTAATTCTTCCAAGGAAAATATTCTTGTGTTATGTGTAACACTTTCAGTCGAAGAGATCAGCTGCTCCAAGAGTAGGCCTTTGTTTTTCCGGAAGTATGCCCTTCGGATTTTCTTTTGTGTGTCTGTCCTCCACCTTTTGACTAATATGATTGCAGTCAATGTAAGAAGTAGGACTCCAAAACCACTGCTAATTCCGACAGCAATACCTACATGAGTAATTGCAACAATTGTGAAGTTATATTTTTGACAACTGGAGTGCAGAGACATCAAATGGTAAGGAAAGTGTGACATACCCAAAAGAACACTTTGCCGCTTACTAGAAGTGCATTGCCTTCTTACTGGATCAAAATTAATACCTTGAGGGCAACAGCCATAGCTTCCTTGAAAGTTATAGCATGTCCCGTTACAATAGTTTGGTATCGAGCACTCATCAATATCTGATAACAGAATTCCAAACAATGTAAAAATGGAGTGGATAAAATATGTCACTTTTGATGATGGTCCTATTGCTTTGTCTCAACCACACCTCATTAGTATATATGCAAATGTCATACAGTCAAATTCAATGGATAGCATGCAATTGTTGTCAAATATGCCTATTGTTGCACAATCAAATGCATGCATTGGATAGGTTAAAGAATGCACACCTGTACATCCATTTTGAACATAAGGATTTCCTTCAAAACCAGAAGAGCACTTGCAACAATAACCAACATAGATCGTCCCATGTGTAACACCAAGGCACTCGCTGTTTGTGCTGATGCATGCATAAGTTCTATCGTGTTTTGCACTTTCACATGTCAAATTGGCTACTGACCAACTCCAAGAACCATACTCTTCAGATAAGTCAGATTTCTCCAGACCATAAATTAGTTGCTGGCCAAAGTACTCAGAACCTCCATAGTATATCGATAAATAATTTGTGTTGGCGTCTTCAGATTCTGAAAGCTTATTGACATACAAGAGTCCTTCATCTAATGAAATATTTGTCACTTCATATTTTGCAGGTAGTCTTCCAATAAGAGTGCGATTGGACGCACAATTCAATTGAAATCTCCTTTTAGCGAAACAGCCTGGCTCCAGACCAAAAGGGAAAGGAATATGTGTGCTTCCACATGATCGAGAACAGTTTGTCTTGGGGGTTAGGTTATACTCTGCTCCAGTTAAGAAAATCAAAATATGACTAAAAGTGTGTCACAATATAATAATCAGTGACAAAAAGAAGCACCTGAGAGAGAGTCAGTGAGAGAGGAGTTGTGTGCATACCTTGTTTGCAATCATCAAGAAGGTATGGGTTGCCACCATCAAAATTTCCAGAGCAAGCACAAGAGTAGCCTCCATTTTTTACATCCATGCAATCGCTATTGCCACATGCATACTGTGTTTTATTATCCAACTGGGCTTGTTTGCAGTTGGGTTCATCGGCGATGACAGTTGAGAGGTACGCCGATGAAGCAGCAACGATACTTGCATTTATTTTATCAGACAAGAGATCCATAACACTAAACTTATATGGACGGAAGCTTAAGAAAGCCTTGACAGTGATATCACGGAAGGGTTCTGATACTGTATCGTTGTTCTTTACGATGCTCACTCTGAACCCTCGAAACGGCACTGGGAATGTGACAGTGCAGCATCCCATGCCATTGCAGCTCCCTCCTTGTGTTGCTATGAGCATGGCCTCCATGGAGGAACACTTGCTTGTGCAATGGCCTACAAGCTCACCCGTGTCTAGGTGGAATAAGTAGATCCCAATCCCACAACCAAGGAACGCAAAGTAATTGTAAGACTCGATGTTGAGGTTCCGCCCAGGAGACTCCCAGGACAAGTTGTAGGTGGCTACACCTGGTGCCATGGTGATGGTGTACACAAAAGAGGCAAGGACAGTTCCTGCAGGATAGAGGGCAGTTACCTGAGTGGTGGTGTTTCCCTTGCCCAAGAAGAGTTTCCAAGGTTTGGTGGTCCTATTGCAGGTGACCTCAAATCCCTGCCGGAAGCAGCCAGGCCCGATGCCGAAGGGGTACCAGATGCTCACATCCCCACAGGTTTTGGGGCAGTGTGCAAGACTAGCGGCTGAGGGAGGACCGGCTCCAGATGCCACCAACATCACAGCAGATGCCAAACTCCACACCAACATCAACTGCATCCTGGCGGTTTGAATTCCCTTTGCTGAACCCAGAAGATGAGAGACAAGAAAACACCCTGTATTATAGTGCATAGCGTATCAATGGTTCTGTGATGGACATTTGCAGGAACACTTGGGGGACTCATGTCGGTCCTCACTGGGTAACTTCTCACCGATAGACTTCTTGCCTAATTTTTTTGTTTGCTTGACCACACTGCTGTTCATCATAACAAAACAAATCAACATGGACCATTAGTTCCTCTGACTCATGAGGATGTGGACATCCATCAACAACACTGCTTATGATTTGTTGAATTCCATGGTCTTGGGCAGGACTAATTGGCTTGGATCACGTAACACGTCCACACAGGTGTATAGAACAGGTGTGAATGTGATGCCCAATTGTGTCTACTACATGATAATCCGATATTCGAAATCCAGTCTGGGTAGGTGCTGCCTCCAGGTTGTGTACATACTGGGTGACGTGTGAGCACTCTAACTTGTGAATTGGGGCTTTGAGGAGGATCCACAGGGCACTATCACCACACATCTCGAAAGGAAACCAGATGTGGATTTCAATCCCTAGATTTCTACTGTTCAACCATGTGGTGGAACTGGAAACGGAACACGGGAAGGAAGATGCAATCGAATTCCATCGAAAGACTCTTGTGGGAAAACAGACACAGCCATGTGCACGCGCACCGCGTGGATTCTATATGGGGGAAGAGAGGATTTCTACCATGGGAGCAAGAGAGTCGCAGGGAGAGCAGAGGCTTAGGAGACTTATCGAGAAGACCGTAGTTTGCTGCTACAGCCGTTGAAGCGCACCTCAGCAGCGAACCGCCATTGCTGCTCACCGCCGAGGCGTGGGAGCGTGCCGACCGGCAGGCTGCAGCTGCTCCCGCAGCGAGCCACTCAACCGAGTGCTCGGTTGTTGCCCAGACACCCACAACGGTGATGATGGGTTGGACGAGGACCATGCCAGAGAGGGCAGGGGCTCCTTCGTCCTTCCTGTTTACCTCAAAAGCGTATGCCTCCAAGACCTTGTTTAGTTCGCAAAAATGTTTGGACTTAGCATTTTTTGTTTATATTTAATAAATATTGTTCAACTATAAATCAATTAGGTTTAAAAAATCACCTTACAAATTACATATAAATTGTATAATTAATTATTTTTTATCCATATTTAATGTTTTATATATATGTTTAAAGTTTTGATGTGATGTAGAATTTTGAAAAAAAATTTAGAACTAAGTAAAGCCTAAGTCACATTTCCTGTGAATATGATAGCTATTTATAGTACAATAAATATTACTAATTTACTTTTAAATATAAATTTAGTTAAACTTGATGTACTTTAGCGTATTGGCGGGGCTTCGTTGGGACATAGTGGGCCATAATCCTCTTTTTTTTGTAATTTTATAGAGGTTGCTACGGTATTTAAGTATATTTTACTAGTAGAGCTTTACAATGGCCACTCTGATACTTCCTAAGCATATTTTCATATTGCTTAGTGGATGCATATTTTCTTATTGGTCCCTCTATTATTTATCATCAAGCTCTGCCACTGCTTTTAACATGACACTGTTTTAGAATTACATTATTTTTAGAACTGAGTGTTTGGTTGGGTTAGGAAGATGAAGGTGGGTTCATCCTACCTTTTTGAATAGTAAAATGGTCTTATTTCTATATTTAATTAAGGGATTGATATTAAGATAAAAACTCTGTCTAGTATGACTTTATTTGTCTTGTTTGTGGCTCCTTGTAAGGAGTCTGCATGAGTTGGTGGTGTTTTTTGCTAAAGAATTGGAGAAAAAAAAGTATCTCCCAATCCACATGAGAAGCTAGAATCGACGTTTTCGAGGAGTGGGAGCCCTACCAAATAGAGCATAGCCTATTCTATTGTTCATACTAAAGATGAAAATAATAAAATATCACCGTTTTAAATTTGTTAGATAACCGTTAAGTAGGGATTAGATGTTAACTTCTTTCATCTTCCTTTTCCTTTTGCTCCATCGTCTGTCTTCATCCCCGTCCACTGTTGTCACCTCTGCTGCTCATCTAGTGCGTTCACACTTGCCCCCATTTTTTCATGACATGACCCTTGCTTAGCTGCAGCTAACACCCCTTCGCCCACCCTGTCCACCAAGGCCCATGGCAAGCTAAGCTCACCTAACCGTGTTTCGTCCCAAAATCAATAGAGATGTGTAGTTATTCTAAAACCAATACAGTATACATATATATCTTTACATTAAAATGACTGAAAGATCATCATGTATCCAGTGACACTAAGTCTTGTTCTCTACTCACACATTCACATCCAATACCTAATATGAATCATCCTCCACTCGAAGCTCACACGCTGGTACCCTACTTAGTTAGACGTGAAGACCTAATCCATGTGCCCGTGTCCACATCCGATTATCGAGATCCAGTCCAAGATAATGAGTAGACCAAACAAATTCTATTATGTTTCTATAAACTAGATCTACACAATATATGTAATTAAGGGGGTGTTTGGGACTGCTCTGCTCCACGTTTTTTAGCCAAACAGTTTCAGCTCCACGCACTCAGTTCGAGGAAAAAGGGTGGAGTTGTGAGAGCACAAGAGGTACTCCACAAACTCCAGTTTTTTGTGGAGCTGCTCCGTCCCAAACACCCCCTAAGATTGTGAAACAAACTTTTCCTTTATGCAATTAGATTTAGATTTCTTAATATGTTTGTTTAAGCCCACACCGTGTGTCACTACCGTAGGCTAAAATTGGTAGTTTTCATACAAGGCACATGCATACTTCTTATCTAGTTATAAACAAATATTATTTTCTTTGTCTCAAATTATATAAAACATTTTGACACTTCAACATTTATAGCTTTTGTTAAGTTTCTAAAAACATATATATTAGATGCATAGTAAAAGCTTTTTAAATTAAAAAAAAGCTGAAGCATTTTATAAGTTTCGAACGAAGGAAGTAGTAAATACGTTCGCAAAAAAAAGAAGGAAGTAGTAAATAGTCGCATCAATCAAGCAAACAAAAAATTATAAACTAATCGGGTCTATTTGTAAAAGAGTTCATGATAGTCAAATCGAACAGAACACTGGGACTTCAGTCCTGATTTACGCCGGCCCGACCAGGATCCGTGTAGCTACCGCCTACTGCAGCTTTGGCCTTCGGAGGACCATCCGGCTCTCTCTCGTGCGGCAACTCGGCGACCGCCGACGCCGACGCCGACGCCCTACGCCGAGGTTCCCGGATTTTTGTCGGTCCCTTCGCCGGCCTTCGTCGCGTCCTTGCCGGCGACGAGCACCCACCACCACCAGGTATGCGCACCATTCTGTTTCCGTTCCTGCTTTGCGAAACTGAGCACCCGAACCCTAACTTAAGCTATTTGGCGGTCTAATTTCGTGTCTACTAACTTCGATTATTTTGCACAAATTATTGGGTGTACAAGTGTTTGTACACCCATGTGCTTTACTAGGTCCGCCCCTGGAGAAGACTGGGATATTTTGCATACACAAAGGATCATCTGTACGTTAAATCTTCTGAATCCTGGATCCAACATTTGTACCGTACCTGTGAACCTACCCTTGCTTTACTTTTGAGTCTTGTGTAAATTAGCTTTTCTTTCCTCACCATGCAATAGTTTCGTTTGATGAATTCAGGGGAATGGTGATGCTCATTTTCTGAAGCACCGTTCCCCTTTTTTATTTTCAAAGGGTACCATGCTTACTAAACGACGATTTGGTAGAAATTAATGACTGATGGGGTCAAGATGTGTGAAACTGTGAAGAGCTTGAGTTCTTCGGCAGGGTCTGTGCTTCAGAGTAAATCTGCTGATCAACCATACACCCAAAAGGGAAAATAAAGTGATTTTTTGAAGATTTGATTTATACTCTATAAAAGAACATAATTTTGTGTTACTGAGAATGATTCCCCAACAATATTAATAACTTCAAGTTTTTCCTTGATGTTGATCTTCTACCTCCATGCCTCCATTGTGCCAGTGGATATTGATTTGGTGCTCTGTCCCTATCATCTTGTTGTGGTGATGGGGTTCAGGCAATTAGTTGAACCCCCTCAGTCACCCCCACCCACCACGGTTGGAAGACTCCATTGTGATTAACCATAACTTCTGGTTGACCTTACATCTCTAAATTATTGTTTTCCATGGAATGTGGATGCTATTCTTAACTGGGCTGCAAATAATAAAGCCACAACCGCTTTTCCATGCACTGCTGAAGTGCCATTCTATGTTTTTCCTTTTTGTCATCTTCGTGGAATTAATATGAGTGTATTACAGTGAAAGTGAAGTACTGAACATAGGGGTATTGTTACTTTGTTTTTCAGTGCTCATGTTTAGTATCTTTTGACAATTTAATGAGGCATGTCTGATTGCTTCTTCTGTTTCTTTCCCCAGAATCTTGCCTCCTGGAGGTGTAGAGGACATTCAGTTTCCTTCAGTTCTTGGATAGCAATGGCAAGTGAATTTCCTGATGAAGTTCTTAAGTCTGTTTTCCCATTATTGGATGGGAAAGATCTAGTATTCTGCATGCTTGTATGTCGTCAATGGCGTGAAGTTGCAAAGGATGATTACTTCTGGAAATGCATTTGCTCGCGGAAGTGGCCGTCCATTTGCAAACTGCCCCCTTCTGACACAAACTACAAAAAGCTTTATTTAACCTTCTCCAAGCCACGGGAGATGCAGAACCTCCCTGTACCAAGGCTCACATTTGAGGATATTGTTTTCTATATTGATATGTGGCTTGAAGGATCACTCATCTTTTCTGAAGCAGTTTCAGGCTCCACCCTCCGAGCAGGCCTACACTGCGCTCCCCATGGCATTCCAGATATCCTTGCAGCACATTTGAATTCCCAAGACTGCATCCTGATGCTTGAAGTGGAGCCCAAGTTGGAAATTCCCCTGGGGCCAACCATCACTATATCTGTTCTTGCCCACCGCAAGGATTCAAACAAGATGGCTTGCATCATAAATAAGTCAACATTTGATTACATTGACAGTAATGCATCACGCTCACTGGCTTATGAGTATCTCAGGTTTTCACCCAGACACCCATTCATATCTGACATTCGGGCATGGATGTCATTGCTTTTCCTGTACAAAGGAGCAAACATCATTGAGGTATTTGGTATTGAGCTAGATTTCTGTGACGCAGCAAGGTCAGAGAATGAAATCTTGTGGCTTCTAGATATGCTTGATTGGAAATAGAAGTTTTTCCCCACATTGGGAGTTGACACATGTAAAGCATGTTCATGGTTGTCTTATCCTTTCCTGTTGGAGCATGTATGCTACTGAACTATATAATCTCCTGGAAAAACTGGAATAAATATCACTTGCTACTCCATGTGCTAACAGTTATTTCGTATGTTTTTTCTCCTGAAATTGTTGCTCATCTTCACATAGCATTCAGTGACCACTTTCTGTTATGATGTCATATGATTTTGCAGATTATACAGTTGTTCATTGTAAGTTTTGTGTCGACTCTGAAAAAATGTAAAACTTACTATATCCAGTGTCAGGCTTGTGAAGTCTGAAAATAGCATGGCAGCTATATATAAGATAAACTTCACCGAAACTATTTGAGAAAAATATCGACAAAGTGCTATCTATTGCCTGAAGTATGAACATAGCCTTCTCAGAACCCTCGGTTTCTGATTGATATAGGTTTCTATCATGGAAAAAAAATGTACTACTTCTATTGTGACGATGATGTGTTATCACGGTATTTGGTAGGCTATATGAGTACAATATACTCCGTATTTGGGTTATCTCCTTTACCCAGAGACACAGAATGCAGGTGTAAGCATGACGACAGCCAAGGGGTTGGGAATGCACAGCAGAGTAGATACAAACGGTCTTTATGAGTAAAGAAATACATTTTCAAACTGAGGAAGTACACGGCAACACAGCAGAGTAGATACAAACGGTCTAATATATGACCTTCATTGAAGCAATACTCTCTTTTTTAGCAGGATTCAAGCAATACTGGATCGGTAAAAGAAGCAAGCATGGATACAACACACGGCCCACGAAGCGTCTGAGGTTATTCCCTGTGGAAAAAGGGTCAGCCCACCACGACGGCCCTGTTGAAGATCCAGCTGAACCGGGCCAGGCCTGGCTCCCCACGGGCCGCCCTCCGGTGCGCTAGCTCCTCCATCCGCCGGATCTTGGGCGCCAGCCCGCACACGTACTCCTGCGCGCGGCGGCCCTCGCCGGACAAGCCCGCCCCGAGGTCCGCCACCCGCCACCGCCGCACGAAGTGCTCCACCATGTCGCCGTAGTCGCTCGCCGTGTACACGCCGGCGCGCTGCGCCACCGCGGAGAACCGCGCGAACAGGCTGTCGCCGCCGCCGCCGAGGCCGTCCGACATGAGCAGCCCCGGCATGGTGACCTTCCCGAGCATGACGTAGGCCAGCGCGCGCACCATGCCGTCCGGGTCCACGTCGAACAGCTCGGCGCTGGCCCTGGTGTACGCCGCCTCGTGCCGCCTCTCGTCGGCGGCGACCACGCCGCAGATCTTGGACAGCGTGCGGTCGCCGTGCTTCACCGCCAGCCTCGCCGTGTGGCCGTGCGAGATGAAGGTGGCGCGCTCCTGGAACGACGCGTAGATGAGGCTGTGGTACGGGCTCTTGGGCATCAGCATTTCCTTTAAAATTTTTTGTTTTCGAATGCATCAGCCAATCATCACAACTATATAAACTGACATCATATAATCAGAGAGTTTGATTTGAAACATGAACACGACACGAATTAATTAACGCACCATGCCGTTGCTGAGGAGGTGGTGGATGGTGATCTCCACCTGGCGCATGTCGACGCGGCCGGTGAGGTAGAGGTAGCGGTTGAGGAGGTCGCCGTGGCGGTTCTCCTCGGCGGTCCAGCCGCGAATCCAGCGCGCCCAGGGGACGGCGCTGGCGCCCGTGTCGTCGCCGACGCCGTCGGTGCGGTTGAACATGCTCTGGTACGTGGGCAGCGCCTCCTCCGTCACCATGTTGCCCACCAGGCACACGAGCACGTCGTCGGGAACGCACGCCGCGGCGGCCCGCAGCTCGGCCAGCTCCTCCGCGAACGCCCTGTCGTTGTCGTTGGCCTCCCCGCCGCCGGCCGCCGCCGCCGCCGTGGAGCGCGGCAGGTAGTCGTGCGGCTGCCAGGCGGAGTCCACGGGCGTCAGCAGCGGGAGCATGTTCTCCGCCACCCACCCGTTGAGCGACCGGATGGCCTCCACCTGCTCCCGCGGCGCCGCCGGCCACTCCACCATCATCTCCCCACCGCCGGCGACGCCGCCGCTGCTGCTGTCGACCGGCGCCGAGGTGGCTGATGAGGCGGCAGCGCTCCATCTCCCTGCCACGGCGCCTCTGCTGCAGCTGGATGACGAGCATGCACGAAGTGCGTGCACACTAGCAGGCGCCGCCGCCATGCATGCACACCCGGCCAAGAAATCGATCAGTACGTACGTTCAGTTCGTTTTGCGTGTTAACCTAACCAGTAGCTAGCCAAGCTAATCAAATTTCGGTTGCAACGACAATACTCCTATATAGGAGTACCTGGGTTGTGCTTGTGCAGGGGAGAGAAGGAGAAGCCTGAGTGCTGCTCCTCCTCCGCTCGAGTAGTTGCTCTTGCTCCAGCCCAAGGAGCCGAGCTTCACCGTCATCACTGTTGCCAGCCCTTGCGTCGCCATTATTTCTAGCTAGCTCTTGCTGTTTTTCTTTTTTGGCAAAGTGTGATGGATTTGCCCCAAGATGTGCCTGCGTTGGCACCTCCATATATACTACGCACATGTAGGGCCCCTGTTTACTGTTTACCAAGACTCCGACACCAGCAAAAACGGCTCTGGCTCCTCCTCTGAAGAGGATTAGAGGAAGCTATATTTTACTAAAACGTTTGGCAAAATGGCTTCTTGCGTGGTAGGTGAAAAAGGTTGTGACCATGGTGGCCCCGCATGGCGCCCCCATGCATGACTAAGGGCTCTGGCACTCCCGTGCCCGGTGCAATTCTCACTTTCGAGTCTCGAGTGGTTCATGGCGGCACCTCTCGGTGACCCCGGCAACGTCACGCAACATCCCCGCGCTTGGCGGTGTGCGGCTTTCGCCCCCCCCCCCCCCCCCCCCCCCCTCCCCCCTGCCCCCCGGCTCCCCCCCGCCTGGCTGGCCCGGGGGGACGGGGAGTTTGCCCCCCCGGGGTTTTGGGGGGCCCCCGGGGGGGGGGCCAGGGGGGCCCCGGGGGAAGGGGGGCCGGGGGGGGGGGGGGCGAAAGCCGCACACCGCCAAGCGCG
>Ga0182004_10002109_pt1 | contig 15267 bp, 7 predicted proteins | sample Sormic07211540_1_FD_120479 | JGI IMG/M metagenome (GOLD analysis project Ga0182004, IMG submission 120479) | Endophyte microbial communities from Sorghum bicolor roots, Mead, Nebraska, USA - 072115-40_1 MetaG | ecosystem: Host-associated > Plants > Roots > Unclassified | place: USA: Nebraska...
AAATTAAATGAGTTGGTGAACCACGCAAGTTCCGAGGATAATTAAATGGGCTGGTGGACTGAGTATGCTAGTAGAAATAGTAGTATTTGTGGACAAAATTTTATCCTAGAAATAGCAGTATTTAGGGACGGAGAAGCAGTATTTAGGGACGGAGAGAGTATTAGGAGTTGTAGTTGGTAATTTTATTACCTTCTTGAACTTTAGTAGGGTGAGCAATAGCTCATAATACTTGTCGTTCTAAATGTAGCATCTCTTTGTTAACTCTTTTACGTGAATCGAGAATGAAGTGTAAGAGAGATGTTACGCGTATACAGGCCCAATCCACGTGCGGAGCTAGACCATATAAAAAGGTTTTGGATGCAAGGTGTTATACTTCAAACACCTTAACTTCAAAACTAGATAATAAATACCCTGTGGACATTTAAAGTGTTTCTTGAGTGGTTTTGCTGATGTGGTAGTGGGGCCACATGTTCGGTGGTCTCTCTTGCCCTTATACCAAAAGGTCATACTATTGACATTTAAAGTGTGTTTCTTGAGTGGTTTGCTGATGTGGCAGTGGGCCCACATGTTCGGTGGTCTCATACCAGTGACATTGAAAATTTATTTTAAGTTAAGTTATTTCTCCATGACAATGAGTTAAGTAAAATAGTGTTTTAGATAAATGTACACATTTTGATTCAAACATTATAACATATTACATTGATAGTTTATTTTTAAAAACAATTATTTTAGAAAAAAACATACTACTACCTCATAAGTCATAACTCTTTGATAGAGGAAAATGAACATCTTGACTCTAGAGGTGCAAGTTGAAATAACAATGTATGCTATTGTAAATATGAAATAAGTAAGTGATATAGATAGTTATTTTAATAAAATACACAAGAATAGTTTTTTGAATAAAGGGTACAATATGCACTATATTTTCACCATAACATATGGAAAAGAATTGCAAGAACTAATAAGATCAAAATTTGAAAGCCTAGATCTAGATGGATGACTTGACACATGGGTTGCAACAAAAGTTGGCATAACTTGTACTACCATTTCAACTAATAAACAAATACTGAAGACATGGTGGTGCTACAGTGCAAAGAGAAAAATTATATCAAACATATAAAATAATTGATAAGTTTATCATAACTATATATATGGTTATTGTGTTGAAAATGGAGAGAGAGAGAGAGAGAGAGAGAGAGAGAGAAGCAATTTTGATTAGTTGTAAGTACTAAATTTACACAAAACTTCTAGTCTAGTGTTTAAATCTCAAGATCTTATCGTGAGCACGAGTTTGTGGACTAGTGGTAGAAAATAATAGGAAATTAATTGCAATCACATGGGTTTAATTGGTTGCTTGCATTAGATCTTACACAACATAAGCTATACCGACATAAACGTTACAGTGTGTTTGTGTTTCGTAGTTCTGCTCAGACAAGCCGCATTTGATAAAATTGTATTTGGTTCTTTATATTTGTTGCATGTAGTCACCTCTATGTTCTAGTTGAAATCTTAAATTTCCTGTTGAGGTATGGGGATGATAATATTTTTTATTTGTATGTACATCGGCTCATACAAAGTTGTGTTCTCTAATATGACAAAATCTGGTGTACTAACTAATACAACATCGGACCTACATTGAGCATTGTGCAGCATCCTTAATATGTCTAAAACTTTATAGAAAATTATCTATTTTGGGACAGAGATAGTATGAAAATATATGTGAACAAAAATGGTTGTTGTCCTTCACCACTCTTTTCTTGTTCCGTATACTCTAGAGGAAAATACGAGCAAAATAGTCTTGGAAGACTAGTACTACCTATAGGAACCGAAAGAAAAAATTGTTATTTTGATTTACATGTATTAACAATGATTATTTATGATTTTGGAAAAAAAAGCACAAACTTGCATCGAAGAGCCTCAGGTTGGGGAGTAGGGCCGGGAGAGTTGCAAGATCCAATTCCATGCATGTCTTTTACATGTTACTGTTTGTGTTCGCTCCTTCGTTCTTTTTCAGTCAATAAAGTATGTGATGAGGAAACGTTGCATCGCTCAATCGTGTTGGGTCAGGCATCCTTCTCTCCGTTGGGAATTGGGAATTGTACAAGGAAAGAAGACACGCTAAGACACCAACCATGCAGGTAGCAGCACCTACTGGATAGATGGGTGTCTTGCTATCCATGGCAAGGGATCATGCATCCATTCTTAAACACACACACCCTACAGCAACTCGTAGATTCACTGAACTGTAGGTGAAAAACCTGCGTCGACCGATTTCTGAACTTGCAGAAATGGGAACGTAGTAGGAAGCTGCTTACCATGTTGGTGACAGCGACGACATGTTTATTTTTCAATTGAATCAATAGTTAACAAGAGAAAAAAAAATCCCCATTCCAAGAACTATTTGTGGCCCCCGTGAATCATGCATTGTTTGTGTGTGATGTTGTGATTAAGCCGCACAACCTAACTACGAAGTAAACATTTGCAGATAGTATCTAGAAGACCTGCTTTTCTTCTTCTTTTTCTTGGTGCCAAAACCTAGATGGCACTGTCAAAATGCAGGTAAACATGTTTTTTTTCAACATCGAGGCCTGTGTGCAATCAATTTTGCTTTATTAAGTGTGAAGGATGATATGTGATACTAGCTTCAAAAAAAATGGTTTCCAGTTGCTTGTAGAGCATATATTATATCTGTAGATTTTGACACTTGACCTCACTGATTTTGTTCAGGTTCTAAACCAGCAAGTACGGGTTACGACCAATGAACCATTGAACCATATGCATCAACACAGCATTCAATTGTCAATATGCCCAATATATCAAGTGTAGGACTGTCCTACTAGGACAAGATCTTTCTGAGGGACATGTATGCAGAGCAAGCTGTTCTAATTTCGCGGAAAATTGCGCTACAAGATTTTTCACGACGGTTGAGAATTCATAGCACAGTAGCTAGCGGGGTGATTTCCTTCAATTCATCAGTACCAAGGAGACAACGGTTTTTTACTCTTTGTGCATAGAGTTTCCTTTCGGTTTTCGGCAAACTTTTGCACCAGAAAAGGTCCCCGACGGCATGCAAAATCACCAGAATTAAAACTAGCGGCGGCGATCCACTCCAGTGCATGCATGGTCAAAAGGGATGGATCGTTGCCGCATACTTTGGCCACACTCTAAAGCTAGAGCCCTCCAGCAGTCCAGCTAGCTCTCGAGCAGCTCGCCTGCCTGCCCTTGATCGTTCATCTACCGGATCACCAAACTTTTTATAGTTCTGCCCAAGCTGCGTTTCTGTCGACCATGTAGAAAGCCTAAGAAAATGGCGGTGGTAGTTGACATACTACTAGCACATTGCTTGCCATGCCCTATATATGGAGAGGGGCCTCTGGTGGCTGTCCCAACGCACACACACAAACACATTATTCCTCCATCTCCTCGATCGCCTGGCCGGCCGTCTTGGTTGCCCTCTAGAGCTCGAGAGCAACTCAAGATATAGCTAGCTAGCTGCTCATCGGAGTCTAGCTAGAGGTTTAACCATCAGCTAGCTAGCTGGCCATGGCAATCTCCTCTGCTCTTCCCTGCTCCCTCCTCATGGCGGCCCTGATGCTCCTCGCCTCTGCCGTCGAAGTGCAAGGCATCACGAGGCACTACGACTTCAATGTACGTCGTCGTTCGATCGAGTGTACAACATGTCTATATATACATCATGCTATATACGTACATGCTACTGCATAAGATGCATGGACTCATATATATATATATATATATATATATATACTCATGTATTTAATTTGCATGTTCTTCTTGCATGTATATGCGCAGGTGACAATGGCGAACGTGACACGGCTGTGCGCCAGCAAGAGCATCATCACGGTGAACGGGCAGTTCCCCGGCCCCAAGATCGTCGCGAGGGAAGGCGACCGCCTCGTCATCCGCGTGACCAACCACGCCCAGCACAACATCTCGCTGCACTGGTAATTAACTGATCGTGCTCGTACCGGCGTCGTCCATGGAAGTCAAAAGTGCGCGCGTTGGTGCACCACCCACTTCTAATTTAGCAGTTATAGCACCACACAACATACTACACCGTACCAGCAGACGAAGTTAGCTAACTAATTCGAAGCATCTTTTCGTTACATACCAGCTGCATATATATAGTAATAATACTATAATAATCTGCCTCTGATCGAACGATGATGAACACACTGCACGTACGCTTAATTTGCTGCATGCTGATCGTTGCTGCTGCTGCATGCATTGCAGGCACGGCATCCGGCAGCTGCGCACGGGGTGGGCGGACGGGCCGGCGTACATCACGCAGTGCCCGATCCAGACGGGGCAGAGCTACGTGTACAACTACACCATCGTCGGGCAGCGCGGCACGCTGTGGTGGCACGCGCACATCTCCTGGCTGCGCGCCACCGTCTACGGGCCCCTCGTCGTCCTGCCCAAGCTCGGCGTCCCCTACCCGTTCCCGGCGCCGTACAAGGAGGTCCCCGTCATCTTCGGTGAGTTGTGTTGGTCTTGCAGTTGCAGCTAGCCCCGCCGCCGGCCCCGCCCGCCGGCCGGCCGACGTGAACGGCCGAACGCCGGGAGAAAACGACCCCCCGCGCGTTGCGAGCTGTTGTTGGCCTGTAATCGGATCCTGTGCTGATAATTTTGTGCGCGCGCGCGCGGTTATCTGATGGCGAAATTGGATTCGTTTTGGGGTGGTGATGTAGGTGAGTGGTGGCTGGCGGACACGGAGGTGGTGATCCAGCAGGCGCTTCAGCTCGGCGCTGGTCCGAATGTCTCTGACGCCCACACCATCAACGGCCTACCAGGACCGCTCTACAACTGCTCTGCCAAAGGTACGTACATTTTTTTTCTTTGGGTTTTTTTATTCACAGGCGCCTATATACTAATCCCTCGGTTTCAAATTATAAGTCATTCCAAGAATCTTTGAGAGTCAAAGCATTTTTAAATTTAACTAAAAATATAAAGAGAAATATAAAGATTTATGTTATAAAATAAGTACACTATGAAAATATAACTAACAAAGAATCTAATGATACTTAGTTGGTACCATAAATGTTATTATTTTGCTATATAAATTTGGTCAAACTTGAAAAACTTTAACTCTCCAAAATTTTTGGAATTACTTATAATTTAGGACGGAGGGAGTATATAAGAGAGCTAGTGTTGCTGTGTTTTGAAGGATGATCTAGCTAGGCGTTAGTGCTTGTAGTAGTATATCCTAAAAATTCTCGAAACAAAACAAAAACAAAAGGACAGACGAACGAGGGGGTTACGTACCGGTCGAGTCTTCCTAGTCTAGTCCTAACAGATCGAAAGCGACAAAGGTGACGTTCACGGGCGCGCTGTTTTTCCATTTCCCAAGCATGCATGTCTAAGTTTTCAAACGCAACCATAATCAAAAGAGGCCTCGTTTTCACGAAGGATGGGTTGTTCAAATCACCAAAGGTGAGAGAAGATTCCGAGTTCCTTTCTGGAAACGGGATCTTTCAATGTGTGGGAATGTTCGCACGACGTCGCTGTCATGGGATCCAGTCCCACTCGTACTTGACCTAACCCATCCGGTGGACTTAAGCAACCTAGCTTGCCGGCAGTCGGTGGGTCCCTGGGGACCGGTGTTATTACGTAAACAAAATCTTTGTTACGCCTCCAGCAGATAGGTGTGCTTTCCCATTCCGTCCATCACGTCGATCGCCGTCGTCGATGTCTGTCGTCTATTCCGAAACGTTCCACTCACTCACTCACACTGTCTGTGGCCTGCATGCATGCATGTACTGTGGCACGCGCGAATTGAACGCCCGCAGACACGTTCAAGCTGAAGGTGAAGCCAGGGAAGACGTACATGCTCCGCCTCATCAACGCGGCGCTCAACGACGAGCTCTTTTTCTCCATCGCCAACCACTCGCTCACCGTCGTTGAGGTCGACGCCGTCTACGTCAAGCCCTTCACCGTCGACACCCTGGTGATCGCCCCGGGCCAGACCACCAACGTGCTCCTCGCCGCGAAGCCGTTCTACCCGGCCGCCAACTACTACATGACCGCCAGGACCTACTCCACCGGCCGGCCGGCCACCTTCGACAACACCACCGTCGCCGGCATCCTCGAGTACGAGTACCCCGACGCGCCCTCCGCCGCGGCGAGCTTCAACAAGGCCCTGCCGCTCTACAGGCCGGCGCTGCCGCAGCTCAACGACACCAGCTTCGTCGGCAACTTCACGGCCAAGCTCCTCAGCCTCGCGACGCCGGAGTACCCGGCGGCGGTGCCGCAGACGGTGGACAAGCGGTTCTTCTTCACGGTGGGGCTGGGCACGCACCCGTGCCCGGCCAACACCACGTGCCAGGGCCCCACCAACACGACGCAGTTCGCGGCGTCCGTGAACAACGTCTCCTTCGTGCTCCCGACCAAGGCGCTGCTGCACTCGCACTTCGCCGGCCTGTCCAGCGGCGTCTACGAGTCGGACTTCCCCGTGGCGCCGCTGGCGCCGTTCAACTACACGGGGACGCCGCCCAACAACACCAACGTGGCCAACGGGACCAAGCTGATGGTCATCCCGTACGGCACCAACGTGGAGCTGGTGATGCAGGGCACCAGCATCCTCGGCATCGAGAGCCACCCGCTGCACCTGCACGGATTCAACTTCTTCGTCGTCGGCCAAGGCTACGGCAACTACGACCCGGTGAACGACCCGCCCAAGTTCAACCTCGTCGACCCCGTCGAGCGCAACACCGTCGGCGTGCCGGCCGGCGGCTGGGTGGCCATACGCTTCCTTGCCGACAACCCCGGTAAGATTTACATATATATTCTGATCGATTAACAGGTCCAGGAAACAAAGCTCTGCAAGCGTGCCTTTTTCTTACATACACATGCGCGTACGTGCTCTGTGAATGTGCAGGGGTATGGTTCATGCATTGCCATTTGGAGGTGCACACAACATGGGGCCTCAGGATGGCATGGTTGGTGCTTGACGGCAGCCTCCCGCACCAGAAGCTGCTCCCGCCGCCGTCCGATCTTCCCAAATGCTGATTAGACTCCCTCCCTCAGCTCTCTATCTCTCTCCTGCGCCGGTCGCTTCAAAGGGAATTGTGAATTAGACTTGATCACAAATGTTGATTTTTTGTTTGTTTACTTTCTTCATTGCCAATTGCAATTCTTTCAGCTTCCATTTAAACTAGTCCGTTCCTAGCTGACCTGGACTTTTTGTAATCTTTTCTTCTATTTGTTTGCCACCCTCTGTAATGACAAAATGTTTTTGGGAGAATAAAGAATGGCGTGACTTGCACCAGATCCATAGAATTTCTCATCTGTCTCTGCATTGTTCCAGCTGGTTATATTTATTTCGAGGTGGCTTCTTTAGGATAGAAGAGACAAGTGTTATTTAAGTAAGAAAAAACACTCATCATGGGCCACTTTCTGTAATATTATTATCAAACTCTTGAAAGGTGCTAATGACCTTTCAAAGATATAATATGGAAAATGACCCATTTTATAATTTTATAAATTTTCTATAAGTGACTCACCTATAGGAAGGGTCCGGAGTATAACACTGTCAATTTTGTAGTACTTGTTAATCCCTTGTGAATATCAACAAATAAATTAGTAAATTTGAAGTCGATATAGTGATTTGGCTACTGAAAGAAGCACGGAACCAATCAATTTAAAGGGGCATACACGCTGAACAAATAGATGCATGTAACCAAAGCGTTACCCTCGCAGAGCAAAACCAACATATGCTAATCCCCCTCCCTTACAACAGGCTAAATATTGTTGGCATCTTCATCCTTTCATAATGATGGCGCGCAAATCAACATCTATAAGAATGACATAATTTTAACAGAGAGAGCCAGATTTCAATAAAGCAGACTAGTTTTTAGTCTAAATCTGTCCTGACCGCTTCACAGCCTGATGGGGGCAAAAACTTCAGCTCTGCCTCTTGCCATAAATAACATCTTTTTCAACCTAAATTTTGCATAGAGAAAGTGGAGATGTCTGTATCGGGGGTTTAAATAGCTGCGTCCATATGAATAAGAGCACGCTAAGATCATAAAATTAGTGAGATTTCATTAAAGTTTCATACACATTAAGACCGGTCTCAATGGACAGTGTCACTGTACGATTTCACATACCAACACGTTATCAAGATTGAAATGAAACCATCTATGAAATAACCCTAGTAGTGAAACATTTCACTTTGTTGTTTCCAAGGCTAAGCAAAGCATTTAATTGTTGTAAAATGATTGGATCACATGTAAGATGGTGAAACGATCTGGCCCTCAGTGGGGATTTCATCCTATTTCATCGCGTGGGAAACAACGCCCGCACAGTTTCACTATGGTGAAACTACTTCCTTCTCTCTCCTCTTCGTTTCATGCAAAAAATGCAGTTTTGCTGACATGACGCTCTAATAAATGTGCATGACATCCTGGTGAAACTCCCACTGAGACTGGCCTAAATATGCTGACATGACACTTTATTAATGAAGAGAGAAATGATATGAGTTTCATGTGAGCAGAGATAGTTTCATAGGATGAAACTCTTCTGCACCGTTTTTAAAATACAAGTGTTTTGGAAAATGGGTCATAAAACCGCCATTTGAGACTGGCCTAAGAACTCACTGTTTTGTTTTTTCTAAATACATAATTTTTGTTATACACTAAGCTATACACTATGTCAAAATACATAGTACAAACAATATATCTAGAACCACCAAAATATCTTATAATTTAGAACAGATGGAGTATTTGTTTATCAAAGTTACTAAAACTAATTTGTTGTAAAGTTCATGAAGTATTCTACACTTAGACTATTGTTTATTATTTCTTGGTTTTAGTATGACTCTTTCCTTTTTTTCATATGGAGAATCAATATAACAATATGTGTTAATTCATAACTATAATGCTGGGGTTGTTTCAATCTCAAATTTTACAAAAAAAATGTCTTCCATAAAACTTGCTTTATCTTAACCACCTCTAAAATCTTGTTTGGATCATCCAACAGACTCCCGTGCAAGGAAAAAGCAATTTCTACAAAACCGAAAACGCTTATTAAGAAAAACAACTTTCGAGCATTTTCTAATGATACTGGATACAATTTGGATTGGAGTGAATATCTTTTCCCATCATATCCTGCTTTTGTGGCCGATAGGATCCAAACACATCTCTAACAAAAAATCACGCTAACTGGCATACCTAAGCATCTCCAACAACTTGGTAAAATTCACTTGTCAAATCTTGAGTTATAACAAGTTGCTAATTTGTTTACCAAAAGAAAAAAGGATGTGTCTCCGATAAGTTGCTATTCTCACTTGGTAAAAATAGAGAATAACAGATGGGACCCGCTCACTTGGTAAAAGAATATGTGTCTCCAACAAGTTGCGCTCGGGATAGCAACTTGGGATAGCAACTTGACAAATCTCGGCAGTAGAAAACTCTGGATAGCAACTTGGGAAATTTAGCAAGTTGAGATAAGGAGTTGTTGGAGGAGGATTTTTATGCTTTTAGCAAATTTGGTAGGATAGTATGTTGAAATACCAAGTTGTTGGAGATGCTTATTTTCCTAAAAACATAATTAAACACATTTAACTAAAAGCTATTTATATTTTAGAGATCCAAACAACCACTACGAGTGATTGGAAGGCTAAGTTGCACAATCATACCATTTGATCGTGAAACTGATCTTATATCAGCTGGTTGTGTTCCTTGTGGTGGAACTTATCCACCTATATTCAAGTTTCCGACTTGATATGGGTGCTCACATTTTTTTTGGATTTATTGCAAGATTTAATGGCGCTATGCTTTCTGTGGGTGACTTCGTCAATCTCGATATTTGCCGGTCCAACTCGGTTCTTCGGAGGTGCTCATAGGGATAGGGTGTGCGCTCGTGTTTGTGAACATCTGCGTCTATAATTGGGTCTCGCAAAAAAATCATACCATTTGATCTTCAACATGAGAAGGATAATATCTTGAATGATGCATAATAAGAAAATAAATTAATAAACTAAACAGCTAAAAAAAGCTACTCCATAAGTCATGAAATATAAGGGATCTAAGTTTTGCCCTAAGTCAAACTATGCAAAGTTTAATCAAACTTATAAAGAAGGGTATTACATCAAAAATATAAATTATGAAAATATATTTCATAAAATATTCAATGATACTAATTTGATGTCTTAACTATTATTCTTCTCTTCTGTAATTTTGGTCAATGTTAACATAGTTTGACCTAGGACAAACTTAAATCCCTTGTATTTCAGAGGGAGTATGTTATCAGGTGCTATGATGACCTTTCAATAATGGCATGACTTCCACCAAATTCATAAAATTTCATGTGTTTTCTTTTTTCCAAGTTATTTATTTCAGAGGTGGTTTCTCACGGTAAAAGATGAAAGTACTCCTCTATCCCTAAACGTTTGTTGTCATAATTTGTGTGCCAACAACTTTGACTCGATTTATAAAAACACGTGCAAATTTTTTATCTCCAAATAAATTTATTAAAAAATAGATTTAAATGTCTATTCAATGATACTAATTGTGTATCATAAATATTATTTTTTTAATATATATTTTGTCAAAGTTGTTTTTTAGGAAGCGAAAATGACAGACATTTAGGGATGGAGGGAGTATTATTTAAGGAGGAAACACAATGAGCACGTGGCCTCTTACTCTATCATTGAACTCTTGAAAGGTGCTAATGACCTTACAAGGGATTAATGCAGAAAATGACCCGTAGACTTCAGTATCAATAATTAAAACGAGTGTATATCTTGTCGTGTGATCAAGACTCTTCCCTATTGGAATGGGTCACGAGTATAAGGCGGGTTACGAAACAAATTAAGCCTGGGTCCTCAGAGACATTGCAAGGGTCCCACATGACGTGCTAATGGGACGACGTTTTTTATTGTCAATATATTTTTTGACAAATCCACTTAGACGAAGGTGTTTCGGTTTTTATGGCCGAAATCAACTCGAGCAGTATGTTGTCATTTGAAGAATTACCTGAAGAACTATAGATCAGGAGTATATGCGAGAATTCAAGCAGGCAACTTTCGTCCTGTTACCTAAAAAAACAAGGAATCGTTAAGTTAAAGGAACGGCTATGTGTGTGATCCGAATTTCTTGTTTAGGCTAGAAGGGAGAGCTGTCTCTAATATAAAATTTGAATCTGAAAAGTAGTTCTTCACCACCAAGCGTCCAAGCCGTATTCACGACTCAGCCAACTCCGCAAAGGCGCAAAGCTTCGATTCAGTGTAATTAATTCAGAAGAGATTGACAGCGAGGTGAAAGAATACTTCCCGACTACTTCAGCAGTACTACTAACTTTCCACAGCATTTAGTGAACGAATAGTGTTTTTATGTTACAACATTTTAGCCTAAGCATAAGCATAAACCAAATATCAGAAGACAGTATTATCTAAGGCTGGTATTAATTTCAAATGGAAATATATTTTGGAGATTCTTTTTTTCATCTTTGCGTTACAACCAGATCATATCCTTTGCAGCACAGATCCAACCCAATCGGTTCGTGACTGCATTTTTATCTTTTAAAATTAATAAACAAGGCAAGGTAGAATCATTGCATTTTGTTCTACAAAAAGTTGAATCATTTAAATCATAGAAAAAAACCTAATATGTTTCGAATTTCAGTGTCAGTAATTTTATGAAGCCGAGTGGTTTCGTTCCAGAGACATTCAGCAGAGTCAAGGTCATATGAAGGGCTGAAAAGGCCGTAGGGGTTATTTTTTCAGCCCAACTGAAGGTCCTCCAATCCAATCAAGCAAACCAGCCTGTAATGCATGTAGGCCCAACTATCAAGGGTGGCGTGGCCCATGTCATCCAAAAGTCCTATTCGTTCGTTGCTTCCGTTCGTGTGAAACTGTGAAAAAAAAAAAAGTGAACAGAAACGTGCGACAGCGAGAGCGTATTGCAATTTGCAGTGCCTGTAGGCTGTAGTTCGTGCGTCTGTGCCAGCATGCTCCGCACGCTTACTTGTCATAGCCAAATTGGCAACCTAGTTACCAAGTGTCACTTCTTTTTTGCACAGCGCTTACATAGTGACATGGACATTTGGAAATATCGCATTTCACTTTCAATCAAGGACGGCTGGGGCGAGCAAGAACGACATGGCACATTCTTCCCCACACTGACCTTACCCAAGCGAGGCTTCTAGTTTCCCTGGATGGGATGCCGACAGTGCAATGACACGTAGAATATACTCACTAGTTATTTTGTTATAGTTTTTATATGCCCTTTTTGCTTCCTCATTCTCCTATGGGCAGACAGAGCTCCGCAACTTATTAAGCCTAACTTGTCAACCGAGGGCACATCATGTTCGAGAATCAGAGGGGCTTCACGTGGCATGACCACTGCTTGCTTTTTTCACCAATTTTTATTCAAATTCAATAATAATAAAATTATCATAGTCGATTTTCAAGGACTGATAAACGTATTTTTATGAAACAAGAGGGGTTGGGAGTTTGGGACCCCTAATGGAGATTTATTAAATAAAAAATAACATAAAATAAAGAGTGTTGTTATAAAGCATGTTCAAGAGACAAAAAATGTCAAAGAAAATGCTAAAATTACACAAAGCCTTCTAGCCATAAATCTATAAGTGGATTGAGTGTTGCTTTTGCTCTTAGAATAACGAACATGTTCTTTCTGAAAGACAAACTTCCATGTTTGGACTAAATGAGAGATGTTCTTGAAGATGATGTCGTTTCACATTATCCATATAGCCCAACACATCGTGATCATTATTTCCATGAAGAAAGGTTGATTTATCTGCTCTTTGATGCTTTCCATAATGACCAAAATATCATCAGTGTTTTGACAAAAATATTCAAGCTAAACCAGCTGGCTTAGGCAAAAGGACAGTGAAAAAGAAGGTGAAGATCTTCCCCAGTACTTAGCATGCGGAAAAACACAGTTATAATCTGGGAGATGCATGTTTCTCCATCTCAAGAGGGATCATAGTGCTCAATCAATCCTTAATAATGAACCAAAAGAACTTTCTTTTGTTCTGACAAGCTGATTTCCCTAACCAGCTGTAAACTCTGCGAACAGAACGATGACTCAGGTAATAAACGTTTTTGCTCACATCAAAGAACTTGATGACATGTCTTTAAACTAAGTCATTGAAGAGATGTGTCACACTGAATAGATGAGGCTCAAATAATGGTCAAGATTAGTCACATTCTTCCCCATTCACCTTAACCCACACATAGTGTCGGTTGGAAATGCTAGGGTTTGAAGAAGGTAATAATAGTATATTTGATCGATAGAACACTCTTAGTTGACTGTATTTTTAATATTTATAAGGTGAGGTAGAATTATCCCACTTGGAATTGTTTACAAGTGGAGTTATACACGAAACCTCAAGTTCACCTCAAACTTCCTGCTTGTATTTGCCAGAGAGGTCACAATCAGCTCTTTTTGGTCATCATTATGCCCTTTCTCCCCCCAGTTTTTAGATGAAATTGTGGATCTAAAATCATAACATCACGACAAAAACAAACTGAGTACGATACTACAACAGAATACATCAGCTATATTTTGTTCCAAAGGCAATATTCACATATACGTCCTTCGTCTAAAAAATATAACTCTTGCTTTCCAAGAAGTCAAATAATATCAAATTTAACTAAATAAATATAAAAATATACTAACATTTATAATGCATAAGAAATATCGCTATCACTAGACAGAGCATGAAATATATTTGCATAATAAATACATTTGAAAATACAAATAATATTTTTTACGTATAAATCTACTAGTTGAACTTAAGATTCTTTTTTACTCATCGGGAAACTAGATTTATATATTTTTAAAGATAGAGGGAGCATCAACTTCCTGCCACAAGCTGAGTACTTCGAGTATGTTCCACGTAGTGCAGGATTGGTATATTATGCACCGTCACCTGTGCCCATGTTTCGAGTTCGAGCACATCTTTGCCTACATATATACAATGAGTTCACGACAACGAACCAGAACAGGGCCACATGCCCATGTATATATATAATAAACAAATATATAAGTAGAAATCACGAAATCTAGTGGAATCGTAGAAAACTCTGCCTGTCGCACAAGAATCTCCTGTTTGATTCGCCCGCTCGTGGCCGGGGCAGCAGATGTGATCCCTCCGCAATCTTCAGGTTCACTGAACTTGAATGCCTCCGCTGACCTAGTGTGAACGGCATATTATTTGGCGCACCAGCACGGCGCCCAGGGCGTCTGCGCCAGCACTCCTACGTCGGTAGCCGCTATCCGGCGCCGTGGCCTGCGCCCGGTTCTTTCCCGCCAGCGACGACGTCGACCTGCCTTGTCCCTAACCGCTATCGCCCAGCTGCCGTAACTTTCTGACGCGATAAGTGTTGCGTTGGATTCTTCTTGGTGTGTAGTTGCTGCAAGCCACATCTATATACCACCAATATGTCTGTGGTGTTTTTTTCTTTCAAAGAAGAAAGAAAAAGATTGTCCGGTGTACTGTATTTACGAGGATTTAAACATTCGTTCGCTGCACTACCCGTCGCTGTTAGGATTTTTGGGGGGTTTTCTTCGCCGATCTTGTTCTCCACTGTTAATGACGAGAGACGGAGAGAGGTCACAGCGGCGATGCAATACGGCAGAGGTGGAGCCGGCGATGCATACGGCAGAGGTTGGCTGCTCCAGTTCGGCAGATACGCTGGCATTTTCACATTTAAAAGTGACGTCTGATGTCCGCTGTGGGCGATCGATCGGCATCCGCGACATGCCAAAACCCAAACCTCACTTGCCATCTCCGTGTCGATATGAGGAGATCGCCGGCTGCCGGGCAACGCTCTAGACGTTCCAACGATGGCCATGTAATGTCAGTTTGATGTGAGTAGCGATTTGGACCTTTCTAGCTGAGATGTTGTCTTCTTTTGCAGTTTGCGCGACGTGTGGTCTTGTGGTTCCAGATACAATCATGCACGGCCGCCATCACTGCATTTCAGCTTCGAGAGAAGCAGATAGCTGCAAGTCTGAACACACCCAAATGGTCAGTTTCCTCACAGCCTTGTTTAGTTCCCAAAAATTTTGCAAAACTTTTCAGATTTCCCGTCACATCGAATCTTTAGACGTATGCATGGAGTATTAAATATAAATGAAAATAAAAACTAATTATACAGTTTGGTCGGAATTGACGAGACGAATCTTTTGAGCCTAGTTAGTCTATAATTAGACAATATTTGTCAAATACAAACGAAAGTGCTACTATTCACATTTTGCAAAAAATTTTGGAAGTAAA
>Ga0182004_10002110_pt1 | contig 15260 bp, 8 predicted proteins | sample Sormic07211540_1_FD_120479 | JGI IMG/M metagenome (GOLD analysis project Ga0182004, IMG submission 120479) | Endophyte microbial communities from Sorghum bicolor roots, Mead, Nebraska, USA - 072115-40_1 MetaG | ecosystem: Host-associated > Plants > Roots > Unclassified | place: USA: Nebraska...
AATTGTTGGATAGGTGGCTTGCAAACACCCTTTAGAGCTAGAGCAAAAAGCTTTGCTTTGTTATTTACTAACCTTTTGCTCTAGTGTTTTTGTAGAATTTTTTAAATAGGCTATTCACCCCCCCTCTAGCCATATTAGGACCTTTCAGAGGTGTTTTGTGTTGTTATCATCTTCTAATAGGTTTTTAGTTTTCGACCTTTGAAACTAGGTTCTCTTTTCTTTAAACACATGAAAATTAATCTCTCTCTCTCTCTCTAAGCATATTGGTATTATTTGCTAAAGCTTGAAAAAATGAATTTAAAGCTTAGTAAACTTGCATAGTGAAGTATTTCCCTCTTTTTTTTTTAGGCTATTGGAATCCACCACGGAGTTGGTAGAAGAAGAGGACCCTAGAAAGGTTTGGTAGGACCACGATTTTTGCTCAATAACCATCAAAGATGACGACGACCCATTCAATTGCTGCTATTCCTTCGCTGCATGTGTTCTGCTAGCATACATGCACATGTACACTACTGTACCATACAGCCCATTGAGGCATACCACTACAAGTCCAATATAAATAACCGAGTTTCAAAAAACGAAGTCCAATACTATATAGTTTTCCGCATTCTAAAACGGAAATCGAGTGCGGTAAAATTTATCGTCCGTCACATCAAATATTTGAACATATGCATAAAGTATTAAATATAGATTATTTACAAAACTAAAAATTCAGATAACGAGTAATTTACAAGATAAATTTTTTAAACATAATTAATTTATGATTGTAAAGTAATTATTAAATAAAATAAAAATACTATCGTATCTGTTAAACTTTATCAATCTCGATCAAACACCCTTTATGCTCCGCCTATATAGAGAACAAACTTTATCAATCTCAATCAGACACCCTTTATGCTCCGCCTATATGGAGAACGAGGAAGCAGTGCCGGTCCGCGCGTGGCTGCAAAATATTCAGAGCTATAAACACGCGTGGGTTTGGAGATTCCTCTCGCGATGTCAATCCGCTGGTCCAGCGAGGCACGCAGCGTGAACATTGACTGTGTCAGTGTATCAACAGTTGAAATAACTCCACTTCTTCACCTTTGGTACTGCCTGTGGCAGCCCGCTGCAGTGCGCTCGCTGTTCGGTCTGTGCTGTGCCTCTCAGGGCCTTGCAAACTCAAGTCCAACAGTAGTACGTACTAGGGGAGAAATCCCCAGCTGGAGCAGTAACTTAGGCCTTGTTTAGTTGCAAAATATTTTGCAAAATGTAAATAGTACCAATTTCGTTTGTATTTGATAAATATTGTCCAATCATGGACTAACTAGGCTCAAAAGATTCGTGTCGTCAATTCCGTCCAAACTGTGCAATTAGTTTTTATTTTCGTCTATATTTAATACTTCATGCATACGTCTAAAGATTCGATGTGACTGGGAATCTGAAAAATTTTGCAAAATTTTTTGAAACTAAACAAGGCCTTATACACGTATTTACTGCTAGGATAGAGAAGCGGTAACAGTCACGTCCATCCTGATCCTTCCCTTTGCTGCCTGGGAGACTATGTACTTACTGTACGCCATGAATTTGACCCATTGGCGGAGCCCACTGTCAGCTGAATGAGCCGAATGGCGCGTCTTCTTGTCTGATTAAATTAATGCCGTGGCCATTTCCACGCGCACGCACATTGCTTTCAGTTCCTAGGACCGAGAGCAATTCAGGAACCTACCCGTCCGAGAAAACAAACGCAAACGTCGTCGTCCACACTGCGCAGTCGGGTGGCGAGCCCACATCGATCGGCTTTGCCGAAACGGAGCGAGCGCGACGGACGACGCATCGGGTTCCCCTTTAATTTCCCGTTGCAGAGTAGACACAGGGGTTAGCTCGTACCCATGGCAGTGATCTACTTCAGCAGGCGATTGATCAGCTTTTAATTTTATCTATGGCGCACGGCATGACCATTGACCTGCACCACCCTTGCCCCTAATCAAGCACCGGCCGGCGCTACTCGTAGCTAGCGCCAGCGGCCGGCCTAATCGCCGCGCCGTTCGGTCTGCCGCTGCGGATGTACTAGTACGTGCGTACTAGTACGTACGTATACGTACGCACGTCGGCCGTCGTCAAGTCGGACATCGACGGCTGCCCAGGACGGTCTAGCTCTAGCACATGCACTTGTGCTGCGCTGCTGCCGTGCGTGTCTGGAATGGCTAATAGCAAGGCCCGTGATGTGACTTTCTGCCGTCTTGCGTGCAAACCATGAGGATAAACATGGCGTGGGGGCAGTAGGCAGTAGGCCAGTAGAGGTCTGTGCCGTCTGCCGAGCTGCTGGCGGGCTCGGATACGCTAATTGCACTGATCACGCGCAGAAAGCTGGCGTTTCCGTACGGAAATTACAGGCTTGTTAGAGAGGTGAGAAGAGGTTAGTAATCGTAAAAATTCCTTGGAGGAACGCGGAAGAAGGCGCACATGCCCGGTGAATGATTCCGTCCCCCGCTGCAAGCGGTGGTCCTCGTCCTCGCCGTCCCGCGGCAATGGCCATGGGAAACAGCGGAATAAATGGCAAAAGCCATCCGGCGTACCGCCACCAGGGTCCAGACCCGGGCGCCGGGCCTCGCAATTGCAGGTTGGCGGAATTTACAGGGTGTTCAGTGCCGGTACAGCACCAGTCCCCCAGTGCTGCTGGACTGCTGCTGCTGCTGCTGCTCTCTCTTCGTCGCAGCGTCGTTGGTGGTAATGGTATTAGCATAGCATGGTTGAGTTAAGACTGGTGGTGCGATCGTCACGAGCTTGATGGCGACGTACAGTGTACTAACCGCGTTATTAATTACGGATGGCGAAAAAGGACGGGGGAGAGGTTAACACCGACAAATTCCCCTGATGGCAATAGTTTACTGAAAGAGTAAACCTGCAGATAGCTAGAGATAGCAACAGAGAGCATTTACTGAGGACACACCAGTAGTGGCATGAGCACTCCTGGTTTCAGAAAACCACTTGAGCCCTGCCCACACGACGCATGGGCTCGACGGAGCAAATTCAATTGCACGCATCAGCAGCTGTAGTACAGTATTATTTTGACCAGAGCATATATGATACGCGACGAAATCTGCCACGCCAGGCCATCAGCACGATGCATGGCCAGTGCCCAGTGCCCACACAGTCAAGACAGACACTCGATCGCCGCTCCCCGGAAACGGCAAGTGCAGCCCGCATCGGCATGTAAAACCAGGAGCCGACACCGCGGCGGATCCATAGCCGAGCAAGGAAAGAGAGCTGGAAACCGACGCCATTTTCCTCCGATCGAGCGCGGCACCGAAATCAATGAGTAAAACAAAAAAAAGTTTCCCGAAAAACGCCGCGGGATCGATCGCAATCAAGTCCAATCGAAACAGATGGGGGCAAGGGCAACTGGCAAGGGTTTCCTTGCACGCCCGTCCAGCGTCCAGTCCAGAGCCACCGGACCTTGCCCCTTGCATTGCATGCATATGCATACGCATGTCGACGTCGATATATGGATGGATTCAAGCAGCAGAGCGAGCAGGCAGGACCAGCGCCGGCCGGGCGAGCAATGCAGCTAGCGTCCCGCGCCACGCGACGCTGCCGCCGTTTACTTCTTCTTAATTTCGTGCTAGTTGGTGGTGCGACGGAGGTGGGGAAGAGGAACGCGTCGTGAGCAGCGCAGCCCCAGCTTCTCTGTGGCTCCTACGGCCGGACCGGGGCCGCCGAAATCATTGCGAGATCGGATCGATCGCTAGCTGCCCGCAGCGCCGTGCCGTGCCTCCGCCGTCGTCGTCGCCGCCGGGCCACCGGCTGTCTCGCGCCCGCCGGACCACACACCCAAGACGTCGGCGGTGGCGCTCCGAAAGAAACGTACCGGTGCGTGCGTGCGTTTCTCACAGAACCGACGAGCGCCGCCGCCGTCGGCCACAAAGCCAGAGCAAAAAGCGGAGGAGAAAGATACAGAACACAACAACGTACGTATAGGTGCTTTGATGAGACGCACTGTGCGATGCGTGTGCGACGATCGATCAACACAGTTTTTTCCCCGCTCCTGCTATGCGCTGGAATCGAGCTTAGCATCATCATCATCATCATATCATACAGTGGATCGAGCCGTGCGAGATTCGCATTGCCTACGAGGAACCCAGCAGCGTCGCTTAATGGGATGGCCGATCCCGCGACGGAGGAGGAGGAGTAGGGCCGCAGCCAGCGCGCGTCGTCGTGCCGGGTCGGCCATGGGCCACGCACGGACGGGGCCGGCTGGGGAACACGATCGATGCGCCGTGCATTCCGGCGTCCACACCACGGTGTGTGCATGGCAAGGCAAGAAGGCAGAGAAGAGAAGACAGCCCGGGAATCTGGACCATCAGAGCCGAGCCCCCCGGCGTCCCGACCCCAGCCGGAGTGTTAAATGCTCGCCCTCTGATCGGGTGGATCGCGATTGGCAGCGACGCTTCCGCGCCGGGGTGTAGGGGGACGCGCGGTGGCGAAATCCCCGCACTGCCCTCGCCCGCCCCGGACACGCTGACAGCCGGGGCCCCCTGTCTGCGCCGGGATCGCGGCGCCCGAAGAAGATATCGTGCCGCCCCCAGCCGGCCGGCCCCCAATACAGGCAAACGCCACCGCCACGCCCCTGCTGGGCCGGCCCTTCCCTTCCTCTACTCACTAGTCTATTTATGCCTCACACCGACCTCGGCGCACCACGCCACGCCCGCCCCCTCGGTGATCACTGCGTCGCTTTCTCGCTTTGGCACCGCCCCTGCTCTGCTCACTGGCAATTGCTGCTGCTGCTGCTGCCTGCGCTGCGCTCGCAGTAGTCACTCACAGTGCCCGCTGCCCCGCCCTGGCCCTGCTGCCAAAAGGAAAGGAGGATCGCGAGCAGTCAATTGCGCCGATCCCCTGGGGGTTTTTAAGGGGAAACGAGCGAGGAGCGAGGCTGAATTGCTGCGAGTGAGGCCGGCCGCGCGAGAGGGAGGAGGATCAGGCGGCGAGGGGTTGGGCTGTGTTGCTGCGCGGCGGCGCGCGGCGGGCGGGCGATGGGGCGATCGCCGTGCTGCGAGAAGGACGGGTTGAAGAAGGGGCCGTGGACGCCGGAGGAGGACCAGAAGCTGCTCGCCTACATTGAGCAGCACGGCCATGGCTGCTGGCGCTCGCTGCCCGCCAAAGCCGGTGAGCGAGCTCGATCGCAAGCCTAGTACTCGTTCGTAATCGTAGTCCCTGCGCGGTCCAGCGTTGTTCGGCTACGCTGCCTGGTCTTGCTCCTTCGTAACTGAAACTGACATGCGTATGCGAATGGTGGCCGGTGGCGCAGGGCTGCAGCGGTGCGGCAAGAGCTGCCGCCTCCGGTGGACGAACTACCTCCGGCCGGACATCAAGCGGGGCAAGTTCAGCCTGCAGGAGGAGCAGACCATCATCCAGCTCCACGCGCTGCTCGGCAACAGGTGAGGGCTCCATCCATGGATTACTTGGTGTCCTAGCGCTGGCCCGCCGGTACCATGCACGGCTGCACCCGGAATTCAGTTAAAATCGCACGAATTTTGACTGGTAGCTCGAGAGCGGCTGGCCGGCCGGCCGGCAGGTCAAGAACTCCACACTAGCATCCGTCCCACACCCTAGTCTTGCACATTTATGATGATTAGGTAATGCATGAGCGGGTACCTAGGCTAGGAGCACCACGAGATGGGGAACATGTCCAAGAACTTTTCTCGGAGTACGCTAGCGTCACCGTACACATGTTTTTCGCAGCGGTTTTACATGAACCAACAATGCATTTTGGCACCTAGTAACTCCACTAGTAACTGGAAATTTTTGAACCTTAGCAGTAGTATATATATACTGTATGTACAAAAGGAGCAATGTAAACTTGTTTTCTCTAGTAGTAGTTGAGTTTAGCAGCGCTGCAGTGCATCGTTCATTGTTCATCTTTCGTGTGTCCAACACCTACTGCTGAGCTTGCACGAATTGATCCATCAATGCATAGGCATCATCTCGGGAAAAAGCGTGAGAAAGCTGGGCCACGCAGGGCTCCTCCCCGAATTTTGCTTTCTTTTTTCACTCATGATTCGGCATTCAAGCTTGCCATTCAATGAGGAGCCCGGCCCCCGTCCGTCGCCTGTGGACCAAGGTCCACTGTAGCCACCTGCTCTCTTGCCGTTTTGACCCATAGTTCCTGTCACCTCTGCACCGTGTCTGTATGCCAGGCCATGCACTCGTTTACTGTCACGCACGCCCGGCCGCGGTGGTTTTACGCTCGCCGCCGATGCAGATTTGTCAAGGCGCGAGCGCGATTGCATGCTGAGAATTTTTCTTTTTTCATGGCGTCCGCGCCGTGTTCGTGCACGCAGGTGGTCGGCGATCGCGACGCACCTCCCGAAGCGCACGGACAACGAGATCAAGAACTACTGGAACACGCACCTCAAGAAGCGGCTGGCCAAGATGGGCATCGACCCGGTCACGCACAAGCCGCGCTCCGACGCGCTCGGGACAGGCGGCGGAGGAGGGCCCGGCGGCGCAGCGGGCGCGCAGCACGCCCGGGCCGCGGCGCACCTCAGCCACACGGCGCAGTGGGAGAGCGCCAGGCTCGAGGCCGAGGCGCGCCTGGCGCGCGAGGCCAGGCTGCGCGCGCTCGCAGCCTCCGCCGCCTCCGCGTCCTCGTCCGTCTCGGCGCCGCAGCCGCAGATGCCCGGACACGCCGCGGCGCACCGGCTCGACTCGCCGACGTCCACGCTCAGCTTCTCCGAGAGCGCGGCGCTCGCATCGGTCCTGCAGGAGGCGCACGGCGCCGCAGCGGCTGCGGCCGCGGCCGCGCGCGCCGCCATGCATCCCATGCAGGCGTACGAGGTGGCGTGCAAGGAGCAGCAGCAGCAGTGGGGCGATCATGTTGTCGATGTCGCTGACGCAGGGTTCGCAGCGGCGGGGTTCACGGGCCTGCTTCTCGACGGCTCCTTGAGCCAGCAGGATCTGAGGCCGGCGACGAGGAACGACGAGGACGCAGCCGAGGCGGACGCCGGGCTGCAGGAGACGGAGGAGGAGAAGAACTACTGGGACAGCATAATGAACCTGGTAAACTCGTCGTCGTTGCCGACATCATCAGTAGCAGTGCCCGCTGCCGAGGCGTTCCCGTCTTCGGCGTCGTTACCGACGTCAATGGCGATGCCCGCGCTCGAGGCATACTCGTCTCCGGCGTCGTTGCTGACGACGACAGTGGCGATGCCCGCGCTCGAGGCGTACTCCTCGTCGTCGTCGCTGCAGACGTCAGTCGCAATGCCGGCGCCCGAGGCGTACTCGTCGTCAGCCTCGTTGTCGACGTCAGTCGTCGCTGTGCCCGCGCCCGAGGCCTACTCTCCGGCGCTGGAGTTCTGACTCGTGAGCCCTGGACATGTTCGCCGGCATCCGGGAAATGACACAGTAAATAGCTAGCTACTTATTTCGGAACAATAAGGTCGAAGTACTACTAATATTGATGGTTAAACTCGCGGTCTTGGGTTAATTCTGACAGCACCCTGATTAAACATGTGAGAAAGATGGTTGTACCGAATTTAGAATCTGTTACTTGTTCACCAGTTGCCAAAGCGTCTTCTAGACTGTAGAACAGTGACCAGAGCGTCTCATCTTTGCTCTGTATGTAATTCGACAACCACTTTCATCAGCAATATAGTGGAGCTAATCGAAATGGGAAGAACTCTTTTCTATTTTTTTTCCCGTCTAAGCCCACATATCTTAGAATCCAACTGTTCAAGTTTGTATATTGTGGCACTATACTACTGATAATGTACGTACTTCGCACTATATTGACTCTTTGTGTTCTTGTCATTCTGAAAGGAGGTCTTCCTTCTTTTTTACTCTGATGAAACAATGGAGAAGATGCGGATAACTCTGAATTTCAACAGATTGGGCCTGCTCTTCAAACAGGCCAAGCCCATGACAGGCCTAGTCCAAATTTTATCCAGCCCGCTCAGTTTTTCCCATTTGGAGTCGAGCGCATCCAGTCGGGAAGAGAAAAAAGGGGCGAAGATAAGAAGGCTCTCGCCTGTCGCCTCTCGCGCAGGTTCGTTGTTCCTCTTATCCGCGGAGGAAGAACCTTGGCCCGACACCATGCTCCCAATGGCCGTGCACCCCACGACCACGCCGGCCTTGTCCCCGCGCACCCGCGTCTCCCCGCCCAGGCCTTCCACCTCCCTGGCCGCCACCTCGTCCACCCCCTGCTCTCGCACTGTCAGTTTGAAGAGCAGCAGGCTGCGACTTCGCTCGCTCCGAAGCGTCGTCGCCGCCGCCGCCGCCGATGCCGTCGGGGCAGAGGAAGAAGAGGTGCAACTAAGTGGAGGTGTGGATGCGGTCGACGAGGAGGAAGCGGAGGTAATGATTGCTTTTCGAACCCACTAGGATTCGAGCTACTTACCCGGCTCAGTCGTCGTTTGTACAACTTGAAATTATGCAGTTAGAAAGTTATGTTTCGTTGGTTGCACCAGATGCTCAGTAGAACTCACTCCCAACGAATTGGACCCTGATTCATCAATTTTAGCTCTTGAATTGATTAGGGTCAACATTCAGTGTAACACCAATCGCCCTTGGCTTAGCTTACTGTTTACCATTAATTTGGTCACAACCGCCCATGCTTAGCTTACTGTTAAAAAGTTATGTTCTGGTGTAGCTTTGAACTTCTGCTGACAATGATGTATACTTTTGTTGAAAAATAGTGTAAAATCATTTACCTGAGCTTGCTGTTGTGCCATAGCTGTTGCTTATGTGGAAAGGAGCTGTATATTCTGTTGCGCTGAAATGTTGTGAATGTGAATGTAATGAGAGTGCCTATAATTCGGTTCCTGGGTGGTATATATGAATAGTCTTTGTTTTCAATGTCGAAACATAGTTGTTTGTATTGAACTAAAGTGAGTATATGTTTTACCAAAATTACCCTTTAGAACACTAAGAAGTGGGTTTTGGTGCTGAAAGACCAATGGTAGCAGCATCACAAAGCTAACAAAAGGGGAACACTAGCTTTAACATTTGATTTTTCCGGCTTATTTTTGTGATGTGGGTTGTGTTAAAACCACACACACTTAAGCTTTACTAGGATGGAGATATTTTGTTTCATCGTCAGAATGAAAATTGAGATGACCTGAATCTTGTATTGCAGAATAAGGTGGTGGTGCCTGAGAGACAGGACCCGATGCTGGTACTCAAATTCATCTGGATGGAGAAGAACATCGGCATAGCACTTGACCAATTGGTTCCTGGCTATGGCAGCATCCCGCTAAGCCCATACTACTTTTGGCCGCGGAAAGACGCGTGGGAGGAGCTTAGAGCGAAGTTGGAAGAGAAAGAGTGGATCTCGCAGAAGCAGATGATCATCCTTCTCAACCAGGCCACCGATATCATCAACCTCTGGCAGCAGGGTGGTGGGAGCCTGTCGACATGAGTTGCAAGCTTGCATTTTGTTGGTTTCATTACATGCCCTCTCTGTTGTTGATGTTAAAGTCATGGTACGTGGCCTTGTAGATCGGTTCAATCTGTTCTGACGTATGTTTTTTTCCCATGGAAACGATCTTGTGATTTATCATAGTTATTATGTGTATCAGTCGTTTTTCGTTGGGAAAATCAAGAAACAGACACCCTTTTCGGTATGGTTACAAGTCAATTTTTTGTTTGCCAAAAACAAAGGGAAAACCAACTGTCTGATTCGCTAACAAAAATCAACACATATTTTCCACAACACTATGCAAACCAGGTAACATCATGATATCTATTCTGACCTTGTCAATGTCCAAAACACCTTGTTGTAAAAAAAGTCCAAAACACTACTATTCTAAATATTACTCAAAATATTGTTCACTGTTTTTTTTCGAGAGAAAAATATTGCTGAATGACTGATAAATTCGGTAGATAATCTCAAGCGAACGAGACAGCCCATGATAGGCATGGCACGTCATCGATAGAACTTTTTGTAGCATCACGGCGTGGAGAGGACATAAGCCATCCGATCAGAAACTATAATAGACCTTTGATCGCGCTAGAAAAGAACCTTTGAGTCCTGAATTAAAAATAGCGGGCTAGCAGCACGTACTATCAAATGTTTAGCTTCTATAAAAAAAGTTTAAACTTATTTCAAATCATTTTAAATTTAATTTTGAATTTAAACATAATTTGGAACATGTGCTTTGTTAAGAAACTTTGGATTTTACTTGAGCACATTTATAAGAAATTACATGACAAAAATACTACTTCTTGGACCATGAGTTTATATGATTTTTTCTAGATTTGTTGATACATTTTGGGGCTAAATAGTAAATACCTTTAAGAAAAAACTCAAATATCGCTTTATGTGAAGAATTTTAATTTCAAAATCAAAGAAGCAATGAAGCTAGATCCAAGAAAAATGGGTTACCCTTGATTTTTAGCATCTATTTAAAATATTACAATATTTTTAGAGGTCTAGTATTTTGTTTGGTCGATCAACATAAAAAAATCAGGAAAAAAATGAACCAGAGAAGAAAGGAGTGAAGGAACTGTGTCACACTTCTGCTACGATGTGACCCAGTTTGAAAGTCACGTCAGGCCCAACAGCATGACTCAACTGAATTGACGTGGCCCATTACGATGCACGTAAAAACTGGCCAGCGTGTCCATTTAATCACGTATACCATCCGTCCTTTTTAAATGTCAGGCCTTGTTTAGTTCACCCCAGAACCAAAATTTTTTCAAGATTTCCCGTCACATCGAATCTTACGCCACATGCATAGAGTATTAAATATAGACGAAAATAAAAACTAATTGCACAGTTTATCTGTAAATCACGAGAGGAATCTTTTAAGTCTAGTTACTCTATGATTAGATAATGTTTGTCAAATAAAAACGAAATTGCTACGGTTCCGAAAATTTTTCAGTTTTCGGAACTAAACAAGGCCACTCTCATAAAGTATCAAACATGCTCAACTTTATCCAAATATATAGATAAGATTACTAATATTTATATTATGTAATAAATATAGATTAATCATTAAATATATTTTTCATAATACAATAACTTATACAAAAATGTCACCAATTTCTTATAAATATAGTCAAACTTAATATAGACAACTGATTGTCCGCTGATTTGAAAAGTCATGTCTAAAAATACTGTTCGCCTATTTATTGTGAGAGAAAAACATTGTTGGCTGAGAGAAAAAATACAGTTTATAAGATAAGCGAACGAGCTCCACTCGCACAAAAGCCTATGGCATAACTTAAAGGATTAGTTTCTAAAAAAAGTTTAGGATATATCTTTTTTAGTAATTTTAGGTTAAAAGGGTGTTTTTTTGTGTGCTTCTATACCGGGTTTCGAAATGAAGCAAAGGACCCACATTTGCAGTTAAGCGCTTGATGCCCTTCCTAAGATGCCCTTTATTCATCGAGTATTTAAAATCCTCTGTTTAGTCCCTATAGGTTAGGTTCATTTCTGTATGAGTCCATGTCTTGCCTTTTTTATTTAATAACCCTCCATCTCCATATATACCGTATTTCATTCATCATGCTATCTCATTGGCGGATCTATAGGGTATGCCGTATATGCCACGACATACCCTGCGATTGAGCCATGCACAATACTAAATATAAGAGTTTATAGCGATTGAGTCATGCACAGTACTAAATATATGAGTTTATATATACTGAGTCAATCACACATTCGCAAGTATGGAATTGCCACCACATGCGCAAGCAGGATCTACTGCTTGATTCACGGTCACCACAATCCAACTATCCTCTAGTAGTCATCGACTCATGCACTGCTATTTGCAGCGTCACATCATGCATGGATCCGTCGGACAAATGGATCGGAACACGCTTCAAACGCTGCACACTGAGCCCTGGCCACGAAGACCAAGCATCCTCGGCTGGTCAGCGGTCACGACAGCATCACGCCTCACGTGGAGGCTGGAGGCGGAGCCATGGAGCCATGGCGTCGAGGCTAGATACTGCGAAGGGTTTGCTATCTAATGTATGCATAATATTGCTTATTGGATCGCTAAATGGTTTTACCGGTTTAGATATAACATTTTGATCCGGCAATACCCTACATAAAAATCCTAGATCCGCCTGCTATCTGATCCATCCCTGCATGTCATAGCTATTGGCAATTATGTTTAATCAGATTGCAAGTTTTATTCAGCTAGATTGAATCATTTCTATTTCTATCCAATCAAAAAACTTTATTGATTTTTGTTCTATTCTAGTGAAATTCATTTCATTTAAGTGATTTTCATCCTAATCCTATGCATTCATGTCGTGTCTTATATTGTCCTGGAATATTAGTTTTCATGACCTCCGACCATTAACAATACGAAGGGAAGTGGGAACTACATTTGGTTTAGAATTGGGTGTGTTAGATACTCTACTGGGTTGGAGGGCATTGATCTGATGATTGGCACTTGTGCTGCTATCGACTTGCCCCAGACCCCTCGGCCCTCGCGACTCAGAGCGCTCAGCCTCCCCTCTTATATAGAAAAACTTCTTATCTTTTTTATTTTTTTTCACAATCCTCGGTAAATGTTTCTTAGAGCATCTCCAAGAGTTTCCTAAACTCCCTCCTAATCCTTAGTTTTTAGAAAGATGAAGAAAAACTTCTCTCCAACAACTTCTAATCTTGACTTCTAAAATTTACGCAGTTCGGAAAAATAGAGGCAATCCGCGTAACTTTACGCGCACCTCCAACTGCGCGCATCCTTCCCTCGACACCAAATTCTCCCTTCGCGCGGTGTCTCCTGTTGCCCGCGTTCTTTTGCCGTGCTTTGTCGATGGAGCCCTGATTAATTAATTGCTCGATCGACCGAGATGACACACGCTTCGGTTTCACATTACCAGCAGCCCCACGCATTTATCTTGTCCACGTTCGCACTTTTCTTCGATGTGTTAATTTCGTCTCTCCTAGTAAGTAGTGACTGGTGAGTTTCAGACTTTCAGAAGTAGAAGATGCTACCGAAACCACCACGTGAGAAAAAAAAAAGACCACAGGAAAAAAACGCCAAGTGGAACCAATATTTGATTTTTTTAGAAGTCAAATATTAGGAACTATTGGAGAAGACCTTCATTTTTTCTCCCAAACACTTTTTAGGAGTTGAGAAATATGGATTTTTTAGAAGAAATGTTTAGATAACTCTTGGAGATACTCTTATGTAACATTCTAAAATTTTAACACTTGGGCTAAATTACAAAAAATAACTATATGAGTACAAAGCACTTGATAAAAATTGAACAAGAAAAAACTCTAGTGCCTAAACAATTGGGACATGAACTAATTCAGAATCAGAACCAAGATTTACAAATTACAAAAAATTAAAGGGTAGAATAAAATAACCAAGATCAAATGTTGTTAGTCCTCGCTAATCCTTGTTATAATTAGCTGGTCGCCGCTGTCGTTTGGATTTTGAAAGACTGATTTTGGTATTATCCACTTTGTACCCGGTGATCGCGTGGTGAATCGGGGCGTCACGCTTGGCTGCCGATAGCTCGCCCTCGCCATATCAAAAAGTGGCGCAGCGCACGCACACCGATCATCTCGGCCACGGGCAGCAACATGGACGTGCAGAGTCGCAGGTAGGGAAATGGTGCAGCCGACGTACAGTACGTATTCAATTTTAGAGGCTGTACTTGCTCTGTTGTTCAGCACTGTTATGATTGATCATTCGTACGCAACCTTTAACCTGCAGCCGGAAGACAGTTTCTCGTGCAACTTTCCTTGAACCCTGTGGCTGGCAACTTTGGAGCTCGGGCTCGGCGGCGTTGGACCAAGGGCTTGTTTAGTTCTAATTTTTTTTCAAAGTAGATATTATAGTATTTTTGTTTGTATTTAACAAATATTGTCCAATTATAATTTAATTAGACTCAAAAAATTCATCTCTTAAATTACAGTCAAACTGTGTAATTACTTATTATTTTTATCTATATTTAATGCTCGCCACAAGATTTGATATGACGGAAAATCTATTTTTTTTAACTAAACAAGGCCCAAGGAAAATATAAACCTGGAAAAAGCGGATCTGCCGCATATGGAAATGTTCCTGCACGCCCGCAACCTCGTCACCTTGCCGTATTCACCCATCTGATGATCGACACTTGTGCTGCCAAGGGTTAATCAAATTAAAGTATACCAAGACCGAGAGCGTCGTATCCCTAATCCTAATGACGGTGACCGCAGCGTGGTCAAGGACTCCTATTTTTAGGAGTCTGTCTACCTGGCTGAGTCGGACGGCACCGCGGCATCGCCGCATGATGGGTGCTCACATGCATGGGCTACACCCTACACTCGAGAAATCGGAACCCTAACCTAGTCTCGTTCCATTTGGCATGCTTTACTACTATAAAGCATTTGAATTAAAAAAACAATCGCATCGATTACTTAGGGTATCTCAATGGTATAAGCTAAATTACTAGTTCTAAGACAACTTCTCTAATGATTCTAACTTTATCACATAGATCATAGCATTAATAGACTCACGTAATACTTTCACGTAACCTTGAAATATATATATGAAGAAGATCGACTAGCTCTTGATCGATAGATAGATTTTCTATCACTTCTATTAAAATATGAAATAATATGATTTGTACTAGCTCATAACTCGTTGTTAGAGCTACCTTTAGACTATGTTTAGATCCATTATTATGATTATAATAATCAATAAAAATAATCTAATTGTGATCCAAATATGCTAGATTATTATAATCAAAATCTAGATTGCAATAATCATATAATCTAAGTGAGACCTACTTTTTGGTGATTATTATAGATATTTCTTACTGTAATAAAAAATAATCTAGGTATCTAAGCACCTTAATTATTGAAACCCATAAACCTGATTTTAATGATCCTATACATATCCGTATTATGATAGTTCAAATGTCATCCAAACATGCCCTTAGAACATGTCTACCTAATTTTAAGTTCTTAACTTGGTACATGTACTTATGTTTGATTTATTCTATAATTTAATGATATTATCTTATCCAATATGTCCGTCAATAAAGATACACTTACACTGACTTTGTCAATATCAAAATATGTCTATCACTCTTTTGAAGATGCTCACAGAAGTAGAATTTGTGTAGACATTCTTAAGGGGTGATTGTACGTATGTGTTAATTTGTGGCCATTTGTGTCTGTAATCTATGGTTAACGAAGAAGTTTTTTAAAAAACAACCATTTTACTTTTCCTTGTTTGTCAAAGTGTCATGTTTTTCTTAATATACATTGGGTTTGAGACATTTATTTAGTCTGCCAGGCTCATATATATATATATATATATATA
>Ga0182004_10002111_pt1 | contig 15259 bp, 12 predicted proteins | sample Sormic07211540_1_FD_120479 | JGI IMG/M metagenome (GOLD analysis project Ga0182004, IMG submission 120479) | Endophyte microbial communities from Sorghum bicolor roots, Mead, Nebraska, USA - 072115-40_1 MetaG | ecosystem: Host-associated > Plants > Roots > Unclassified | place: USA: Nebraska...
ATAACCCCCTGCAGAAATAGACAAACACCAAAACTCATGGAATTCTGTCAGATAAAACCCTAAGTCTAGATGTTGATTTCATTTAGATCCTTTTCTTTGTTTATTTGATAATTAAATTTGATATTTAAGGACCGTCAATAGGTAGCAGGGGGTAAGTGAAGTATGGAAGTGGGATAGATAAGAAAGAAATGGTAGAGTGTTAGCTAGGTGGGAGGACAACGAGCGAGTATAAGTCTCCTATGTATCTACCTTTACTCATGTGGACTTAATCCTAATAGATAACTGACTTAACTAGACTGACTCCTTACTACTTGTGTGAGAGAGATAGTCAAGAAAACAGGAGACAGAACCCCTATTAAAGCGGCTATACTCTAATGGGTGCCCTACCTTTTAATAACTAGTTCGTACATGAGGAGATCCTAATGCTGAGCACGACCTGTCACGTCCTACCAGTGTGCGTCTACTATCCATCCGAACCAGCAGCCTCCATCGGTAAGACTAGTATGAGCACCATTCTCACACTTACTCTCACAACCCTAGATACTGTACAAGCAACTAGAGCTCCTATGCAAGATAGACAATGATATACACACAAGGAGTTGGTACAGGTAACCACTTCAACTAGGACAACTATACTACTAACACAATCACACAACAAGACTATAACAGGTATAAGAATTGTACTAAGTAAATACTGAAAGAAAATACTTAATAAAGTAAAGGAAGAATAAAATAAAGTAAAGTAATACTGAAAAGAAAAGATACAAGAGCAATACCAGACTCTCCAGAAGACAACTCTTGAGACCTGAGCTTTGCTCGACTCGACTCTAACTCTTATCCTAAACTAACTACAACTACACTTGATCTCCCAAGAGAAAGATTTGAGCTTGAGGCTACATTGGGGATTGCTTGGGGATGCCTTGGGCTGGTGGAGGTGCCCTCTATTTATAGGGGAGATGGAGTAGGGGCTACTCCAATGACACGTCAGCAATCCATGTGCCTCTCCACCTCCACCCTTGGTTAAACCAACCTCTAAACCGCCTTTGGATGGATGCCTTGGATCAACCACCATGTGGGAAGCGTACAGGGAGTCAGTGGAGTGACAACCAACCTAGATAGACACTGGGAGGGGGTTGGGCAACCCCATCCACTGTCCTGTGGGCCTAGCCTGGTCTTCTAGAAGACATCCCAAGTCGGTGAAGTGAAAGTGGGCCCGAGAGGCCATAGTAAGGGGGTCGGGCGACCCCCCACTAATAGGTGGGGCCACCTCCCTTGCTTGTGGGCCCTCTCCTCTATCTCTAGTGTGAGTATGAAATGGTAGGGCCCCTTGGTCACCTCGAATGATGGAAATGTTGGTCCATAGATCCATGTGACTTCATCTTCCACCACTGAGAGGGAACACGCTTGTGATCCAAGGATGGCACTTGCTTGGGACTGTGTTGGGAGGATCCTCTTGGTTTGCTAGTGTCTGAGATGGCCCCATGAGGGTATCGACCGATGCCACTTTTGTGCCCATCTTTTGTACATTGTCTCCAAAAGCTATGACATTAATGAATGTGAAGTTGGTTTGTCCAATTGGCCATCTTGGTCTGTTGCTCTACATTCATATGGAGCTTCTAGACACTAAAAAGTACCTGTTCTGAGTGCCTGCAACCAAATAATGACATGTACATGTGAAACCAAGTTACTTGTACCTAAGTCACTATGTGTTTGTTGGTTTCCTTCCACGTGGAACCAATTATTGATAAAGTATGTTCATGTTATGCTCATCTTCCTTGAAATCGAGGCCTATTGACGGTGTTTTGATGGGGTAAAAACATGGTTTAATTATCGTCAACAATCATAAAATCAGTGGGCACATAATTATTTCTAATTTTAACCAATAGATTAGTTGTTAATCCTTGTATATAGGGAGTGGATTGGTCAACTTGTTGCACATAAGCAGAATTTAGGGCTACTGGTGAATAAAATAATTCTTCATACATTTCTTTAGACATTATGTTCACACTAGATCCAAGATCACAAATTGCATTATTAAAAGCACAAGGACCAATAGAGGAAGATATAATAGGAATACCTAGGTCACCTTTCTTGATTAGGAATCCCCAACCATTTAGAGAGTAATCATAGCTTATGATGATGAGGTTGGCGGTCTCTGTGGTTGCTTCAGGCTTACCTGGTATTCTTCCTTTCTTAAAAGACAATATTGTAGCGGCAAATTGTGCTAATTGGGTTTCTAACATCTTATTAAAGCTAAGTTGATTTTTTATTATAGACGAGAAATCTTCCAATTTAGCATTTATGCTCTCTCACATCTTGTCATTAGCATGAAGTTTCTTATTTATGTTATCAGTCATTCTACCTTGACTATAAACAAGATCTTTAAGGAAAGAATAATCATTACCTTGATTACTTGGGCATTGTGAATAGTTAGTATTGTAATTGTTACCTTGAGTATTGGAGCACTGATCCCATCTTTGATTTTGAAGACGAAACCTACTGTCATTGTTGACAAAGTTGAGGTCTTTATGAGTATTAGAACAGTGATGTTTAGAGTGGCTTGCTTCTCCATAGACTTCACAAGTCATGTGGGATTCCATGGTTTGCGTGGTCTCTTGTATACTCATCTTCTCACAATTTTCTAGCCTCTTTGCTAGCAAGTCCATCTTGGCTACAATCATGTCACCTTCTTTAAGAAAATGCATACCTCTTTTATGGTGCTGTAGACGTTCATCGTTCCATCCTTGGTTGGACATCATCTTTTTAATCAATGCCTTAGCATCTATAACATTAAGAGAAAAGAATGCTCTACCAGCGGCAGCATCTAAATGGCTCCTATCAAGGGGAACTAAACCATGATAGAAATTCTAGATTAAAAGCCAATCTTTCATGCCATGGTGTGGGCAAGCAATGACAGACTCTTGCATACATTCCCAAGCTTTGGGAATTGACTCATCAACTTGTTACTGAAAACTAGAAATCTAGTTACAAAGAGCATTGGTCTTACCCATTAGGAAGAACTTAACTAGAAAGCATTGGAACAGTTGTCCTAGCTTTCTACAACATTGTGGTTAGAGTAGAACCACTGTTTCACTTTTTTCCAACAAAGGAAAACACAAAGACGAATAGCATCTTAGTTCACTCCCTTAATGGTGAAGGTGCTACAAGTCTCCAAAATGTGTTGGAGATGTGCGTTAGAATCTTCATGAGCCTTGCCACAAAATGGGTTAGCTTGAACCATCATGATTAATGTAGGCTTAACTCGAAGTTAGTGTCCATATTAATGACATTAGGAACGGTAGCTACATTAGCAGCAAAAGGAGCGAAGAATTCATGGATGGTCTTGTCAGCCATGATCATGAATAGAAGAAGGAAAGAAGGAAAGGGAACAAGATAGGAAGGGATAAGAGATCGGTAAAGCTAAAAGCTAAAGGCAAACTAATTCAACGAACTCAAAATGTTGAACCAGTTGCCTTCCCTAGTAATGGCCCCAAAAATGTTTGTTGACACTTCTTAACATCACTACTTAGAATAGAGTTTAGCTCTATCCCAAGCAACGATGCTAGAAATGCTTCTCAGTATTTTAAGTGTCACTTAGCGGGTTTGTCAGCCCAGCGCTAGAAATATGTGACAACAGTTCTGCAAGATGTGAGGGATTCCACAAGCACACAGAACTATCATGTAGCACTTCACCTAGGAGTACTAGGTGTTGAATTTATTTGATCCCAAAGGAAGGTGGTGTAGGTGGTTCCTTAGGATGAGTGGGTGAATTAGTGAGCAGTGGATATGGAAGCTTTAGTGTGGGCGATGAATGGAAAATGAATAACTATGGATAACTAGGATAACTAAGGATAACTAGAGGTAGGTTGGTCTCTACTTTGCACTGAGAGAGAGAAGGGTGTAATCTAGGTAACCAAGATAACAGAGTAACAAGAATGACCTTATCTAGTAAAGAGGCGTATGTGCTCCCGATTAAACTAAACACAACGCACAACGAGCCTTATGATTTAATAACTAGCCCCAACATGGTGGAATACACAAGTAAATAGGGTTGGCAGCACCTATTGCTACCACAAACAATCTGAAGGCTTAGCTGTATCTAAAGGTAAGATATAGCCTAAGCACCATGCTTAGTATTTAAACCTATTGTCTCTACTTGAGCTCAAATAAGAGACACCCTAACTAGATGATAGAGCGAGTACTAGATATGATAAAGCTATCACTAAGGTAACTAGATAACCTATGCCGATAGAACAAGGACCTAGACTTACTACTAAAAAATAGAAGCAAGAGTAAGACTTGAACTTAAAGGCATAAAATAATACTTAATAAGTAAAGTACTAAAAGTAAAGTACTGCATTAAATAAGAACTGCAGGATTACAAAGGAGCTATACCAGACCTGAAGAGTCTAGACGACTCTTCTAGACTCTAAGGCAGAGGCTCCACTTGACTCTTCTTCTCTTGCTAGCTAGTTGCTACTTCTAAGCTAGAAGAACTAAGCTAAGCTAAAGCCAGTGCTAGCGCTAGAGCAAAAGAGCTATGCTCTACTACTAAATGCTAATGTTAAGCTTGAAGTTGAGAATTCTTGTGGATTCAAGAGCCAGGGACCTCCTTTTATAGCTCCAAAGAGCATGGGGTACTTCTAGGCGTGTTGGAGGTTAGTGGACGGCAGTAGGGTGGCTGGCGCCAGCCAAGGGGGTGGCTGCCCCTTGGATCCACCACATTGCCATCCAACAGCCTTGGATGCACCCTAACGATGGTTGTAAGGTCTATGGATGTCAAATGCCAGTTGGAATGGCAGTTGGCATTGCCTATGACGGTTGGCCCATGGATCCATGACATATCCATCCTTCACCATTTGATGAAACCGATATAGATGAACGATGTAGAAGTTGTGGAGGTGATCCCATGTATCAATGACCTAAGTGGTGGCGGTCACTCTAGGCCACTTGACCCGGTTGCTCCCCTATCATGTCCACTTGTCACTCCATGCTCAAATTGGACCATTTTTTCTTTTTTCCTGCATACATATAAATTTCTAAGGACATGTGGAACTAGGTGAATTATAAATGAGAATTCCATCATTTCATGTTGATATACCTTATAATTAGGTCAAATTTTGATGGTGAAATGAGGTGTTAACGACCATCAACACCCTCCATCGTCGCCTGCAGTGCACCTAGCATGTACTTAGAAGCTCCTTCTTGTCCCAAGGTCGATCGCCTAATGGTGCTCATATCTATATCTTGGAGCAGGCAAAGGTAGCGGATTTATAGGGATGAGAAGCAGAGTGGAGGTGAGATGGAGGAAGGAGGTGTAGAGAGAAGGTGTTGTGGGATAAGAGTGGAGGAGGTGAGGTGACAGAACGAGCAAGGAGAGGTAGACGATTGCCACCAAACCCAATTTGTGGCCATGCTAACGAAGACAGTTTTTTGCCCTCAGAGGTACATGCTCCTACCCAATGCACCATTAGATATGTATTAGAATGTGTGCCCTGAAGGATAGAAATACCCAATGCACCATTAGATGCGCATTGGGATGTGTGCACTGCATAAGACTCTTCTATAGTGTAGACATCTCAATGTGCATCCAATGGTACATTGGGTAGGAGCATATGCTCCTAAGTACTTGGTTGCTCCTTCCCATCCTAAGGTTGACCACTTGATAGTGCTTATGTCTATATCTAGGGGGAGGCGGAGGCACTGGATCCACATAGGTGAGGGCGGAGTAGAGGTGAGAAAGAAGGAGACACAAAGAAGGTGCAACAGGCTGCTAGAGCGTAAAAGGCGAGGTGACGGCGCAAGCAAGGAGAGACTAGCAATGTTGATTGGAAAAGTTAAACGTGTTGGATTTCTATTTATAATAGACTGGTGACTAGTTCTTCTAACGTGTGGAGGCACATGGTACTATGACTAGAATGGAGATGTGGAGATGGCATGAGCAACCATGGAAATCAATCAAAACAGTAAAAATGGTAGGAATAGGGCAGGAACCCATGGATGCATCCACCGTCCGTTTTATTTTTATTACTCGTTGAAGATCTACTAATAGATAAATAATCTAAAAAAATACTATGGATGAATTTCCCGTCACCTTGCAGGAGTGAATGCAAGCACATCTAGAAAAATCTTTTTGCTTATTCCCCCCAAACCTTCGCTAGCCCTGCCCAGTTTGTTTAACAAAGCCAACACTCGACCAAACAACTTACAATTTTGTAGCGCATCGTGCTCTAATTTTTGTACCTTGAGTTTGTGACACTTGAATTTCTTTACTGTTTCGCAATTTTTGCTCACAGCGGTGTTGTTGCCACCCACACACCACCACCACCACCACCACCACGAAAAGCACGATAATGTGGTCTGAAATGTACACTTGGACTATCTTGGAGATTTTTTTTTTTGACGATATTTTACTGAAGATCCCTGAAGAAGGCCAAGGGATTTGGGTGACGTAAATTCTGTATCGCATTGTGGTCGCCTCGTCGTCAATCAAAAGATGCACGGGCCAGATCTGACAACCCTAGCAAAGCAAGCCCGTCAATTTCCATCCCCTTCGCCCGCCCAACCGCGGCCATGTCTCGACGCGGGGCAATGTCATCGACCGCCGCCCCGCGCGCGCGGCTGTCGCCGCCGGCGCCCGCCTCCCACCCGCCGCCGCGGAAACGTGGCCGCTCTCCATCATCGGCTCCTGGAAGCACGGCGTCATCGTGGCGCGCGTCCGCCGAGAACGCCGTGCCCCTCGACCACCACCGCCGCCGCTGGCACAACCCGGAGCGTGCCCCTGGTCGTGTCTGGCAGCGGTTCCGCGCGCCCCAGCTTGCCTTGCCCTCCTCCAGGCTTTGGGTTTGCTCGGAGGACGCTTCGACCTCCCCCTCCGGAGGTATTCTTAGCAGAAAATAGTTCCCAATTGCCTTTGCTCACCATATGTTTGTCTATATGCCTGAGTATGCTTGCAGTGTTGTTTTCTTACTATTTTTTAATAAAGATTTTCTTACTATATGTTACATAAGTGTTGCTACTAGGAACTGGCTTGGACATTGTACACTCAGTGCAATTAAGAAAAAAATTGCTCGAGCCAGTGCATTTTTTTTAGAACATGCCAAACAGTGCACCCCCTGAATATTATGATTTTTGTCGATCCTTTACCATGAATCTGTATTCTCTGTTTCCACGTGGAATATTCTTGTGAGCTGGACACAATACTTTCATGGTTGATTCAGTGCTCGTTCTTTGTTTTTCTAGATGCCTGCACTATCATGTCATACAACATCTTGGCTGATTACAATGCTCAGAATCATCCTGACCTTTATTTGGATGTCCCCTGGGATGCACTGAGGTGGGATTCAAGGAGGCGACTTATTATCCGTGAAATTAGGCACTGGGATCCTGACTTAGTGTGTCTTCAAGTAAGAATCCAGTCTCAGTGATAGTGATGACATTCTCGCACTGTAGTCTGTAACACTTCATTATTTGGAAGGTAGGAAGTGGATAGGTTTCAGGATATTGCTACAGGAATGAAGAGCCGAGGGTACGAAGGTATATATCAGGTACATCACTTCCTTCACAAAGACATTTTCTTTCAAATATTTCTGTGTTTCAGTTCTTAAGTGACAGTTTGTGATCATCAGAGGCGAACTGGAGATACTAGAGATGGATGTGCCATGTTTTGGAAGTCAAAACGGTATGGATGATGCATTGCCCTTTATTATATTGATTGATCTGAATAAAATGGTATTTTCATTTCATCTTTGTTTCCAAATGTAGGTTACATCTGCTTGAGGAAGATAGTATTGACTTTAGTGAATTCAACCTGCGAAATAATGTTGCTCAAATATGTGTTTTTGAGGTACCTGAAGTAGTACTAGTTAGTTCAATGATGAATAATTCCATACGATTGTACATTTTAAACAAAATCATAGAAACAAACGTGTGAGTAACCATTGTTCCATTGCTGGTACATTGAACGTCATTTCTGAATGCTTCTTACCTATTTTATTTTTCAGCTTAACGGAACACACAAATTTGTACTCGGGAATATTCATGTTTTGTTTAATCCAAAGCGGGGTGATATAAAACTGGGCCAGGTATTAATTTCAGTCTCGTTTATTGCTGTGTGTATTCTTTGTACATATATCTATTCTTATGGACATGGCCATTTGCTGATGGCCTGTTGTGGATAGAATTTATATTTTTGACAATTAGCTACTTTCTGTTTCGCCACCCTAGAACTTTATCCAATTTATTGTTCTCCATTTTTGATTCTCCCTGCAGATTCGCATGCTACTTGAGAAGGCAAATGCTCTTGCTGAAAAATGGGATAAAATTCCTATCGTGCTTGCTGGTGATTTCAACAGCACACCTGATGTATACCTTTATTGCTTCTTGACACGTGATTTTTTACTTATAGAACAAAATTATGTTTAGCAAGTTTCTTGTTATACAACTGCAATGCAAACAGAGCAATATTCAGAAGTGATATACTATAAAATAGTTATGTGTCTATGGCAGTGCGGTGCCACTAGGCCATCTAAAGTTTGTTATGATATCTAATTTGAAGAATGTGGGAGCCTTTTTGATATGTTACTGACATTTTTTATTTCATCTGTTATTTCGTTTTCTTGTTTTATGAGAGCAGAGCGCCATCTACAAGTTCTTGTCGACAATGAAGGTAGAGTGATGCCTTAGAACTTCTTGAGGACATTATAGTTATCCCTAGTTACTACAAAATTTAATCGACAGTGCACATTGCGTTTGTTTTTTGTGTAACCAGCTGAACATTTCTTTGCATGATAGAAGGCAGTTATCTGGACTTGATAGCTCTGATTTTGGCCTGTATGAGCTTTGTAGGTCAGCAGTCTTTCTTGTCAGATCACTATTAACCTAGTACATGTCTTCTTTTCTTCTATTGAAGACTTATTCTGATATTTCTCATAGTCTGCTCAAGTATCAATGGACTGATGAAGAAGTGAGAAATGCAACAGGGTGTTCAAATGTCGTGGTGGCTGAACATCCATTGAAGCTCAGTAGTTCATATGCCATGTTAAAGGTACTAGTTTGTAACTTCAATTGGGAGCACGGTGGCTTTTGACATTTAGGTTAGGGCTTCAAGTGAAACTATTGCTCATTATTCTAGGGAAATTCAGACAATAGGGGTCTTCATGGTGAACCCTCGGCGACTTCCTACCACAAGAAGTTTCTTGGAACTGTTGATTATCTGTGGTATGCAGTATGCTTCTAAATGTTTGCCTGCTTCTTGTTGTATGTATACACAATGTGACTGAGATTCGTTGTTGAAGGCACACTCGTGGAATTGAATGCTCCAGAGTTTTGGACACGTTACCTATAGGTGTTTTGAGGAGAACGAGGGGTCTTCCAACCAGGGTAATACCCCATCTGTTTTGCTCCGTAGTAATTTAAATGAATCCTTTCGTGGAACTACCTCTTAATCTTAAGGGTCTGTTTGGTTGGTGACCGAAACCTGCCATAGCAAAGATTTGTCGTGCGACAGTTTCTTCGGCAGCTGTTTGGTTCTCTGCCACACCTATGGCATGCCACACTTTTTTATCACCCTACCCCACATGTCATAGACTCATTTTCATGCCAAACCTTGCCACAAGTGTGGCTTCGATTTTGGTCGCCACACTTTCTTTGGCAGCCATAGTTTGCCGAAGGTTAGGCATGACAAGTTTTGGTTACCAACCAAACAGGCCCTAAATCTTTGGTGATCCTGGAATGTGGATTTTTTTGTGTACTATATCTGTAACTGCTAATTTGTGCCATAAATCTTTTTTCAGGAAATTGGCAGTGATCATTTGCCCATTGTTGCTGAATTCTCTTTCCCAGAATCAGTTGATGATTCTGGTGAAGAAGATGAATCTGAACAAGATGAGTCTGAGAAAGAAATGAGCAAAGCGCAACACTTATTTTTCTCCTCAGATAGTTCTGCTGAAGTGGCGGAGTGATTCAGTATTTCGGTTGGTCAAAAAGGTTTGAGTTAAGTTATTCAAGAACAGGGAGTATGGTGCACCAGGGACTACATTGCATCTTCCATGGCCCATAAACAGATCATCTTCGGCTTCAGTGCACAATGAATTTCTCGATATCTTTGTCCGTGTACGGTACAGGATCCTGCTGTCGACAGAATCAAGTACCACATTGAACAGAATCAAGTACGGGCAGCTGTATGAAATGCAAGATTGCAACGAACTACTAGTCTGTATGAAGTTGAAACGGCAATTTAGTGGATGTATTTATTACGAAGTTGAAACGGCAATTTTTTGAATAGTAACTGGCAAACGGCCCTGTCCCATTTTCCATAAAAATATATAAAACACTATGTGCTCAGCTTTTGGATTCCAACGTTGTAACCTTGCTCAGCATGAACGAGAAAACTACGTAAACAATAGCTTGTCATATGCTTTCAATGATATTGCCTTGAGGCCAAACTTGTAAAGCGAACACGCCAAAACTTGGAGCTTAAACTTTTGTGTTTCTTTTGAAATATAAAATAGGAGAAACCTCCTTTTCTAAAAATATATAAAACACTATGGCACACACCCATAAAGGGTTACAACCTAAGATCTATGACTAATTGTGATATGTTTGCTATAACCAAGGGGTCAACCTTCGTGAGCAATTGTCTTGTTTTTTTTATATGTTTTTATGCTTATCACTGACAACAAAAGGTGTAGGGTCCTATTTTTTTAGGTCCAAATAATTGTGAGAGGTATGTTATATTTTAGGGTCAGTTCGTTATGGCTTATTCCTGGCTTTGGCTCTAGCTTTTCTGGAACGTTTTGTATGAGAAACCGTTTCTCTAGTGATTTCAGAGAAGCCGGAACTGTTTCAAAGAGGAGCCCTAGGAGCAGCCCTGCTAAAACACCCCCTTAGTAAGGGTCTTGGGCTCTTTGCAGAAGCTAACAAACAATCCCTCGGTGGGCCTGCCGTTCTAGTACAACTACAATCAGTCCCCGGAATGAGAGGCCATACATGGATTTTCAAGATAGGGAGGCAGCCAATCACAGCCAAGCATCTGGCCACGTGTGCACTCACCACTCAGGGCGAGAGGACAGCAGGGCACGGGCGACACCAGCAGTACGTGCACAATAACCGTTCCACTTTGGTCCATACTCCATAGCAGCGCACACCACACCACACCACACCACAAAGAGAGAGCGGGCAAAAGGTGAGGCCGAGAAGCGCTTTAGCCGTTAGGCGATAAGAGTGAGCTGGTGCACCGGCATGGCGGCCACGGCGTACTCCGTGGCGCTCCTCGGCGGCGCACGCCTCCCGGCCGCCCCGCGCTCCGCCCTCCTCCCTCGCCGCAGCGTCTGCCAGCTTCGCCTCCAAGGTAATAACGAGGAAGGCGCCTCCCAGCAGCAGATTGCCGCTCATCTGAGACGTCGTCGTTTTAGAGGATTATTCACCCGTGCTTTTGGCGACGTTGCAGATGCACCGAGGCTCTCCCTGCTGCGTGCGAAGGCCGCGTCCGAGGACACGTCGGCCTCCGGCGACGAGCTCATCGAGGACCTCAAAGCAAAGGTACGTGCCAATTGCCGGCCAAATCGACATATGTATCTATTCGCCATCGATCAGGCAATGCGCGCATGCCTTCGTAACCTCACCCCTTTTCGTGCCTTTGACTTTTGACTTGCAGTGGGACGCCATTGAGGACAAGCCCACCGTCCTCTTGTACGGCGGCGGCGCCATCGTCGCCCTCTGGCTGACGTCCGTGGTCGTCGGCGCCATCAACGCCGTGCCGCTGGTATGTAGCTGTAGTAGTGTCCGTGAGGGAATCAACACCTGGGTATTGTTCCAGTCCAATCTTTCTCTGAACTGCATGCGCTAACCGGCCGTGGTGTTCTTGAGCAGCTCCCCAAGATCCTGGAGCTCGTTGGGCTCGGCTACACCGGCTGGTTCGTGTACCGCTACCTCCTCTTCAAGGTAACCGAGATAGAGAGAGTGTGCATATAAAATTCTTTTGTACTTGTCTTAATCTTGTTCAGATTTCTTAGCTGTTTTATCCATCTCTACGTCTTACAAAAAATGGCTTTTGGTTCTTTTTTAACTTCAATTACAGGAAAGCAGGAAAGAGTTGGCCGCCGACATTGAGACCTTGAAGAAAAAGATTGCTGGAACAGAATAAACTCTCATGGAAAGTTTTAGAGGGCCCTTTCTTCTTTGGAAAGATATCTAATCGGAGAACAATGCAACTACCTGAGTACTACAGCCCATGTGTGTGTGTGATGTATATCTTCAGTATACAAAGGAAACATCGTTTGTTGTGTAGTAGCATTGTATTAGTTTAAATGTATCTCTACTACCTATCTGCTAAATTCTTCTTTTGATTTGGCAAATTTGTGAGTACGTAAATAAGAACGTAAAACAAATAGAGTATCTAACCTATATGAGTACTAAAAACTTATTCGACAAGATTAAAAAAATACAATTGTAACATAAACAAATATTCCCTTCATTCTAAATTCCAAATTCTAGGCCAACGCAGTTTTGTTTTAAGTCAAAATCCTTTAATGTTGTGGAGTCGCTGGTCTGAAAAGTCATGGCTGAAATTACTGTTGGCTGATTTATTATGATAAAAAAACACTAATGGCTGGCAGAAAAAGTACGGCTGATAAGAGAAGCGAGATATATTTCATGAAAATTTTAATAAAAGCTATTCTTTCCAAATTACATGGTACATACTCCCTCCGTCCCAAAATAAGTGTCGTTTTCGCTTCCCGAGAAATAACTTTAACTAAATATATAATAAAAATATTAATATTTATAATACATAATTAGTATCATTGGAAAGATCTTTAAGTCTAGTTTTTTAACAAATTTATTTAGAGATAAAAATATTGCATGTATTTTCTACAAATCGAGTCAAAATTGTGGCACAAAAACCTAAAACGACATTCTTTTTGGACGGAGGGAGTACAAAGATGCTTATAAATATGCACGCACACTCAACTTCATAAATACATACATGTAAACTCTATTGATATGAGCACATTCCAAAGACTAAGCCGGCAGTGATGTCACCACATGTCTGTTTTTGTCAATGGGCACATTTTCTACTAAGAGTAGCTCGTTAAATTTTGACCATAAGAAAAATGTAAACACCCGTGCAAAGTCGATGAGGCTTTGCTTGAGTACTATTGCTCATGCGAGCTCTGTTTTCTGTACTGCATATATGTATACAAAGTTAGCTTTGTTGTCTAGTAATGATGTGGCTCTATTCGTTTGGCTGATAAGTCATAGTTGTGTTCGCTGATTTATTATGAGAGAAAAACATTACTGAATGACGGATAGATTCGGCAAATAAGCTCAAACGAACAGGCATAAATTGTTGTAGCTTAAAGAAAGAATGCAGTTTGTTGTTTAGTAATGAAGTAGTTTAAATATATTGTACTACTGACTATTAAATTCTTCGTTTGATTTAGCAAATTTGCGAGTGTATTTTTATATGAATAAATAAGAAACTTAAATAAATAGTGTTTTTAATCAATACCTTTACAAAAAATCTTAAATCTTTGATAGGTGATTGAGATGCAATTCTAACGTCCTTTACATCTATGTAGAACCATAATAAATACTTGGTGACAGAAATGATGATCTGTAAAAGAAGTAGCAAATCATATTTCATGATATTGTAATGCTTAAGCAATTTTGACCAATTTTAGCAACTGCTATTTTAGGACATGCCTATCCGAAACTCATGTTTTTTAAGGCTTGTGGCATTCAAAGTACTCTCTATAACCACAAAAGAATACAATTCTTGATGCATTCTTGGTTCTCATGATGTCTAAACTTTGACCAAATATATAGGTAAAAATATTAATGTTTGCTTTCAAAATATATTAATATTTATAACACTAAATAAGTGTAGTATGCAAATATATCTCATGGTAAATCTAATGATACTTATTTGATATTATAAATATTATTTTTTATTTATAGTTAGTCAAGGTCAAAATACTTTAACATGGTATGTCAGAATTGTATTTTTATGTGGATGGAGTGAGTATTTTGTAGGGTCCAAACACTCTTAAATCTGATTGACAAACAATAGAATTTAACTTTTTCTTGACACTTGGTTTTTGGTCCATGGGATAAAGATTTAGGGATTGAGATGTTTTTGATAAAGGAAGGATTTTATTAATTCACAGTCATTACATTGAGTTGATACAATAAAAGTGAATTCACTCCGGCTTTTGCCTAAACACAAAACCTAAGCGAAAGAAACCTGACACTCTAGTGACAATCAATTCTAAGACTAGATCGCCACCCATGTGCCCGGGAGAAAAATATCGTAACCAGTTGCATCAATTGTTCCAATGCCTTCTGCACCAAATCCTGTGTGTAAGGCTTTTGGAGGATAACCTATGTATGCAGCCAATGGATTACCGAATAAACCACATGCAAGGGAGAGTAAACATGTTTCTTTCCAAATACCAATTCATTTGTGCATAACGAAAGTGACCAACAAGTAGCCACCGCTCCCAACAAAATTAAAGGTTTGAGAACCTTCTAAAACCCTCGAAGCCAACTTCCAAAGAGGTGGGAAAAGCTGCAGGGCCGAGGAACGCAACTTGTATGATGTGACTTGTGGCTTTAAGTGATGCTCATGGATCAACGACATATGTTAATGAAAACAAATTTGCTATCCAAAAGATTTGGGGGGTTTGGGAATTATTAATACTAGGTTGATGAATGATTGTTTGCTAGTTAAATGGATTTGGAAGATTCTGCAAGAGCCAGATGCTTTGTGGTTTAAACTCCTAAAAGCTAAATACATGGTAGGGGTTAACTTCTTTTCTTCCAAAAGCAAAGGATGTTCCCAGTTTTGGCAAGGTTTGCATAAAATTAAGCATCAGTTTAAATGGGGGGCAACCTTTAGAGTGGGGAATGGTAGGAACTGTCTGTTCTGGCAAGATTGTTGGCTGAGGGAGGTTCCACTCAAGATTTAGTATGATGATCTTTACAGAATGGTGAGAGATCCATATAGCACTGTTTCTGATTGTTGGGTAAATCAGGATTGGTTTATAGACTTCCATAGAGCTCTTTCTAGCGAGGAGTTCGAGAGATGGATAGGGCTTTATGATGAGTTGCAACATATTTCGATAAGTGACAGTCCTGATGCTGTGTTCTGGGCTCTTGATAAATATAAATCTTTCACAACCAAATCCCTTTATAGATTCTTGTCCAACAGAGGCATGCCTAGTAGGGTAGCTGGCATAATCTGGAAGTGCAAAATCCC
>Ga0182004_10002112_pt1 | contig 15254 bp, 16 predicted proteins | sample Sormic07211540_1_FD_120479 | JGI IMG/M metagenome (GOLD analysis project Ga0182004, IMG submission 120479) | Endophyte microbial communities from Sorghum bicolor roots, Mead, Nebraska, USA - 072115-40_1 MetaG | ecosystem: Host-associated > Plants > Roots > Unclassified | place: USA: Nebraska...
AAGGTAAAACAAAAAAAAGAAATTTTATTCTCTTTCAATAATTAAGGTTTTTTTTTTTTGAAATGTTTTGTGTTCTTTTTTTTTTTTATAATGTTGTGGGGGGGGGGGGGGGGGGGGGGTGCTTTCTTATTAACAAATAGTAGGATTGTCTTAAGCCATACCGCCCCATTCTTAAATATCGAGTATCATCATGACATGCTGCCATGGTTGTGTATTATTGGCCCTTTTAGCATGTTATGGCAGCATATACCATTCTATCATTTTCCATTTTATGATCAATATAGGAATTTAAGCTTGTCTATTTGAATGCACATGCTCCTCTGTACATTACTCTGGAGCTGTACTGTGCCATGCCGTCCTTTTCTATTTCATGGTGCCTGTTGTAACACCAGTTGTACCTTCTCTGTTCAGAGACTGATTAGGAGTTCAAGGAGCAAATCAATTTGTATCGAATATAACCAAGCTTTCATGGCTATGGTGCGAAGTGATTCATCACATCATGGAGTTGTGGACAATAGCCCCAATGGATGTGCCCAGGCTAGGTGTGATGAAGCTAGGAAACTTGGTCCATCGTGGTATTTCAGTAGAAAAGAATTAGAGGAAAATTCTCCATCCAGGAGGGATGGTATTGATTTTAAGAAAGAGTCTAACCTTCGAAAGTTGTATTGCAAGTTTCTACAAGATTTGGGCATGTTGCTTAAAATGTAAGACTGAGACATTTTGTTTTCTTATATCATATATTATTGGCTCTTCTTTGTGTTTCATTTTCTATAAATTCTAAGAACACTCTTTAAAATGAAGTGCTACTTTGATGTTTCCATGACGCTGAGGCTTTTCAAAATATGTATCTATATTAGCTTATGTTTGCTTATTTTTATATATTCACTTGTGTGGTGGGCTGCACATATCTACAATTGTTTGTGGTAACAATATATATGTATCTTTTTCTCCCGTAAATAGTTGTGTATCTTTGACTAAGGATGGTCATACTGTCATTGAGAAGAGAGAAATTTGCATAGCTGTTATTGTATAATTTGAATTTTGGCATACTTGACAGTCTGGTATTTGAAAATGGACTGAGGTTTTGCTGGTCTTTATTTATTTTTGTGTGCATGGTTGATCTTGGTTGTTGCTTGCTAAAGTATGGCATTTTCCTTAGTGGTTATATGAATCCTTCAGTTTTTTTAAAAAGTTTTATTATATTGAATGGATTGTGTGGTCACCAAGTTTGCTAAAGTAAATACTTTTAGCTTCCTTTTATCTCGTAAAATCTACCTCATCTGTGCTGTTTTTAGGCCTCAAGTGACGATTGCCACAGCGATGGTATTCTGTCATCGTTTTTACCTTCGTCAATCCCTTGCAAAAAATGATAGACGAGTAAGTGTTATTTTGGTTTTCAGTGGTTGCCAAAATTTCCGTTAAGCTTTTAGGTTTGTGCATTGCCTTAGAAACTTTTACATTTTGATATAATTTTATTTTGCTAAGTTTTCAATTATTTGCCTTTTCCATTTTGTATCCCTGACTACTAACAAGATCTTATATAGTAGTTGATATGACAAACTAGAGGCTCATTTTTCACATTTTCTCTTGCATTCGTGTTAGAAACCAAATTCTTCTAGTATCTAATAGATATAGATTTACTCCTTCAAGCTAGGTATCACCCTGTCAAATGTATTTTGTTTCTATACAATAGGCACCAATACTTTTGAATCTAAATCTAATATCCACACAGATAATCGCCACAGTTTGTTTATTCTTGGCTGGAAAAGTTGAAGAAACACCTAAACCTCTGAGGGATGTCATCTTGGTTTCTTATGGGATGATTCATAAGAATGATCCTAAGTCTAGTCAGAGAATCAAGCAGAAGGTAATGGTTTAATTTGTCTCTTGTTTTGCTCCGGAAGTCCTGACACTATCTAGTTTTTTCCTGCATGATTATTACTGTTCAGCTAATATTGTTTCATACTCTTTACTCGGGAACTAGTGCATTTTTTTAACTTTATAATTCATTGTGTCATGCACTTCTAGGATGTGGTTGTATTCTTGTATAGCTATTTATGCAAGAAAAAAAATTAGGTTTTAGTCCCATTTTAATATGTAGATTCAAATCTCACTACGAAGTCTTAATGCGAAAGCAGTTGAGATCCACTTATTCTCCTGGGTTTGAATGCTCATGCTACTAATATCAATGCTTAATGGTTTTATGATGCTTAACAAACATTACTTACAAAATGATGATGGCCATCAATAGCTGCCATTGTATGCCCCCATTACCAGCTTATGGTTGCTCAAATCATCCCAAGGTGCTATCTAAGCTGAACTGTCTAACCCTGAAAATGTCTTTTTCTGTAAAAAAGTTATGCTCCTATGTGTCGAGCACTTTTGCATGAACATTATGATAGTGTTATCCTTTTGTGCTTCCTGCCTGAATCTACATATGGAGTTTATTTTCTGCATGCACCAGTTCATATTTGGTTCAAAAGAAAGCCATTTATGTATGAGTTGTTTCAACTGATATTAGTGCTTACTACTGCCTCTTGCAGGAAATATATGATAAACAAAAAGAACTTATTTTACTTGGGGAGCGAGTTGTACTTGCAACACTTGGGTTTGACCTTAATATTCACCATGCATATAGGCCCTTGGTTGAAGCAATAAGGAGATTCAATATTGATAATAAAAGTCCACTTGCTCAGGTTGCCTGGAATTTTGTAAATGATGGGTATGCTAGTGCTACCCTTGCTGTTTTTTTGAAATTGCAGTTCACAGTTGTGTATCTACTACACTTAATGTTGTGCACTGTACAGGCTGCGTACTTCGCTTTGCCTGCAGTTCCAGCCTCATCATATTGCAGCTGGTGCTATCTGTTTGGCTGCTAAATTTCTCAAAGTGAAGCTCTCATTAGATGGTGATAAGCATTGGTGGCAGGATTTTGATGTCACGTATCGACAGCTTGAAGGTTGGTCCTTATTTGCAAAGTTAGCGATGAAATGTATCCACCTGCCCTACTTTGTTTATTTGTTCTGCATATGTTTTGATCGTTATTGATTGAATTAGCAGTTTAGCACCATGTGTTTGGTGTGTCAAATTGAATTTTGTTCCTGTGAAACTCCTGGTTTTGAAGGAATGATACACATCATAGATACTTAACTTGATAACTTCGTGTTTTCTTTCTTTACTGCTAGCAGTTATTGACAAACTGCAGCTCCATTGAACTTATATTCAGGCTAAAGTAGGACCACATTGTTCTCCACTGCATTAAGGCCTTGTTTACTTCCACCCAAAAACCCAAAATTTTTCAAGATTCCTCGTCACATCGAATCTTTAGACGCATGCATGTAGTATTAAATATAAACAAAAATAAAAACTAATTGTACAGTTTGGTTGGAATTTACGAGACGAATCTTTTGAGCCTAGGTAGTCCATGGTTGGACAATAATTACCATAAACAAACGAAAGTGCTACAGTGTCACAAAAATTTTTTCTTCCGGAACTAAACACGGCCTAATTAAGCACATTGTTTATTTTTTTGTTAGCATTGTTTATAAAGATGAAAATATATTTCATGACATGTTATCGTTTGGGTTTATACTGTTTCGACTTTTCCATATCTTAATTCATTATACAATTTAATTTCCAAAACTTACTTTTTAGACACTTTATTTAAATTCTAGCATGCTCGAACCAATTCTTTTTTCTGTTTCAGACTGCAGAAGAAGGTAGCATATTTTTAAGCTATTCTGAGAAAAGTAGGTACAATTGGAAGTGTACAATTTTTTTTTAGAGTTTAAGGGCCATGCCCCAGCCTTAGCATTAACCAAGACAAAATGTTTACAACATTCAACCGGTTTAGCAGAAGTCACAGCTCATCATTGGGTGCTAACAGAACACGCACACAGCACACCAACACCAGATATTACATGAGCCAAGCCGATTTGAATTCAGCCAAACTAAACCATTTGTTTTCACATGCTTTTCCAACCATTTCTTCACAGCCAACGACATGATCCTTCACTTCCTCCCGGAGGGTTTGGTATTGCCAATCATGTGCATGCATGAAAAGGTACCTCTCCCAGTTTTTGCCTACCTTGGGCATCCAGGTAGCAGGTAGGCCTTGTGGCAATATTCCTCAACTTCTCCAGTTTCTGATTGTACTCCAGGAGCTTTTCCTTGGGACAGAGCAATCTCCAATTTTGGAGCATATTGACAACATGCTGGATTAGAATTTTCACATCCTTCCAAAGACAACCCTGAAAACATAAACTATTTCTTAACTTCCAAAGCTCCCACAAGGCAGCAGCACAGAAAATATTATCAACTAAGAATCTCTTATTACTTAACCACATAGCACCAATAGATTCAAAGGATCTACCTACATTTCTACCAATCACCTCAGCTAGATAAACCCACAACTGGCTAGCAACCACACAGTCAAAAAAGATGTGATGGACATATTCATTTTCCATACAAAATAAACAAGACTTATCATCTACCTTCCTTCTTAGACGTAGATCATCTCTGGTCAACAACTTGTTTTTGGACAAAAGCCAAAGAAAGAAATGTATTCTAGGGGGTATCTTCAGATTCCAGACAGCAGGAACATGGACTGGTAAAATACCTCTAAAATTGACTATCTTATATAAAGACTGAGAAAATAGACTCCATTAGAGGTGAATTTCCAAATCAAAGCATCCGCGTCATCACTAAAAGTAATGGTAGAAGCTAGTTGAACAACTTCTAACCAAAGATTCATTAGCCCTATTGTCAACACACCTTCTGAAAGTGCACTTCTACACCATCCCACAAATTGGCTACTGTATCAGACTTTTCATTCACTAAGATATATACCTCCCAATATTGAATAGCAAAACTGGAGGGTCCCAACCAATATCCTCCCAAAACTTCACCTTTTTCCATTCCCTATTTTCCAGGTATATCCCATCTTGGCAGCAGAAGCTGCCCAGATCATACCTCTAAAAAAATTGAGAACTACCAGCAGTAGGACTATAAAAAATGTTGGTCTTACTAGTTTCATATTTATGATCAATCAGCCCCCTCCAGAATTTTTTATCACCTAGATTGTACTCCCTCCATCCCAAATTGTAAGTCATTCCAAGAATCTTGGAGAGTCAAAGCATCTCAAGTTTGACCAAAATTATAGAAAAAATTATAAAATTTTGTGGCATCAAATAGATATACTATGAAAAATATAATTAATGAATACCTAATGATACTTAGTTGATATCATAAATGTTATTATCCTATCATATAAATTTGGTTAAACTTGAGATGCTTTGATTCTCCAAGATTCTTGGAATGACTTACAATTTGAGATGGAGGGAGTATCTCTTAATCCAAGATTTTAGAAGACAAATATTCAAATCTCTTAAACTAGGAATCCCAAGGCCACCATACTCCATCATACTAACACTATCCCAGTTAGCTAAATGATACCTATGAGCAGTAGGGTTGTCACTCCACAAACAGTTAGCTAAATGGGTATTCAAGATCTTTATAGCCCATTTGGGAAACTTAATAAAGGAAAGAAGGTACGCAGGGATACTAAGCATGCTTTAATAAGGACAAGCTTAGCTGCATAGGAAAGTAGATTTCCTCTGCACCCCGCAATGCGCTTAAGCATTTTGTCAACTAAAGGCTGAACATCCTCTCTAGCTAATTTCTTGAAATGGAGTGGTACCCCTAGATAATGTATATTGTTATTTAGCCTAAAAAAGGGCTGGCCAAGTGAGGGACTTGCATTAGGCAATTTTCTGAACATGCTATGATGATATTCTGCCACCAAATATGGAGTTTGATTTTCCATCTCGTGAAACGTTCTTGTTCCTGTTGGGTATTTCTAGGTGCTATGTGTCTTGCTATATTAGTACTACCTCCATTCCACAAAGAGTTACGTTTTGGTTTTGTCCTAAGTCAAACTATCTTATGTTTGACCAAGTTTATAGAGAAGATGATCAACATTTATGGCAGCAAATAGATTTACTATGAAAATATATTTCATGATGAATCTAATGATATTTATTTGTATCATAAATATTGGCTAAACCAGAATTACTCTCTTTGCGGGACGGAGGCAGTATGTTGCTCCTTTTTTAGGTATATGTTGAAAGTTGTCTATAAATGAGATTTTGATAGTGCACACATGCATTTTTGTTAATATATTTACCTTAAGAGCTTTGCAATTAGTAACTGGTGAGCATCTTCTGATTTCTACTGGTGCCTTGTCACATACACCATTTTGGTAAAGGGGGCAAATACCTTACTGTTTGATAGGAACCAACCGATAAACTACTCAAGTCCCAGCTACCTTTTAGCTGTTAGAATCTTATTAGTAGCCTCTAAAAGGATCAGCAAGCTTCTGTCCTTTTTGAGGCTGGTCTCTACTATGTATTGTTTAGCTTTGACTAAGCAGTACATGGCAATTCTTATTTGTACTAACTATTATTTATTATCTTATTATAACAATTTAGTCTGACATGTGATTTTATCTCTTGGGTTCTAAGTTGCATCTGATCTGATGATAAAACATATTTGTTGTCCATCATTGCAGAGATTAGCGGTCAGTTGTTGGAAATGTATGAGCAAAACCGTACAACGCAGGCACAATCATCACAGGGAAGTGAAGCCGAAGGGAGCTCCGCTGGTGTGTGTAATCAACGTTCATCTGTAAAGTCTGAAGCAAATTCCAAGGAACCATCTGCTCATGGTTATCTTCAGGCATCCAGATCGCAAAATTTGCAGCATTCGTCCTCAACAAGCGCTTCAGGTCACCATGACGATGGGCACTCAAATTCAGACAAGCATATTTCTGGCCACAAAATGCTGCAAAATGACAATGCTAACCATGGTGGCAGCAAAGAAAAGAACAAAAGTGGAATCAAAACTGATACTGGTATGGACAGATTGCACCATGACAAAAAGTTCTCGCCTGGACATCGTTATCCAGTGGAAGAACATCAACCACATCGATCGGATGATAATTCCAATGAAACAAGAGATGGTGTTGGTGGCCTTGAAGCTCCTGTTGTGTCAACCTCGAGAATGGATGCAATGAATAAAATTGACAAGGATAAAGTAAAAGCAGCTCTGGAGAAGCGAAGGAAGTCGAAAGGTGGTTTTGCCTCAAAGGTAAATTTGATGGATGATGATGATCTACTTGAGAGAGAGCTAGAACAAGGTGTTGAGTTGGCTGTTGAGGTTGAGAAGATTAAACAGGATAAGAAGCAGAACTTGTCCGATGGTAGCAAGCATCCACCAGACCTTCAAAACACTGACCAAGTAATGGAGAATGGTCACCATGTCAAGCAGAGTCTACCAACAACAGCTGAAGACATGGGCTGTCTGATGGACAGTAAAGAACAACATCCTTCACCATTTATTAAGCAAAATGATGTTCCTGAGCACAAGTCACAGCAGCTTGATGACACATTGAAGCACCAAAAGGGCTATGACCATCCTCAACTTGTAGGAGGCCCTGAGCTGGATGGAAAGGACTGCAAGAGACCTAAGCTCGACGGGTAGGTTTACATATGATTTTGGATGGTTTTTTTTGGAAACTGACATGAATTCATTGTATGATGAGGAGTACATGTTGATGAGCATGTGTCTTCAATGGTGCCTGACGATGCTGTGCCCAAAATTGCTGTGCTGCGGAACATCAAGATGATGTGTCCTGCAACTGATTGCAGTTTACAAATTGAGGAAAGTCGGGCAGCAATATTTACTAGGTTCCAACAAACATTGGTATATATATGAACGAAACATGCTCTGATGCTCATGCTTCTGGTAACAGTTGCATTCATTTCTTGTATGTGATGTTCTGGTTAAAGCGATGCAAAGGTTTTGCAAGGCATGATGATTGTCCCAATCAAGGTCGCAAATATTGGTGCAGCCTTCCTTTCCATTGTCCTAATTAAATGATTTCCCTTTTTTTTTTTATCTCTTCACTATTTTCACTTTTTAGAAGTTTATATAGGGCAGCTCCAGAGCAAATTTTGACTCATTAGATAGTTTCGACTCTGATTTTACATTGTCTAGATTAGATAACTTGTGGTCCTAGGCTTACTAAGGCCCTGTTGTGACAGGCCGCATACGTGTCATTGATTAAGGCTGCATACAACTTTCTGAAGCACGGCCAACGGAGTATACAGCTTGTGATTTTAACTCACTTGAGGCACTTCCAAAAGCTCGATCCAGTAGTAAATCATGTAAATGTATAGGTAAAAAATATACATAGTAAGGTTTAATGAGCACTCTGATTCTGTCCTTATTGTAAACAAAGCTGCTAGTACATTTTTGTTTCAAACTTGTATCGATCTACTACTACTGAATTACAAACATCTTCCAAGTAAAGAATCCATGTTTTGTACGTATAGAAATGGAATATACAGTATAATTTGCAGGCCCACGCAATGCGATGCATAAGTGTATCCATCACAGAGATTCGATCAGAGGAGTAGACGCAGAGGCTTGAAAGCTGCTGCGTAAGCTAGTTTTATGGTTGGTTGCCGATTTCGCCGACGCCGGAGTAACCAGGATCTCGCCAGTCCATCTGGTTGCCTTCCCCCGGTTCGGTCGGCAACGACGACGGCCTCGCCGCCAGGATCATCATCGTCACACTGCAGCACTGCAAGCATAGCACGAGCGCCACCGCGATCCTCAACATCACTGACGCCCTCCTCGTCGGTGACATATACCGGCTTACGTAGTACTGTACTTTGTTAGAACTAGCTAGCGCTAGTGTACTGTGTGTCTCGGACTCAATCGAAGCAATGCAAAAAGACAGTGTTTGTGTGCACGTCGAAATATGATGGTGTTGTTGTTGGGCAACATGCATGATAGTTTCCGTTTTATATATAGAGAGTGTGTCGTTATTACGCATGTTAAAGCCATCAGCCGATCGATCGAGAATAAAATATGACCAATAAGGACTGGGTCGCCTATAATCGCTGCTGGATCGTTCTCGGTTCTCACTCACGGCACGCGGTTTTCACGGCGCGGTCCAACACCGGCTAGATTCCGGCCCGGCCTGGCTGTCCAGTTGCATGCAAAGATATAGTAATATGTAAAGTAATTTTGATGAGGTTGCTTTTATGTTTTGTAGAAAAAAAAGGGAGAATAAAACTAGATCAGCACCTCTTGGTGAATTTAAAATTCATCATCGAGTGCGTGGGGTGCAGCATGTCGCCGGCCAAAGGTTCTTTGACTTCTTTCCGCGGTTCAGCCGACGCTCGGTGTGTAGTGTGTACGGTGCCGTGACGGGGTGTCCCGAGTGGACGGAGCACGAGCATCTCACCGGCGACGGACCGTGGGCCCAAGCGCGGCACCCGGCCACCGCCACGTGCCCACGGGCCTTCCTCCCTCCTGCGCTAGGCGCGAATATTCCCGCGGCCTCCACTCTTTGGGCACGACGCGACGGCGACGCGGACGCACATCATCGGGTCCGAGTCCGACGACCACTCGCCTGCCGACCACCCTGCCAGGACACACAGGCAAGGCGTCCGACAACAGAATGAGGAGTAGGACAGTTGTCCTGCCTGCTGAACATACCGTGGAATTCAGTTTCCTGGACATGATACAAGCAGTGAAGCGCACAGATAAAAAGTTCAGTTTTAACGACTAGGATAACTTGAGCTCAAAAGGTGCTGCATATTAAGAGTACACATATGACTGAGTTGACGGAAGAACATAGAAGTTCAAGCTTGACTAGGTTCTTCTGAGTCTTCTTCGGCTCTTTGATTGTCTGAATTGATCAACTGCAGATGCTTCACTCTTGCTCTTCCTCTTCTGTGGCAGTTTGTGTGCAGTCTGATGTTAGAAAACCAGGAAAGCCACACTCCAGCTTTTTGTCCGGCATCCAAGTTAGCGTCTTCTTCTCCCAGCTGAATTGAATGGATTCTCGGTACTTGAACAAATTATCAGCTACTTTGAATTTTGTACTCCAAGTATTACCTAGACAGGTCAAGCTGTAGTACGGGGACATGTATGTAGAAGTAACTCCAATTTGACAGCAGACAGCCACGACGTGAGAGCAGGGTTTGCGAAGAAGCTGCATCTTGTTGCATGAACATGCAGCACTTTTTCTGATTCTGCGCGCTCCAAACTTATCCACGCTACTGGTAGATTTTGAATACAGGCGAACAACTACACGCTTCTGCCCTGACTGAACCACAAACTGTTTAACATCATCCCCCAATATAACATTGTTGCACTTTGTTTTCACGCAGATCACCTGATGCGCCTGGGCCTTCTGCATTTTGAGATCCATCTCATCCTGTACACGTTGAGGGAACTTCATTGCTGGGTCGTTGATTGCTTTGTTTGCTGCGTCACTTGTGTTTTTGAAGTACTCTACCATGCGCTTGAATGTCACCTCCACTATGGCACAGAGTGGTACTCCTTTGAATACATGGCTATGCTTATATATATCAGATATATCAGTGCCCATGATGCCATACCTAGCTCTATTTGTGTCATGCAGCAGTGACCACTTCTCCTTCGGTTTCAGATGGATCCAATCAGAAAACTTTGTTATCTTCATTTGGCTGTCATCTCTGTGATTTCCTTCTTCCCCATCCTGCACTGACTTCAGTTGGCTGCATGGTGCTGGTGCCTCAAGTTCTGCCTCATCAAGCTCGCCTGAACCCTGCAGCATTTCCTGACTTGAACTGCTTTCTTTCTCTGCCATATATTTTGATGTCAACTCATCTAGCTCCTTCCATATTTCAGCAAACTTACTGTGTTGCTTCTGCTGGCAAAGCCTCTTGAACATCGACACCAGTTTCTTGTCACTAAAATACTCCAAGAAGTTTTCAGCAAGGTGTAGCATACACCACCGGCTTTGTACATCCCTCCATGGGTGCGTTTCATCTGGGTTATTCTGAATATCATCTACAGCATTTACCAACTCCACTTTGCAGTCATGGATAATGCAGACACCAGAGCGCTCCTTCACGACTGCTCGCTTCACATTCCTAAGAAACCAAAGCCAGCTTTCCTTTGTCTCTCTCTCGGCAATAGCAAATGCTACTGGAACGAGGCAATCATTAGCATCTAACGCAAGGGCAGTCAACAGCACCCCTTGATATCTCCCACATAGTGGTGTGCCCTTAACACAAAGCACAGGGCGACAGTAACTGAAGGCACGTATGCACTGTGCAAGTGCCCAAAATATACAATTGAGGACTCGGAAATCCTTGCAGCCCACAACCTCTGTATCCTTGATGTCAAAAAAACTACCTGGGTTTGAACATACTATGTCCTTAAGCAACGTTGGGACATAGTCGTATGAATCATAATACGTACCGAATCTGAATTCAAAAGCTTTCTGTTTTGCCCTCCAAACCTCAGGGAGACTGAACTGCTCGCCACATTCGTCAGCAACTTTTGTTGAAATTTCCTTCACTGTCATTGGTAGCAGGTGGTCGTGCAGAGAGCGCAGCCGAAGAGGCTCATCAGACACTTTCCCCAAGGGCAGCAACACCGTTGATAGTTGGGAGTAACCTTCAGGTATGGCTTTGAGCAGAACATCATAGTGCTTGAGTTCAGAGCAGTCCGCATACAGCATGAGCTGCTGAAACGCTTTTTTTCTCTTCATTTTATTGACAAAGGAAGTCCAAGACCTGTCGCTATGGAAACCTCGGACCTCCCAGTCCAAGTTGTCCGAATAAAAGTCTGGACCATGGTCATCTAGACCGATATCGAAGAAGTCAGGGCAGAATTCTTTGAAGAACCCCTTGATTTGGAGATCTTGTGTCTCTGGATGAAGACGGAACAGTTTCAAGATCCAGAGCTTGACATCCACCAATGTCATCGGCCACGGCTGCGGCAGCTCCGCCACTATGTGGCCGCATTCATCCAAATTTTCTCCTCGCACATCCCAGAAACCTTCGATGTTTCTTCCTCCTCGCCAGAGGTTTCTTATGTGCCCGTAGCGCACCTCGATGTGATATGTTTTGTGATCCTATGCACCGAACAATGGCACAATATAAATGCGACATATTCATACGAACGAAATCAGATTCAGGAAAAAGGCTAGATGCACGAATGCGGTGAACAGTACAGCACGAAGCCACGAGCACGAACCTGTGCCTTCCGAGGCTTCCGAGGGGCCGCCGGGGCCTTACGCTTCCTCCCACCGGTGGTGGCACCCTGCAATCCCAAAAACATGCAAACATTAGCCAAAGGGAGATCGCGAATCGACAGTAAAAGGAGGAGGGTGGTGCAGTGGAGTACGGGATTGGAGCCATCGGAGGCCAGAGCGGACGCGTCGGGGCCGGCGGCGGTGGAGGACGCGCACGGTGCCATCGCTGTCGCACGGGTGGACGAGCCCCCGCGCTTCCCCCATGGACGGATTCGTCGGAGGCAACCTCCGCTTGGAGTTGGTCTCGAGCTTCGATTGTGTCAGTTTTACTGTTGTGCTTGGCGGCGGGGGAAGTGGTGAGGTTCCCTAGTTCCCTCCATTTTCTCAGATTTTGCCGCCATTTTCAGACTGTGGGACTGCGCAACGAGCCAAGGTCCAGACGGCCAGTGTGGGCTCAAGTAATTCTGAGCGACCCGTTGGGCCTTTGTCGCAACTGAGCATGGGTTTCTTCAGTTAAAAAAAGAAAAATGCTAATGCTTTGGTAATATAATAAAAAAGTGATACGCTAATGCTTCGGTATATATTAAATAGTTTTAGTCAAAAGAATAATAAATTAATACAACCTTATGAGTTTTTATTGTAATAAAATAAAACCATATTTATGTTTATGATCACACACACGAATGCGGTTTTTTTTGCCCTTAAGGGCATATGCTCTCACTCTCTGACCCATTGGATTCGCTTTGGGAAGTGTGCAACCACACATCTCAAAGCAGTTTCGTATTGAGATGTGTGTTGGCACACTTCTCAAAGCGAATCCAATGGGTGAGAGAATGAGGGCACATACCCTCAAGGGCAAAATAAACTTTACCTCACACATACCGAATACCAACTAGCCGTCAAAGCGACTTATATTTGAAATGGATAGGGTAGAATACAAATAGGACCCACGTGAAAAAGCTCATCATCCCTTGTTCGTCTTCTTTCTCATGCACCCATCTCCGTCCATCAAAATAATCCTACCACTCTTTTTTTCTTCTTCTGAAGCCACGCCTCCTCGATTCGCCTCTTTCATTCACGCCACTGTAATCCCCATCCAATTCATCCTCCCTCCTCACCGGTAAAGGTTGTGGTATCTCTCTCTCTTTCTCTCCCCTCAGTTCCCTTATCACTGGATTTAATGCAGCCATGGAGGCTACCGCCACCACCCCCTGTCCACAATGCCCAGGAGTCATTGTCCCTCAAAGTGCGTTGTCCTCCTTCTCTGTCGCCCTGGAGTCCTAGATCTTTGAAGTGTGCGAGTGTGAGGAGCTCGTCCTCCTGAGCCACCGTCGTCCCTAGCTCCTTTAGCTCCTGTGACATAGACTCCTTTGCCCAGATCTAGAGCTTCGATGGGGGCTTAGTCCATGGCCCAAGGTGAGCTGAGCCGGCGCAGAGTGACTTGGGGGTCCGAGCAAGCACAATGATGATAAGTTCTTCGTTGCAGCTGAAGCACCAACAAGAAGAAAGAGAAGAATGGTAAATAAATAAAGCATGATTTATTTTTTGTTTGGAGCCAGGTTCTTTACAAGGGAGCTCCTCCATGGAGTTGAGCTCACAATGTATAGACACCGGTTCTATTTTTGCATTTATTGTATGTATGGGACTAGTTTGGGGGAACATCAACTACATACGCTATTGGAGTATCTTCACTAGATTTATTTTTATTTTATTTGAAAATTTATATTATAGAAAATTGAGAAAACAAGTTTCTAAATTATTAGGGTGCTACAATAACAATTTGAACAAACCTTGTCCCTTTCATTAGTGAAGTTCACCTATCAATCAGTTAGAATCTCCTTTTCTACTCTATCTCTTCTCTCTCTCTCTCTTTTTCCCCCCACTCTCGGCCGTGCATGGGGATGAGCACGCACAACCGACGCTGGCCCATGCTTTTTCTCCTCTTCATCCCTCTCTCACCCAGTCACCCATGTGTGCGAAGCCCCAGTACTGTGCCCGGAACATGTCCATGCGATGAGGTGGTGTGTCTAGCCCACACCCTTGCGACATTGCCCTCATGACCTCGTCCGTGCGGTCACGTTTTTGGCTGTGCAGTGCCAATGGGCGAGCGCCGAGTGTAGATGCGAGGATCTGGGGTGGTAACAATTTGATGGAAGAAAAGGGACTGAGGGGGTGGTTTTAAAAGATTGAGAAAACTATAGCTAAAGGGGATTTAGAAAGAGAGTCTTCTATTTTTTTTTACTAAGTCCCCTTTTATCATTAAAATAAAGAAGAAAATGGATTGAGTTTTCTTAATCTTATGGAGATGCTGCTCTTAGCATCCTCTGTCAGTGTCGTTTGAACGTTTCCAACCACCGTTGTTTCCCCCTCTCGGGCTGTTGTCTGGCACACGCAGAGATGTAAGAGTTTTTGCATATACTTACATATAATTTGAATAATTGTTGATTAAAATTTGTATAATAAGTTGACTTCCCCTGTTTATTATGGTTATCATTACGAAATGTACGTACGTCGAATGCTCGTTACGCTATCTGTTGGAATAATGGAGACAGAGACACGCACCCACGACTGCTGAAGAAGTAAAACGAAGGACTGGAACCGGACTTGGTCATCGTCGATCAGCCTTGTATATATTTAGTAGGCGCCAAGCTACACGGTTCTTCCAGTTTTTTCAGACAGAGCAGCGTGCGGTCCATTTGAACTCAAATTCCAAAGTTTGAAGCCTGTATGAGCGTGAGCGATTTACCAGGATGCAACGGGGACGGTAAGTGCCGTAGACAAAGTACCTAGCAAGCGAGAGCCTGCCAACACATACATGCAATTTTCCCACACTGCACGCTCAAATGGTTTAGCTAGGCAGGTACGAGAAAGTCACACTGAGTCGGTGACCACCGCGAGCTATGTAGTGTTGCTACTGTATTCGGGTACTATTTCTTAAAATTAACTAAGTTTGTAGAAAATATCAACAATATTTATATTTTTAAATAAATTTATTATAAAAATAAATTTAAAAGATGTATCTAATGATACTAATTAGTATATATGTGTATATTATATATATATATATATATATATATATATATATATATATATATATATATATAGATCTTTGCTCCAACAAAAAAAAAAAAAACCACACACCGCTCTCCCAGCT
>Ga0182004_10002113_pt1 | contig 15253 bp, 20 predicted proteins | sample Sormic07211540_1_FD_120479 | JGI IMG/M metagenome (GOLD analysis project Ga0182004, IMG submission 120479) | Endophyte microbial communities from Sorghum bicolor roots, Mead, Nebraska, USA - 072115-40_1 MetaG | ecosystem: Host-associated > Plants > Roots > Unclassified | place: USA: Nebraska...
CAGCTTGGCAAAGGTTGCCGCTTGGATTGTATTGAAAGACAGAGTTCAACAACTTAAGATACAAGAGGATGGCTGCTGCATATATATAGCCAGACAACCCCCCAACATAACCTGACAAATTCTTACCACCCATAAAGTAGATGCTCTAGCTACTTGGTTCTCAAGGCACCATGAACAACTTGGTTGCCAAGGAACCTATACTGTAAAAGTAATACTTAGAACAGTTACTAGGTAAATGGTAACTGGATTTAGCACTAGGCTAACACCCTACAATTCTCCCCCTTAGCCTTGTGCGCCTTGGGGTTGATCTGCTGCAACTGCAAGCCAATTCTGCCCCTCATCTCTTCAAATTTGGCCTTGGCCAAGGACCTGGTCAGAATGTCAGCGAGCTGATCAGTAGTAGGAATGTGCTTAGCCTTGATGCTTCCATCTTCCAAATAGCTGCGGATGAAGTGATACTTGATCCTAATGTGCTTGCTCCTTTCATGGAAGACTGGATTCTTGGCTAGGACGAGTGCTGATTTATTGTCCACCTTTAGCTCCACCACCTCGACATGACTGCCGAGGAGCTCAGCTAGCAGCCTTGACAGCCCAAATGTCTGAGTAGCAGTTGTAGAGGTGGCGATGTACTCAGCTTTACAACTGGAGAGTGCCACCACTTTCTGCTTGATGGAGTGTCAATTGACCAAGCAGTTGCTGAGGAAGAAGAGGGCTCCACTCGTGCTCTTGCTCGTGTTAACGTTGCCGGCGAGGTCGCTGTCAATGTAGCCGACAAAGCTGGCGTTGCTAGGAGCCTTGGTGAAGTGTAGGCCGAAGTGGAGCGCGTCGGCGATGTAGCGCAAGATACGCTTGACAGCACCTTGATGTTCCACCGTGGGCCCCTCCATGAATCGGTTGACATAGCTGATGGCGGATACGCTTGACGGCACCTTGATGTTCCACCGTGGGCCCTTCGATGAATCGGTTGACATAGCCGACGGCGAACGCCAGATCAGGGCGCATGTGCACTAGGTAGTGAAGGCTTTCGATGAGGCGTCGGTAGTGCGTGGGATTGACCTTAGTAGTAGTGCTATGCCTGCTAAGCCGAAGCCGCTCCTCCATCGGAGTGTGGGTCGGATTGCAGCCATCCATGCCCCCAAGCTCTAGGATCCTCTTGGCGTAGTGGGTTTGCAAAAGTGTGATCCCGGCAGCGTCCTGGTGCACCTCGACGCAGAGGAGGCTGAGATCACTCATGTCGAAGGTCTGCTTCATCTGAGCCTTGAACGCCTCCACCTCTTCTCCGACACAGATGATGATCAGATCGTTGGCGTAGACACAATAAGCAGGACAATGCGCCCACTGCCCCCCCGCCCACTGCCCCGCCGGTACATTGCTGCTTCATGGGCGCTTTGCTGGAAACCCATCTTCTTGAGCGTCGCATCTAGTTTCGCGTTCCACGCGCGCAGAGCTTGCCGCATGCCGTAGAGCCTTGCAGAGCTAGTAGACCTTCCCTTCTTCTCTGGCGACAGCGTAGCCCGGCGGCTGCTGCACGTACACCTCTTCCTTGAGGTCGCCGTTGAGGAAAGCCAATTTGACATCCATGTGATGTGCGTCACCCATCTTGAGCAGCTAGCACGAGGACTCGGACGAACTCCATGTGAGCCACTAGAGCAAAGGCGTCGTCATAGTCGATCCCCTCTTGCTGGACGAAACCCCGCGCCACGAGCCTCGCCTTATGCTTGATCACTGTGCTCAGCTCGTTGTTCATGAGCTTGAAGACCCACTTTGAGATGGGGCGATGTCCAGGCGGGAGATGCACCAACTCCCAGTTGCGATTCTGCTCCACTGACGCGAGCTCTTGCTCCATTGCAGCTCGTCAGGCTGGGTCATTCTTAGCCTCAGCGTAGCTGGCCGGTTCTTCGGCGTGCGTCAGGTGAAGCTCGGCGAAGAGCGCGGTTTGGTTACGGCGTCGGCGCATCACCAAGGATGTTGCCCATCGTGCGGTATCGCAGCGGCTCATCATCGTCGTGGTAGGCGTCAAGGTGGTCTTCGTCATCCTCGAGCGGAGTGGCGAACTTCACATGACCTCTGTCCTCTGCTGTAGCTGATGGAGTTGTTGGTGAAGCAGGGGATGCAGGGGCCGGGGATGATGGCGCAGCCAAAACATGGGATGGTGCTGTTGGTGGTGTTGATGATGCTGGAGCAGCAGAGGGCTCAGATTGGGTGGCCGTGCTCTCCTCGGGCTCTCCCGGAGCTGAAGAAGATGGCAAAGTAGCTCTGGTTGCTGATGGGGAGGCACCTTGTGCTCCTCGCGCCCAAAACTCGACAATGAACTCGCTTCCCGCTGCAGCCGAGCTCCCTGCGCCTGGGGTGGACCAATCCCAACCATGTCCTTCATTAAACACCACGTTGTGGCTTACCTTTACCCGCTACGTCACTAGATCAAGGATCCGGTAGGCCTTAGCCGCTTCCGCGTAGCCGATGAAGACATTGGGCTTGCCACGGTCGTCTAGCTTGCACAGCTAGCCCAAGTCCTTGGCGTAGGCAATGCAGCCGAAGACCTTGAGGTAGCTCATCGATGCTGCGCGCCCGTGCCAGGCTTCGTATGGGGTCTTGCCTTGCAAGCTTTTTGTCGGCGAACGATTGAGCAGGTGTACCACCATCATCACCGTCTCTCCCCAATACTTCGCCGACATCCTCCTATGCTTCAACAGCGCACGGTCGGTGGCGACCACGGTTTGGTTCCGACGTTCCACCACGTCGTTTTGCTGCGGCAAATATGGTGCGGTGAAGTGGCGTTGGACACCTTCACCGGCGCAGTAGTTTGTGAACTCAGTGACGATGAACTCCCCACCGTTGTCGGTGCGCAACACCTTCAACGCGTGGCTGCTCTCCTCTGTTTCCGCCTTGATCTTCTTGATGGCGTCAGCCGCGGTGTCCTTGGTGGGCAGAAGAGCGACCCACATGAAGTGCGACGCGTCATCAACCATGAGGAGGAAGTAGCGGCGTCCACCTAGGGTCGTGGCATCATCGGGCCACACAAGTCGCTGCGGACGAGCTCTAGGGGCTTCTCGGCGCGGTACAGGGCTTGCAGCGGGAACGTATAGCAGCGCTGCTTGGTGATCACGCAGGTGTCGCAAACCTGCTCCACATGCTTGATGATGGGCAAACCGCGCATCATCGACTGCTGGCCGAGCTGTCGCAGCACCTCAAAGTGGAGGTGGCTGAACCGCTCGTGCCAGTGCCAGTCGTCATCGTCCTTCCTTGCGGCGAGGCAGACCGGCTGCGCGGCGTCGAGTTGGAGCACCTGGAGGTGGCTACCGTGGTTTACATTGACAAGGAGGCGCCCGCGTGGTCCCAAATGCGAAGCATGCTTCGCTCGATCTCCACCTTGGACCCACCTTCATCGAGCTGGCCAAGGTTCATGATGGAATTGCGCAGCGTCGGGATGAAGTAGATGCCGTGGAGGACTCGATAGTCGCCGGCCCGGAACACAATGGAGCCAACGCCTTGTATGTCCACCTTGGACACGTTGCTGAACCGCACTGAGCCGTGCACTGAGGTGTCGAGATCGGAGAATAGCTCACGATGTCCAGTCATGTGGTGGGTGGTGCCGCTGTCGAGGTACCAGCCGTTGAGCATGTCCTCGCCACCGGTGTTCAAGAATGCATGGGCTCTAGGCTCGTTGATGTCGATGGTGGCCTTGGATCTGAATCACATGGGCTCGTCGTCCAACTCGAGGAAGCCATGGGCGAGGAAGAGGGCCATGTTGCTGTCATCCACCTGCGTGACGTGCGCTGCCCTGCCACGCTCACGTCGAGGCTCGGGGTAGTCCTTCTCCCAGTGGCCTTGGCGGCGGTAGTTGAGGCAGACATTGTCGCGGGCTGGCTTGCAATCACCGCCAGCGCCTACTGCCTTCCTTCCTTGTTTGCCGCCATCGCGGTCGCCCTTTTCTGCCTTGGCCTTCTGCTTCCTTCCACTACGTGGACGCCAACGATGCTCTGCACCCGATGAACTGAAGCCGTTCACGCCGTTTCCGTCCTGCTTTTGGCGCACGAGCCACTACTCTTCAGTGAGCATGAGCTTGCCGTCGACCGTTGCAGGCTCTTGTGCAGGCTCCTCGTCCAAATCATCCACCGTCTTCAACCTCCCGATGACCTCGATGCTGAGGTCCTAGAAGTTGAGCAGCGTCTCGATGGCAATCTTGAGCTAGGCGTCGCATGAAGAAGCTTGAGCGCCCACTTGTCGAGGTTCTTCTTGCCGTGCAGAATCATCTGCTGCTTCAATGTCATGAGCCGGAGAGCAAACTCCTCGATTTGCTCCCCCGGGTGGAAGGCGAGGTTGTCCCACTCCTTGCACAGCCGCTGCAGCGTGGCACGGCGGACGCGGTCGATGGAGTCCCATGCCTCCTTGGCTGAGAGCTTGTCCGTGAGCGCACCTGCATCTCTGGCGGAACTCCGGCGATGATGGCCTCTAGCACGCGCCAATCGTCGTGGTATGCGAGGTCACCGTACTCGACGGCATCCCAGAGCTGATGCGCCTACATCTTGAGCTTCATGAGCAAACTCCACTCGTGGTAGTTCGTCTTCGTTAGCATCGACCATGGCGTCCTGTGCCGCTGTCCTTGTACACCGTCTGGATCACCGGGGACCCGTGATAGCCTCCACGTCCACGATGGCGAGCTGGCGACTGGTCTCGGCGGCGCCTTCCTGGGCTCCACGTCCTCCCTAGTGCCCTGGGCTCCCTCTCCATCTCCACGTGAAACGCTGCGGCCCTGTTGGCCGCCGCCTGGGCTGCTGCCGCCACCTGCCGGGCCGCCTCCATCGCCTGCGTGGTTGGCGCCGGGGCTCACCACATCTCTGCCACCCCTGAGTTGGCGTTGGTGGCGGCTGCTGCTGCTGCTCTCAAGGCTCGCTCGCTGGAGGTGGACATTGCCACTGAACTCTCCTAACCTGGCTCTAGATACCAAATGTTAGTTTCATAGGCATGAACACAAGCGATTCTTGCTGCCAGAGGTCAGCTTGGCAAAGGTTGCCGCTTGGATTGTATTGAAAGACAGAGTTCAACAACTTAAGATACATGAGGATGGCTGCTGCATATATATAGCCAACATAACCTGACAAATTCTAACCACCCATAAAGTAGATGCTCTAGCTACTTGGTTCTCAAGTCACCATGATCAACTTGGTTGCCAAGGAACCTATACTGTAAAAGTAATACTTAGAACAGATACTAGGTAAATGGTAACTGTGTTTAGCACTAGGCTAACACCCCACAGGGGGTGGGGGGGGCTTGTTTCCTCCATTGTACAGTTCTGCTTTTCTCTTAATGAAATGATACTCAACTCTCTTGTGTGTTCGAGTTCATTTATATTCAATATATTGTGTTCGCCCTTTGCTAAGTACATCTTTCCTGGCTGACTTCTTGCCATTTTTTTATATGTTATGTGAATTCCAAACATTTCTGTTGGTTTACCTATTGCATTCATGTTTTTCCTTTTGATTGAGGTGTGTGGTATAATATTTGAACTTATATCTCTGTCTCTCAGATGGTTATATTTATTTATTGTATGTAGGAGTGAATTTGAATATTTGGCCAGTTTGTTATGGTCTAAAACTATTGGAGTAAATTCACTAAAGCCAGAAGATGGTAATATTGGGAAAATGATTGTTTGTGACAAGGAAAATGGCTCCGAACACTCCAACTTACCTCTTGATTTCTCCACTACAACATACAGCATTGATGTAAGTACAAGATTGTGGCAACTTGCTGTGTACACTAGAAAATTAAACTATTTGTATTATTATGTTTAAACTTGAATGTAACATATAGAAATTCAGACCGCTGATCTTTGTGATCATTATAGCTTGTACGATCTCACTTGCTATGGCTTCTGTATGCAATTGAAATTGGATCAAGTAATATGAATTCCATGGAGTATTTATAATATTCTCTGTAGTACTTGCTTCATATGACCTCTGTTATGTGTGCGTACAGGATCAAGTTGCCTCACCTGCAGAAATTGCAAAAGCATATATGGGTTCAAAATCTTCCAAGGGGTCCCCTCTACGTCTTAGGTTGCACAATCCCTCCTCTATGCCTATCACATCTATAAAAGCTAGTATGCCACAAAAAGCTAAGCCTCCCACAATCCCACTTGCCCAAGGCTCAAGATTGCATACTTCCAAAACTTCTGATCGTCTTGAAAGCAACTACACAACACCGAATGGAGCAATCTACAAAATGTCATCATCTCCTTATTTCAAGGTTTATAGCTTGTTCATTTTATTGAATATGTTTTACTTTGCTCAACTTATTTTGTGTATCAGCATGAACACATATGCAGACCACAGACAAATTCTCAATGGTTCTTTCTGTCTTTTATTTAATACAAATCATATAAAAAAATCTTAATTGTTAATCCCTGTGGGCATTATTGCAACCACTACACAAAGAATTATACTTCTTAGATTCAACAGTTTCTTCGTTATGTCTGTTTCCACTTTAGATAAATAGTTTCTTATCCTTTTCCTCCTGTGGCATAGCTTTATATATCTGCCAGTACAAGGGTTGTCTTTTCTAATTTAAATTACTTGTTCTGTTTCAGAGTGGTGTTTCTTCAAAGGAGCTATTTGGTTCTGTATCTTCACATTATCAGACCTCAAGTAGTGTTCATACTTTTGGCAGGCAGGTACTTATTATTGAAGCACAGTGCACAATCTAGTATTCTAGCATATTCATTTGGTGTCTTACAAGTTTCAGGATTATTATGGTAGTGAGTTGATCTAACTTTTGTATGTAGAGTTCTAAATTTCTTTGTTTCAGTATTGCCTAATCGTTTGCATATGGCACCTAAAGCCAATCCTCCATTCGAAGTGCTATGCTAAACGCCTTACTAGATTTAATACAAACGATTGCCTGTTCTATCTTACTATATTGTGGTTGCTTATACGTCTTGTAACTTCGTATGCTGTCCACAGTCCTCAATCTTTTAATGAGATTATGACACTGAGTTTGAATGCAGCAATGTTGGTTAAAGGGCAATTATAGAACTGTCATATTTCATGAAATTTAGGTTCCTCTTTACTCTATTGACCTTCTATAAATGGACTTCATACAAGTAAATTTACGTCACTTTGGCAGCTTATATAAAACAAAAACAGAACTGAATAACTCCACCAGATTTACATCAAGCAATCTTAGTCTGGTAACCAGGTGGTCCTATGTTATGAATCTTAGTTCATTTGGGGATAACCATTGTCAGGAAGATAGCTGGGCAAAGTCGGCTTGGAGGGAGACGAGAGTATTTGGAGGAATTGCATTGTTCTTCTTTCTTTTCCTCTTGATAACATTATATAGAGAGGACTCCTGGCCACTTAAGGAAGACCCAATCAAATCATATCCAATCCTATCTCTAACTAACCCAAATCTAATCCTATCTCTAATTGATACTATGGGCCCCTTGGCCCCTAACCAATGTTTTTAAGGCGGTAAGGCGAGGCGTGGCGATGGACTTCTGCCTTATGCCCTTATGCTTAGGCGACTAAAGCGCGAGGTGAGGCGACACCTTAAGAATTTAAGAAAAAATTAAAGCATCAGCTTAGAGCATTAATTGATAAAGAAAAAAGAAAAGGAAAAAAAGGAGTAACAAATGGACTGGCCCAGCCCACCAGGCAGCCCATGTGCCCCTCCCTCTTCCTGGCATGGTGGCTCCCCCTCTCTCTCTCTCGTTCCCAAATCTCTCGAGTCCGCTCAAGCACTATCGCTCCCCTCTCTCTCTTGTTCTCCCCTCTGCTTCGCTCACCCCTCTTCGGATGCACTGCTCTGCTTCGCCCGTCCCTCTGCAGATGCTCCGCTCCCCTCCGCCTGCTTCCCCTCCCTTGCTGCTCAGCGCTCAGCTCTACAACTGCCACCGTCCCCTTCCAGATCGAGCTGGAGATGGCAAAATCGAGTGGGAGATGGCAGAATCGAGCTGGTCAGCAACAGAATCGATGAGAAGACGGCGGAATTGAGCGTGCCAGCATCAAAATCGACAAACAGACAAGGCGTCAACTGTGCATATGGCGACAAGGCGCCGCCTTACCCCTGAGGCGAGCCTGGAGCGCCCCGACGCGTCGCCTAAGCGACGCCTTAAAAGCACTGCCCCTAGGTGTCTGAAAAAAATGAATCCTGACATAATTCAACTAAATTATTAGTTGGACAAAATGGCATGGTTTGAGTTTGAGTCCTGAATAGTGACTAGGTAGACAATTTTGAACTATAGTGCTGCTGTGTGTAATTTTCCAATGTTCTGCAATCATTTTGTGGGATATTACCCTTTTGAAGCTACAGAGAATCTTACTACCTGCTTACTTTTTTCTGAAGCAGTCCTTCATTGTTAATCGACAGGTTTTGAAGAGGAAGAGTACTGCTGTCAGCAATGAGTCAGTATGTGATGGTCCCATACGCAGAATGCATGAAAAATATAACAGAACATCGCCACTGTTGGAAACAAAGCTGGGTTATCGTAGATACCCTGTGGGCTATGGAAGCAAACTTGAAGGTCCTGAGCAATTGGCACCAACTCAAAAACGCCGTTGTCTGGATAAAGTTGGTGTTGCCAGTCACAGTAGCATAGAGGATAGAGCTCATGTGAACTGTTTTGGTCAGGCACCAGAGCAGTCAGCTGAGATGGCAGCTAAGATACTGAAGCAGCTTGACATATTAGTTCCTTCGCAGAAGGAAAACACACTAGAAATAAAGCACAAACTTGAGAGTGCCATATGTTTTGAGGAGGATGTTTCTCGACAAAAGAAAGTACCAGCAGAGCGAGATCTTTTGGAACCTTCTCCATCAGAAGTTGAGTATTCCTTACCTGATGGTATTACATCGAACAAATCAATGTCACAAATTACCTTGAACAAGGAGAATCCTCCAGCATCTTCTTTCAGAGGTAATGCTCCCAATCTGGTATTATCTGATGAAATTGGACAAAACAAAATGACTCCAGCAAATGACTTCACCTTCCCTATCCCAACTGTCAACAATGCCCACTCACAGGGCCCTCCAACACCTACATTGGCATCTCCTCCTATACTAACAGTTGAAAAGCAGCCTTCATTATCGTTCACTGCTTCAGTCACTTCTGCAGAAAGTGGCCCTAGGTTAGTTCCTGATTGATAATGATATAAAATTTACGGCTTAAACTTTTTCTGACCCTAAATAGTACTTAAGTTTTGCTGATACTTACCACATTTGTTTGATCTGTTTATTATTGGGAGCTATTTGGCTGGACCATGCTATTTTTGGTTGCCACTCTATTTTGTAATTTATTTAAGCATAAAAATGAAGTACATTAGATTCTAATATTCATGTGTTTGCCTTTCCAGGATTTCAAAATCTGTTTTGGGAGCAGTTACACAGAAATTAGATAGCAAGTTAAATGCAGATGATCAACAAATGCCTTCCAAGAATTCTGGGCAAGGTGCATCTTTCACAAGTAATCCTGTATTTAAGGTTGATGGCCCTGGATATGCGTCAAACTGTATTGTCTCAGCTATACAACCTTCTAATACATCAATTGGCTCAGCTTCATTTCAAAGTGCTGGCTCTTCTACCATCTGCACTAACTTAGCTTCAAAGTCTACACAGAGCTGTTCAACTGGAGGCAGTCTCACTTTCTCCAATACTGGTTTTGGTAGTTTATCGGCAGGTAAAAATATATTTTCAGGCAGTTCTTCTGAATTTGTTGCAGCAAGATCTTTAGCATCATCTTGTACAGGAAGCCCCAGTGTTGCTTTTGGTTTCCCTCCAGTTTGGACTGCAAGTTCTCCAGCTGTGCAGCGCAAATCCGAAGCAGCAAATAGCAGTACCACTTTTAGTTCCATGGAGGAGTTTGGCATTGTAGGTTCTTCCACTATGCAGGACAAAACCAAGGCAGTAGACAGCAGTACACCTGTTGGCTTCTCCCAGAAGTTTCACACTGTGAGTTCTGCTTTAGAGGATATGTCCAAGGCAGCATCTGCTGAGCCAACCTCTTTTTCTGGAAATCATAATGCTCAATCAAAAAATTGCAGTTCCCTGTTCACACAGAGTCCAGCAAATACTTTGTGCTTCAAATCTTCAGAAAATTTAAACTCTGGAAGCTCACATTGTTTTGCGGATTCACCAGTTGGTTCAGCAACAATGGGCTTACCATTGAACTCAAGCTCTCTGTTTGCTTGGGCAGCTGCTTCTGGTCCAACCTCTGTGACTACTCCACCATCTTCTCCTGCTACAAGCTCATCTTTTGCTTTTAGTTCCAGTCCAGCATTTTTAGCACAATCAGTATTCTCCAGCAAATTCACTGCACCTGCTGCACCTTCATATGGCTCACCAAATACTGGTCCTGCTACATCACCATTCAGCCCAATGCCAAGCGCTGTATTTTCTTTCACATCAGCTACTCCTTCAATACCAAATCCACCCACACCAATATTTGGTCACCCTACTGTACAGATGAATGGAGGGAACATGGTTGTTGACGGGAATGGATCCCCTTCCCCAGCAACTTCACCATTTGGCCTGCGAAGCAGCGCTTCTCAATTGACTCCAACTTTCAGTATGCCTGCAACTCAATTTGCTTCTGGTACATCTGGCTCAGCTGGAGTTTTCGAAGTTGGCCAGTATAGTCAAGTTTCTTCAGGTGGGTTCTCAATGGGCTCTAGTGGTGGCAATGACAAATCCGGCAGAAAAACCATCAGAGTTAAGAGAAGGAAATGAAATGCCAATATATTTCAAGTAGCAAGTAATCCTTTCTCATAAATATTAGCATTTAAGGCTAAGACAATCAGCACGTAAAACTTTTTGTTTCACATCATTTATTTGCTGATAATGAGAATGAGATGTCTCTTAAATTGTTGATCACAATTTTGGCACAGTACCAGCAATGGAAGTGATTTCTGTCATGGGGCTTTTTTGAGATACGGCTGCCCATGACTAACTTTTCAGCCAAGCGAATTGTACGGTTTGTCACTATAATGATATAATGAAATATGTAGGTACATGTCCAACATTTTTTGAACATGTGAATTGGACCTGTAAACAGTCGTCCATGTTTTTTTGTGTGAAAAAAGCATAATTCATTTACTGCTCAATATAGGTTCCGCTTCTTTCCTTTTTGTTTCGTATGAGTTTGTTCTGTTTTGTTTTTGCTGTGTATTTTTTTTGAGCGGAAAATACAGCAGGGAGGCCCCCACTGCAACATTTTAATATTAAAAAAAGCCAACAACTGTACAGGAGAAAGAACAGAAACAAAAACCACCCAAGAGGCAGGTGGTAGGAATCCTAGCATTACCCGAAGATGAACGGAGGTTGTATGAGTGCGTGGGAGGCTGTCTAGGCCTGAGCGAACGAGGGAGACGACGTGGCGGCACCGTCACTGCGAGAGGGGAGGAGCTGGCGCTAGAGAGGTAGGCGGCTAGGGTCTACCTGTGGAGCTACAGTACCCGCGGGTACTGCTAAGGTTTCTCTCGACTTCGTGAGAGGTGCTAAGGTTTCTCTCGACTTCGTGAGAGGTACTGCTACTCCTGACTTCCTGAGGAAGCCGGAAACAATAATATGTTTCTGCTTAATTTGTCCCATAAAGTTTATAAATATTTATGTCTCTAATAATAGCAATTATAAGAAAACCCCTAAGAATATTAATAATAGCAGCGTATACGGGCTAAACCCCCTAATTCCACCGCCTTCTCCTAGACACTATTAGGCTTACGTCGCTGGTATGTTATGCCCATCATAACATCTCTCCCCTCCTGCGAAAACAGCTCGTCCTCAAGCTGGATGTCGAGGAAGTCGTCGCGGAAGGAGTCCAGCGTCTCCCAAGTCGCCTCATCGGTGGGCAAACCTGACCACTTGACCAGGAGCTTCCAGATGCCGCGACGCCGCTGTGTACGCAACACACACTTCGGTGTAGGGAGGGCGCGACCTTCGAGCGTCGGGAGAAGATCACCAAGCGTAGCAGGTGGGTCGCCGCGGTGCTGCTTCAGAAGACCAACGTGGAAGACGCCGTGGATGCAGGCGCCCTCAGGAAGCTGTAGACGATAAGCGACACGACCGATGCGCTCGAGAACACGAAACAGACTAGCCCAGCGTGGCCCCAACTTGCGCTTGGCGCGTGGGTCCAGGGACTGCATGGTGCGGTGAAGAAGACGTAGCCAGACCCACGCGCCGACCTCGAACTCCACATCCCGGTTGTTGGCGTCGTAGTACTTCTTGGATAGCTGCTGTGCTTGGACAAGTCGCTGGCGAACCTCCGCGAGCATCTCATCGCGGTTCCGAAGAAGAGTGTCAGCCGTGGCAGTGCTAGCCATCCCGGGCTTGTAGGGAATGATCGGGGGCGGGGCTCTACCGTACACCACCTCGAAGGGAGTCGCGCGAAGGGCGGTATGGAAGGAAGTATTATAACAATACTCCGCCCAAGAGAGCCAGTCCACCCAGGCGCGTGACCGATCACCTGTGACACAACGCAGATACATTGCTATCACCTTGTTGACAACCTCAGACTGACCATCAGTCTGAGGGTGGAAGGCCGTGCTCATATAAAGAGTCATGCCCGCCTGCTGGAAGAGGTCGTGCCACACGTGACCGGTAAACACGGGTCCCTGTCACTGACAATGGACAGAGGAAACCCATGCAACCGAACGACGCCGTCGAAGAAGGCACGAGCAACCGACGCCACAGTGTAGGGGTGGCCAAATGCGATAAAATGCGCGTACTTGGAGAAGCGATCTACGACGGTGAGGATGACGGACTTGCCACCAACCTTGGGCAGCCCCTCGATGAAATCCATGGAGATGTCCGCCCACACATGGGACGACACCTCAAGGGGCTGCAGGAGACCCGCCGGCTAAAGGGTCTGTTGGAAATATGCCCTAGAGGTAATCATAGAGATGATGATATTACGCTTGTATTCATGACATATATTATGAGTTCAGTGAATATATATTATAGACAAACTTGTATTGATTAACAATTATGTGAATTGTTTGTGAAACTCTTTTACTTGTATGGTTATTCTAAAGTTGTCCCAGATCAGAGTTCGTGTGAAGATACACATGAACATTAGATTGGCACATGTATTAGTTGATGACCTTGTTTCACAAGTCATAGACATAGAGATGTCAAACTAGTATGACATGGGGCTGGACTGACCCAACATGAGATGTTCTTATAATCTCTTTATACATCATGTACGTTATGTCCTTAGACATGAGATTGTCGTATGTTCTCAAGATGTGAAACGACCTATTTAGGGACTATTAAACGCTACTCCGTTACAGGGTAGTTATAAAGATGGTCTTCGGGTTTGTCGGGGAATATGCTGTGAGACATAGATGATCAAGAGGAAACTTGCCCCTCTCTATGTGAGAGAGATGTCACTGGATCACTCAAGTGATTGGATCAACAAATGCATGGCCGTGCCTGGGTTAAGTGTTATCCCATGAGTTGGACCAAATATCGTGTGGCAAGGGAATAACATGTATATGTATGTAGTGGTTCGTCAGATATGATCTTTGCATACGTATAGGAGTTGTCACGCCTTGCTAGAGGCCGCTGTCAACTATTGGGCGAGTAGGAGTACTTAGCCCATGTCTATATGCACGTGAACCCATAGGGTCGCACGCTTAAGGGGCTGGAAACCTAATTCGGGTTGGACCCGAATTAGACAAGGCTTAGGGTTTCTAATTGGGCCCCCGACTCAGAGCTAATTGGAGGACACCTATATAAGAGAGGGAGGGGGCGCGACCAGGGTGAATCCCACGCCATCAGGGAGCCGCCGCCGCTCACCCACGCTCGCTCCTTTTGCTCCTCGTGGAGCTAGCAGTCCGGAGGCCCAATGCTTCTTCCCCGCTCGTGTGGGATACCTCGGAGGTGCTGCATCTGGAGCACAAGGACGAACCGCGGGAGAGGGATTGGTGTGGTGGATGGCCACGCAACTGCACGACACTGCTACTATGCGCACAATTTCACCAAGTCGCTTCCGCTGCATCTGCGCGTCTAGTGGTAATCCCGTGATCTATAACTTACAGTTGATCCTTATTTATGAGGTCGAAATTTTTGTTTCCTAGCTAGCGTAGCGTCCCCATAATCCTTTAGTGGTATCAAAGCCATTACTGCGTTGTTATAGATTCGATTGGGTACATATAGAGATATGTGCAGTTTTAGATGAGTCTCATGATCTTGGTTCATGGTTTTGCTATACGTCGGAATTTCGCCATCCGAGTTAAGTGATACATGTAAACCCAGTCATGGTGAGATAGAGATCAATCAGATTGATCTAATTGAATCCTAGGTCAAGTGCCGGACGCATGTGATGCGCGGCTGTAGTAGATGGGATCTACTACTGGGCGGCGGATTGCCGGGCAAAGTGTTGTTCGGTAAAACAACCGTAACTTTTGATCCGTAACTCGGATTGAGACGATCTATAAACAAAAACCGTAGATAAAAAATTTACATCTGATTCTCCACGGTGAAAAAAGGCCAGGAAAATATAGTTTTTGGCCCTGCAAGTTTAGATGTCCGAATCGGTTAACTCTGTTTTGCAGGGATTCATGACTGATATAGCCCTTATGTGTATGTGATGCATGTACGTAATAAATTCATGGCTTGCACGTCATGATAATGACAATATGGCTGGAGCCACATAGATATTGTCCACCTGATGTAATGGCCTGCGTGCCAATTTGTGATGATCCTACCCACAACTATGTAATTTTAATTCACTGCCTTGCGTTAGTGATAGCTAGTCTTGGTGGAATCGTTACTGGAGGATGGCGTACATGGATCATGGAGATGGAGATCGCTATGATGAACAGATAGATGGATATGGAGATCCCCAAAGTGATAATGGGCTATACCAAGTCATATCTGTGTTAATGCCGTTTTTACTATGTTCTACTTTCATATGCGATGATGTCTTGTCTACATGCGCGCGGTAGTGAAGTAGAACGATCCCTCAGCAATGTTTAAGTTACATGCTCCTCCAAACCTTGCACTGTCATGCGTCTTGTACAATCGGTGGTAGGTCTATGAAATTAGGGTGCTACTGGTTTTCCTTGACTAGGTAGGTTCGTATCGGATACTTACTGCAGAAGGGTTGGTTTCTTGAACAAGGCCATCCTAACAGTTAGGAACCTTGGAGCATAAGTAGTTGGGTAACACAAGCATAGAGATGCCATCCCAACAACAAGAGTCATATGTGATATGATTAGCAAGGAGTTGCTTACCGATCTACCATGTCTACTAGAGGTGATGC
>Ga0182004_10002114_pt1 | contig 15252 bp, 7 predicted proteins | sample Sormic07211540_1_FD_120479 | JGI IMG/M metagenome (GOLD analysis project Ga0182004, IMG submission 120479) | Endophyte microbial communities from Sorghum bicolor roots, Mead, Nebraska, USA - 072115-40_1 MetaG | ecosystem: Host-associated > Plants > Roots > Unclassified | place: USA: Nebraska...
TAACCATATACTCTATGTATGTATGCATACTTAACATACATATCACTCTAGATGGTCTAGTATGATCATATACTTTGTCTATATACATTTCGTCCAGTCATATACACCTTAAATCTAGAGATACATAGATGAGAGTAACTACACGCGCGTGTAAAAGAAATATATATATATATATGTTTATTTAACTTTGTTAATTTTCATTCGATCGTTAGACTTGCAACAGTAGGTGACCCTAGCAAAGCATGCATGCATGTGCAATGGCATTTGCATCTAATGCAAAGCAAGTGTACCGTATTATAGGTTAATTTGTTCTAGTTAGGCGTGTCGGCCGGCATCATGCTGGGTTACTTAAGTATCACTATTCTTGTGCACAAGCGCGATTATACTTGAGCACACACACGCTAACTAGACTGTATCTCTCCATGTATATATAAATTACAAAGGGATCTAGCTAAAGTCCAAATGTCTGATGTCTCACTTTAATATAAATGTATTCCGCTAGGGGTTGGATCGGAGATTCCTTTCATATATAGTAGTTCAAGTTTGTGTTATATATATGTATTCGTTACTGGAATCAGGAGAGTCGTTGAACAAGACAACACAAACAACTCATGAATGACGGTCCCTCTTGTTGAAAGTTTCACACCAATGAACCAACTGAAAGAGGATCATGGGGGAAACTAATATAGACATTGTTAAATCATGAAGTCATATGCTTCCAAGTTATTGTCTCATATGTTTATGTTTTGATCCCTTGGAGCATTAAGTTTTGACCAAATTACATGTCTTAGGAATCTCCGCGTGGATTGGGTCTCATTTTTCTTCTATTGCCTTATTTTGTACTTCCTCCGATAGAAACACAAGTTCACCATCATTTTTATTAGGGCATCGACACAACCTTTAATATAACACTTTCACAAGAAAAAAAAATATGAAAATATATCATCTAAAATTAAAAGAGTTATATATTACAAAACATGTTTCATAATTAATTTAACTGTTAGTGTCATGGGGACCAAGGTTCCATATGCTTTTAGACCAACGAAAACCATTGACCAAAATTTGGTTAATGGGGCTGAGCATCCCTCTCCCTAACTAGGCATCTAGGAGTGTTTTCCTGGTCTCCCAACTAGGTGTACCGACTAGGGAACGCGCCAAGTGCACCAACTCTGTAGGCGCCCCGATGGCCGCCCTAACTTTAGTGGCGACTGTCCATGCCATGGACCCTGCAGAGGGTGCCAACTACGCTAGATGGATGGGTTCACAAGGGGGTACTTGTGTCGATGTGTCAAGCAACCCTACTTGCCATACGACACTAGTGGCAAGCCCCACCACTATGTGTCTGTCCTCCCCCAGCAGGGGCGCACAATCTGCAACACTCAATGCGAAGGACAAGTGCGTTATCGTCACCTGCCCACAGTCCATCACCTCGAGCTATACAATGATAGTTGTCCTTGCATACTATATGTCAAGGACTTGGTGGAGCAGTTTATTGTTGTAATGTACACGAGCATATAGATATATATGACTTATTTGATAGCTTTGTAACGATATCATTGTAATACCATGGCATACACACCTGTGTGCGAGTGTAGGGCCGACCTTAGAGTATAAAAGGTTAGCCCAACACTGTACCTTGTAGGAAGAATCAAATAATGTATGATCCGGTCGACCTAGGTTCCAACTCCTGCAACCAAGAACACACGTACACAAGGCTTTAACTCACTTAGGGTGTAGGGATTTCAACCTTAGCCATGTACACTAAACTACACTAGCCTAGACCTAGTAAAAATCTCTTGTATGCTTAGATATGATTTTTGAGACCCCACCTCTCTTTGAATCCTCCAACGAAACACTAAACTCTAGACTAACCCACAGATACTAATAGTGCAAATTTATTATGTCAACATGTATAAAATTTTATATATTATAGATAAACTTTAAAAGTTTGTATTAATTAAGACAACTCTAAATAGACTTATACCATTTCAGACGTGGAAGCGTGGTATATGAAAACTTGGCTAGGCAACTTGCCACTCTATGCTTCCTCTCAACAAACATGTTTTCTCTTTTTCTTTCAACCATATATGCATAGTCAAACCCATTGCTAATCTTTAGGAAATAAAGCAGGATAGATGTCCATAGGGAATCGACATGAAGCACCTTTGGCTAAAACCAAGAGATCTCTGAGGCCTCCACCTCAAGTTGTAGCCTAGCTAGTAGCTAGGACTTTCCCCACATCGGCTCTCTTGTGTCACTCTCACGAAGCATAGTGCTCTTGCCACTTGTTGCCATTCCTATGGTCTACCGCATGCAGCAAAAGGCAGCACCCAAGGTCCTACTCCTACCAATGAAATGCCTAGCTTGCACATCACAAAAGCTGCATTATATATTGTCAAGACTCTAAAAGGCTCGTGCATGTGCATCACGATTCATTCACGGACATGTTCTTCTGTACACCACCCCTCTCAAGTCCCAACAACAAAAATCGCGGCCAAACATAACCTGGACCACACGGAGCGCCGACACATGTGCACTTGCCCTGCGCTGGCTCCTCCGATTGGTTAGCTTAGCTCTGCGTGCATCGACGACTGTGCAGTACGTGTCTCGATCCGTGTCTGTCTGTCTGTGTGTACGGTGCAGGTTTTCTTTTTACCGCTGAAATTATCCGTAATGCTGGGCTGCTGTCTGCTGGCTTCACACCCGGGTTCCGTGGCCGGTTGCTTGTTGCCACCTCGAGAGAGGGTAATTAATTAATATAATGGAGGCCAGGTTAACAAAGCTCTAGAGCAGACAAAAAAAAAAATTCACACAGCGATTCTATCAAGCATTGTGATTGTGAGGCAACACTGAAGCAGGAAAGACATGCAACAGGTGAACGGATTGACGATTGTTGTGCAAGATCATGACCATGCATATTGCCAGTAACTCCTGTGCGTTCGGCTAATGTTACTGCAGGTACTAGCATAAAGACTGCAAGAGACGACGCACAGCGGAGTGGTGGTTGCTGTGGTGTGCATGCATGTCAGTTGTCAGCATGTGTATGCATGGATGTGCGTGTCGGCATGCACGTACTGGTACCTCCGCTACCAATCTCGATCGTTCGTCCATTTCAACCACATGCATGTTCCATCTCCGCGTTTGTTCTCAAAGTGAGCAAAGCAGCCACCAGCCAGATATCCATGACAACCTCACTGATCCGATATCTCCATCCGTCCTAATTAAAAATAGTTCACGCTTTAACAACTATGAATCTAGACAAAAAAAAAATCAGATTTAGCTAAAGCGGTGACTATTTTAGAACATAGGGAGAGTATATGTGAGAGTTGTTATATTTTAGATGTCTTAATTTTCAGGCAAGAATCTTACACGACCAACCAACTAGAGTACAATAAAAAGAGTAAGCGATAATTCATATTTTTTTCTATAGCCAAATTATGATAAAAATACATATTCAACAAAAAAACTAGGCAAGATATAGAAGTGTATAAATCTATACTGTTTTGTTAGTACTAATTCATTTGTTTTAAGCAAGGCCGTGGAGGAGTCTGGTAGGAGTAGGACATCGAGTGCTGGTAGTAGTAATCTATTTGGTCTCTTCTTGGTGATCATGGTATCTTAGGCAGAAAGCACAGGGGAATCAGCAAACACTACTGGCTATTATATCATATATTGAAAACATTCCTAGCTAGCTTTTTGTCCCCAAAAGAACAAGACTATTCATTACTCCATGGACTACATGTTAGCGCAATGGAAAATGGAATCTTCCTTTGACAAAGGTCACTGTTTTATTTGTCATAAGGGTCATGGATCCCATCAAGAATAAGCGCTTCATACGCTCTATATAGTCTATAATCACAAATGTAAGTCTATCTATCTAATTTTGACCTATAGAAATGAAACTCTTTTTATTTTTACCGTCAATCAATATCTAAAATTTTATACAAATTGGTAATACAAAATTGACACTATTACTGTAGTGTTTGAAAACTAGTGTTATAATAATGTATAACTCAAGTAATATATCTTTGTCGGTATTGCTTTGTCGGATCTAAAATAGTTTGACTGACAATAATATATACTAGTTGGGTTTATATTTGTGATCAGATAAAGTTAGCTACTTTGGTGGAGGGTCAGGTTGAGTGGGTGAGCAAGGGCCAAGGAGTATATATATGTTAATTAGTAGTTCATTGTTTATATATGTTATGTCCTGACCTTTTCCCACTTGGATGATCTATTTGCACTTACAGGTACAGGGTACGGAGACAAAAGGACCAAAAAGCTAGTGGACCTTTGGTTTGAATAAATTTGTTCGGTTGCCTTCCTAATCCTCTCCGTATCTTGAAAAGGAGGGGAAATAGCTAGGGTTCTTAGTTTAATCTACCGCAGTAGTTCACATGAGTACATGTCCATATCTGTATGTGGCTGCTTGCAAGCTAGCTGCAGGCCAGGTCAGATCAACCACTCTGTTCTCTCCATGTACTATATATATTTGGCCAGCAACAGAACCGCAGATAGGAACGACCCTATAGGTCTTTCTGATACATAGAAAAGAGAAAAGGAGTACACAAATTTTGAAAGAAATTAATGTTCCCTTTTAATTTCAGATATAACTGTCTCGCTTTTTGAGGATTCAAAATGCTTTTAAGTTTGACCAAAGTTTTTTTTTTAAAAAAATACTAACTACAACTAGTATTTTTTTAATTATGATTCATTAATGTATTTTTTTTAGTATAGAATCGTAATTAATAAACTAACTTGGAGATATGAATTTGAATAATATCCACTATAAAGTTGGTCAAACTAGCTACAACTACTTTTGACGGGCATATTCATAGTTGTTTTTTGTTTGGACGACGGAGTACATAGTAAAAATTCTAAAAATGTAAAAATGGACCTGCTAGCTTTGATTGTGACTGGATCAATAAGACAAAGACAATGGGAAGAAATAATAATGATATATCTACTCCATCTTCCATTGGTTCATGCACCTAAACAGAAGCCTTCAAATCGAAGTGATACCTCATATATATGTACTATACATCGGATATGACGGTTATTGATCTTTTAACCTCCATGATGTTAATTGTACATCACGGAAACATTGTTTATTTGTGAATAATCCCTGCTCCCGGAGGCACGGTATATAAATGTCACAATCTTTAATTTCACACTCAACGCTTAGTGAAGGACTGACGAAGACTCTTATAATTTAAACTATAAAGCACTCAACAAGTTGTGTACATATATATGATTATTATGATTATTTACTAAGGGAGGCGGCGTTAGTATATATACTATATACTATATATGCACCCATCTGGATGAAACGATTAATACTAGAGACAAGATTGACGTGTCCCCTTCTGGCTGTAGTTGAAGGAACCCAGGAAGCAAGCAAGTGCCCAGTTCCTCAGCCCTTGGAGCTAAAAAAAGAATATACTACCACAACAGGTCAAGCACACGCATACAATAACAAATACTATATGCATACAAGTACACTGTTGCTCAATATATACCAGCATGCAAGACTTGGCAGATACCAGCTAGCTTGCATATATCCACTGAACTTTAGTCCCATTATTTTGTGGTTGCGCTATGGACAAGATCGGCTACTTGTTTAATTAGTTACTACTCCGTTAGCTATTGGGTTAGCTTGTAACATATAACGAGATCTTTATTAGGTATATGTACTGTATATATAATACAAATCTGATGCATAGATGAATAGAAGTACTCTTTTTAACTAAACATATAGGCACACTAATACTAATACCCAACATACTGTTAAGATATATAGGGCGTGTTTGGTTTGGTCTCACTGCCTAGGCCTTGTTTACTTCCATCCAAAAACTTAAAATTTTTCAAGATTCTCCGTCACATCGAATCTTTAGACGCATGCATGGAGTATTAAATATAGACAAAAATAAAAACTAATTGCACAGTTTTATCGAAATTTACGAGACAAATCTTTTAAGCCTAGTTAGTCCATGGTTAGATAATATTTATCACAAACAAACGAAGTGCTACAGTGTCGCAAAATTTTTTTCTTCGGAAACTAAACACGGCCTAGATGTGTTCGATTTTGAGCGCAAACAAGATCTATGCCTTCTTGAGAGGGCGTGAGCGCGATCCAAACATGTCTTAGCAATTTTTTTAAGATGCATGAGGGGATCTCCCCCTATTTTCATTGAAAACAACGAAAATACTGTTCGTACAAAGAGTTTCTAGCTAGCTAAGAGCAAACAGTGAACTAGAGCAAAGCTTACAAGGACCAACAAACTACCGTGACTGACATATATATACTAGCAAAAGGGCTCACCGTCATAACACCGGCCTGGTGAAACACAGAGAGAAACAAACTTTCGGCAAAAGAAATAACCATACAAAAGCATCAACACGACAAGCAACATGCAGTAAACAGTTTTTTCTGGGAGCTTTTACGCCTTGGGCCACTCCTCGACAGTATACTATATATGTATGTATATGTCCATATATATATATATATATATGTGGTTGTCGTAGGTCTCGGTCCCAGCCTGTGTGTGTCTGTGTCCCTGCTGTGTGCATGGACATGTGGAGGCCGTGTACTGGTTACTGTTACTGACGGAGGTGTCCAGGCATGCAGGACCAGGACGAGGGAGGCGCGCGCGGCCGGATTGAATTGATTTGATCAGCACAGGCCAGGGAGGAAGAGGCGACGTCGTCGTCTTCAGGCCAGCAGCGTACACGACGAGACGAGACGTCGTCGTCGTCGTCGTTGCCCCTGGCCACTGTGCACGTACACGCGGCCTGTGCCCCTGCGGCGAGCGAGCGAGCAGCACAGTATCCAGCCGCGCGCGGGGACCGGGGCGCGCGCGGGAGGGGGGCCGGCCGGCCGATGGATCGCGGTGGTTCAGCTGGTTCCTCCTCCCCCGCGCGCATCGATCAATCACGTGCGCATGTGGACGCGCTCCCCCCGAGAGGCGCGCTGTACGGCGATCCATGATCGGCCGGCCGGGAAAGAGCCAGCGGCATGCAGGGATGAAGGCCAGCAGAGGCTAGCTACTAGCTATTGTTGGCGTAGAGATATATATAGCTAGTAGACAGGGACCAAAAGAAGAATGCAAGCAAGGGAACGGGGAGGTCGATCGATCGAGATCATGGCCGGCCGGCCGGACACGGACGGCGCGCTGGCCTGCTGTACGTGCCATGGACATGCCTAGCTGGCCGGCCGGGGTTCATTTGATTAGCTACTAGCTAGTAGTAGTTTGAGGACTAGTGTCAGTGCGGCTACGAGTAAGAGTAATACACTACACATGCAGATGCAGCAGGCATGCAGCCCGGCCGGCCGGCACGACACCCGGCAGCAGGCACATTGCAGGCGCGCGCGCGAATGGCGAACGCCCGGAGACCTTTCAACGACGACGACCGCCGTAGGGATCCGCCCAGGGCATTTTTTTACTCGCACCGAGGACGAGGACGAACCACCAAGCAGTGCACACAGCGCATACGATACGATATGCGAGACGCCATAGGCTCCGCACTGTACACTGTGCAGTTACATGCCAATGTGCCGCCTCCTCTCTCGTGTGTGCCATGTGGGCACACGCAAACGCAACGGAGCACACACCGTCAGCGCGTGTGCGGCAGGCGAGAGCTGCCACTGCCAGTCCACTCCCCAATAAAACAAGAGATGAAAGACGCCACATAGAGAGAGACCCCGACCCGACCCGACCCGACCCATGGATCGTCAGCGACACTACAGCACAGGCCGACCGGCGTGACACACAGTCATACAGCCAACAACTAACACACACGAGGGGATCGGAGCTGCTAGCTAGCGAGGGCGGCCGCGGGGACGAAAAAGGAGACGGCAAACGACGACGACGTCGACGTACGGCGGCGGCATGGCCGACCACCTCCACGGGCAGGCGCCGGACGGGGACGGGCGGCGGGCGGGTCTGGTGGGCGGCGGCGCCGGAGGAGGGGGTGACCTGGAGATCAAGGAGCAGGACCGGCTGCTGCCCATCGCCAACGTCGGCCGCATCATGAAGCAGATCCTGCCGCCCAACGCCAAGATCTCCAAGGAGGCCAAGGAGACGATGCAGGAGTGCGTCTCCGAGTTCATCAGCTTCGTCACCGGCGAGGCATCCGACAAGTGCCACAAGGAGAAGCGCAAGACCGTCAACGGCGACGACGTCTGCTGGGCCTTCGGCGCCCTCGGCTTCGACGACTACGTCGACCCCATGCGCAGGTACCTCCACAAGTACCGCGAGCTCGAGGGCGACCGCGCCGCCGCGGCCGCATCCTCGCGCGGGGGCGGACCCGGACCAGGCGGAGACCACCACCCTGGTTCCACCTCGTCCGCCGGCGCCGGTCCCAGCGCCGCAGCCGGTCATTTCATGTTCGGCGCCGCCATGGACCGCCCCGACAACACCTCCTCCAGGCCCTTTTAATCCGTCCTCTACTTCACTTCACCTGCTTGTGATTCGTCAGATCAACAACAAAAGCTACGAGCTTAGCTTATTAATTTCTACTACTACTCATTTTTGGAGAGGTGAGTCGTCTTCGTATTCAATCCGAATTCCAAGCTATATATTATCTATCTCTATCTATCTATCCACAGTTCCACACACACATATATAGCTTATTGCCTTATTCCTTATTATTAGTGCTAGCTAGTCACAACAGTAGCTATGAGTATTATGTACCCAGTAGTAGCTAGAGGATTACTAGAGTTTTTGCTATTCATCTCTGGGCTATATGTATCGGTGAAGAAGGAATTAAGGTTGGGATGATGGATCAGATGGTCACTGATGATGGGGTACCATAGATCGATCATCGGAGCACCGTGGATATGAAGAGAGTACTACTAGGATGGATGAAGACGAAGACCCTACCGCCTACCGCGGATACATGTAACTCCGAGTGCCCATCATCGGGAAATTGATTCGATTTTGATTTGTTCGCGACAAGTTGTCAATTTGTGAAGCTAGTATGAAGCTCCATCTCGATCTGCACAAATGAAACGTACGTAGTTGTTCAGTTTCAGTATTTTTGTAGCAGGTAAGACCGTAAGAGTACTCTATAGTTTCAGAGTGAAATTATTGATGTTCATGCTGCTTATTATTGGCTCCTAATATTTCTTCCTTATAGAGTTCATCAATGATTGGCTTGATTAGGCAAGATGTCTAGTACTTCTAGCTAGGTAGTAGCTATAGAGGGTGATGCTAGCTAGCTCATGCACATCCAAGATTCCCACCAGAGTCTTGGTGACAAATTAAACTAACTATACAGCAATGCAGAACTGCTGCTGGGTTCATGCAAAACAAACATTATCCAACGAAAAACACTCTGAAAACAATATGGTTGATTCTATGCATATATACAAGATCCGATCCATGCATGATGCTATTTTTTTTGCTTTGCTGCGACTGATGTGGTATATTACTCATCGTTGTTTAGTGACAATTTCTACTAGTAGAAGTGTAGAACGATGCACTTGTATGAAAGTTTCTTTTTCAGTGTATGCATAATCTATTCAGTACTCTAGTATTGTTTGAATGAGAAGATGAGTCTAGCATTTGTGTGCATCTCGGTTTTTTATAGGTTTCAATTTCATTCTTCTCCTTTGTATGTTGTAGGAAAAAAAAATATCAGAAAGCTAAGAGCATATCAGTGCTTATAGCTAGCATGCATGTGGTAGTTATATTCAAATCATCCAGTGGTGCAGTATTGTATTAAATGTTCATAGGACGCAGAAATTGATGTTTCTTTAACCACTGACATCTTAAATGGCATGCATGCTCCATGACGTCGTTCCAGGGCTACAGGGTCCAGATAGAGTGACGGACTCTGCCTTCCAATAATTCAGGTTCAGGCATCACACATGCATGTATATACACTATATATACATGGAACAGCTAGCATGCATGACAAACAGTATCTATCTATAAGTCCTTGTTTGTGTATGTGGTTGTGGGGCAGACATACATACTAGCATATCATAACATATACTCCACATATGCATGGTGTGTGCATCTAGATCTGGTGCCCACACACCTGCAAACCAAAATATAATTGACAGATAAATGAGCTCTTGGACTAAGACTATATGAAACGATAGGAATTGTCTTGTTTTCTATATACGTATGTCAGAATTATAGAAAGTCTCCTAAAAGTCAATGGATAGATAGGATGGTGGGCAAACTCCTTCCTTTTGAGTATCCATCACAGGATATCTTTGTAACCACTACTGAATCGGTTTTGGCCATAGTTCACTGTCAACAACGGAAAGCTTAACTTCTTTCTATAATTAACTACTATGCTTTTTTTTCTTTCATTATCTAAAAAATGCACCTTTTTGGCTTGTTTCATTTGGGCTTTTATTGTCAAATTATTTGATCTAGATAATCATGTTATTTTTAAAAAGTCTAACAATGGAACTATCAAGTTGAGGGGTACCCTTTCAAAGGCCATATATATTTTTGGCACTTTGCAAAATAGTTAAGCAAATGCAAAATGCTTTTGTTGGAATTTATTGGCGTTATGATACCCAACGTATGGCTTGGATCAATGTACTAAACTAACAGTTCCTTATGTATTATAATTATTTTTAAATATAACTATTTGCATAAAATTTATCAAGGTTACATGACTGATTATTTCAGGCATTATATATATAGGCCGTTTACCTGTGGGCAGTGCCATATGATTAATGCATGGCATTTAAGGCCTATATCTGCCACTACTACACCTAAAATTGTGTCCCATCTTTTTAAGGACGGATCAATATAGTAAATCATCTCTAGAAATGTTTTGTTGCACTTAGCTTCCAAATTGTCCCTAAAAAATGATTTCCTATTAGAGCTTTGCTCGGCTTCTTTTATGGGGGACATTTTCCTTTCTGTTTAATTTATTGTAAGCTGAGAAATGCTTTGACAGATGGGGTAGTTCTATGTGTAAGAGGATAATTCTACCATTTGCACAAAATAGTTGGCGAGTGTACACTTAAAGATACGTTTTCATTGCCTTGATCTCTAAATATAGTGAATGCCAATTGTAAGCTTTTGTGTACAAGAATGATAGTGACCCTTATGTTTTTTTTAATTTATTTGGATAAATATGCAAGTTATATATATAATATGCAACATATGGAAGATACATAGATAGCTGTGTTACTAGTATTTCAATTTCTCACTAAAATATATAATGTACTTTTTTACTTGGGGTGGGGGAGGCAAAAACCTATGGGCGCTGCTACATGGTGATTTCATTGATTATTTGTATGTTCTAAGACGAGCTACCCCTTGTATGATTGCAAGTTTCATATCACTAGACTACTAAGCGTTACAATATGATTTCTCTAGCCACCCAAAATTTTTTATTTAGCTACCAAACTGTTTTGAAAATAATAAATGATTGTTTTGTATAGGGGGCTCAAAATTTATTTAGGCGAATCATTTGAGAGCAAATATCTTCCCTGCATTATTGCTACTAGTTGCTAGGTGGACCTTTTAATTGCTAGCACGATGATCAGGATTTAGGAATAGTTGTCTAAAATACTTTAGTTGTTACTTAAGTCTAAAATAATTTAGTTGTTACTTAAATGAATCAGTAAGCCAGCATTGGGTTGTTGCATATAATTGGTGCCGATCAACTTGTCAATCCAACTAGAGGGTACTCTTTCCCTAATCGGCATATGCAATTTATAAAACAAATAAATTGCAAAAAAATGATCAGTGATTAATCCAATTCTGTAAGTTTTTGGCTTTGAAGGTTGCACCAATAGATCTAGATTCAAACGAAATTTTAAGATGATTTGAGTTTGTAGTGTGGTTGCCATGTATTAGAATAGAAGTTTACATAAAAATATACCTCAGAGGATTCTCAGAAAAACATCCTACTAGCAATATATTAGAAGAAAATTTTCATCAAAATTTACCTTAGAAGACTCTCTAAAAAACATCAAACTACTTTCGGCCCTCAAGCTCTCCTTTTGATAAATATTTTTCTCAAATTACACATAAGGTTTGTCTTTTCATTAAGATAGGAGAAACACTTGAAAATACAAAGGCAAGGCAAAAGAGCCCCATCAAATTCACACCCCCAAACACCAACCCTAGCTAAGGGACTAGAAAAGACAAACAAGACATATCTCGAGTCTAGGACTCAAGGGGAAGCGACCTAGAGAGAAGGTCCTAGAGCTTGGAAGCTCCAACCTTTCAATAATTCTTGTGACACATAAATCCATACATATTATTTCCAACTATGAGTACTTTTGCTCCCAAGCAAGCGATAGAATTAGTGAATAATCACTTAGACAAAACATCATGCACGGAAGCTATACTTCAATGAAAACTGGTTCATTTAAACTCTAATACATAGATCAATATATCTAAATACTAATCTATCTATACATTCACCCATTCATCTGCATCATTTCATCCATCCATTCTAAAACTCCATCCATCATAGCATTAATCAATCAACTAGTTCATTTATTAGTGCATACATCCATTCATTCATGAAGTCGGAGGTAAACTCACCTTGCGAAGGAGGAGGACACCCCTCTGCATTTTAGGTGAATGATGTGTAGAGAAGGAGAGGAGGCATGTGCTCATGGAGAAGGATGTCACTAAGGAGGAGGCCCATGTGGATGAGGGTTGGTGTGAATGAGGCCGGCGACAAGGAGGAGGACACAAGCAACTTAGTAGATCTAGCGCCATGGCGATGGAGAACTAGCTAGGGGTGATGCTAGGGAAAATGGTCTTAGTTGTTTCTAAATGGGATGGAAAAGGGTGAACGAGATTCTCAAATATAGATATAAAGTAAAAAGTGGCAGCTAGGGACCAACGTTGGTCCATCCATAATTGTGTTTTCAACAAGAACCCATCACTTTTGAAATGGATACAATGTTATGTATAGGTTTACATTCACCACTATGTGACAATTGTTACAACCCTTCACTTTTTATGTGTACAGAGTAGAGCCTTGCTTTGGATCATAATCTAAGGTTATAAAAGTGACATGTCTTATTTCCATCTATACCACCAAAAGATTAGGGATGCACCTTCGGAGGACCAACAAGGACAGGATGGGTTGATACTATTTTCACCGGTATTCGCTTGCAAATTAAAGTGAGGAGGGATGATAGACTCCACTAGTGAATTGTCGCCGAAGATGGGAGAAAAGTCCGACCCTCAAAACAAAATTGGATGGACCCATCCCTTGTTGACACCATCATTCTCTCTGTCCAAAGGTGGCTCTCACAAGTGAGGGCGGCGTGGGTGTGAAGCATGCTCGATTTGACTTACTACAGGATGAGTCGAGGGAGGCACATCTGGCCCTGAGGCCGAGCTCCTTCAGCGCAGCACTAGTGACCTCGCACTTGACTTGCTCTACCGCGGGCAAGGTTGGGTAGCGATGGCTACATGAGGAAAGAGGGAGTCGAGGGCGGTGTAGCGCAATGCGAGGAGAGCATGGAACACGATAGATGGGTTGATCGTGTTGCCGGTGTGGACTTTGTGAGGATGCATAGGGTCGAAGACAACATCTGGGAGGGTCACGTAGAGGTGAGCGATATCAGGCACGGTGATTGGACGAATTGTCCAGACCACACGAGAAGATAAGAGCGGCCGAAGGAAAGAAAATGATAGATTTAAGATAAATTTAACCCGACATAGAGGTAGACAATTCTATCCTGAAAAACAAGAGAATAGATCTATTCATCATTACTTATCTCTAGATCAGGCACACGCTAATCAGTCATAAAAAGGAAACTTACTATATCTGTGGAAAATGAAATTCATTGCAAGCAAATTAAAGTATTCAAGGATGGTTCCACCCAATGGGGAGCTTCCTTGGGAACAGGTAGGCAGCAGCCGCATCAAAAGATGCACTACTCCCCCGCTCGTAATTGGCTACCTTCTAGCTCCTGCATCGCTGCTCACACCACCTCCTTTTGGCGTTTGGGTAAAGCTGCGGATTAGTAGCCTTTTTATATGGAATCAACTGGCCTAGTAGCTAATTAACATAAGATCAGTCTCAATGGAGTTTCATTAGAGTTTCATGACATTAAATATGCTGATGTGGCGCTATATTAATGAAGAGAGAGATGATAAGAGTTTCATGGGAGTAGAGAGAGTTTCATCCCCATGAAACTCCTATGCACTATTTCCAAAATATTGATGTGTTGAAAACTGTGTCATGAAACTCTAATTGAGGATGGCCGGACCAGTTGCTAATTAACCCTCGTACGTCTCCCCTTTGGCCCTTTGTGCGCTGTGCGTCCGGGAGAGAACAGTGCTGTTCCCTCAACTCAACGTTGATCCGGATGGATCCACGGCCACGTGCCGCGGCGCTGGACGCCATCATCGCCGCCATGCGAGGGCCGCACGGCTTGTCGGCAGATGTCGCGCGCCTAGGGCATCCACCAGTCAGCAGCACACCTTGCACTGCAAATTGCAAAAGGAGGCCGCCCCATTGGCTGCTCCCTGCACGGTCGTCATAGGGCATTGCAACTAGCAGCGGCCAAAAGGTTTATTATTCTTCCTTGCACAACAGTAGTGCGCTCTCGGCTCTCGACGATCGACATCGCATTAAGAAAGCGGCGGATTAGCATCTGCTTTCACGTATACCTACGTACAGTCATTTCCTCTCGTCCCTTGGATTATGGATACATATGGAGTATAGTATATTTGCAGAAGCAGAACTGGAATCTGAAGATATATTGTCATATCAATCAACCTAGGATTTTTTTAGGCCTTGTTTACTTCCACCCAAAAACCCAAATTTTTTCAAGATTTTTTGTCATATCGAATCTTTAGAGGCATGTATGGAGTATTAAATATAGATAGAAATAAAAACTAATTGCACAATTTGGTCGGAATTGACGAGACGAATCTTTTTAATCTAGTTAGTCTATGATTAGACAATAATTATCATAAACAAACGAAAGTGTTATAGTGTCGCGAAATTTTTTACTTAAGGAACTAAGCAAGGCCTTAATAATCTTCAATCAACCTTGGAATGGGCCGGGCTCGTACTCTCCGGTTCGGTTTCGAGATCGATCTGTAGTTACCTTCGTCGTTGGTAGCAAGAATGATCTCTATACATGATTAACCTCATAACCTGTATATAAGTAATTAATCTATATATATATATATATATATATATATATATATATATATATATATATATATATCTTACACGGGCGGGGAGGGTGTGGGTTTGTATGAAACAAAGACATATATATATTATTTAATTATA
>Ga0182004_10002115_pt1 | contig 15251 bp, 14 predicted proteins | sample Sormic07211540_1_FD_120479 | JGI IMG/M metagenome (GOLD analysis project Ga0182004, IMG submission 120479) | Endophyte microbial communities from Sorghum bicolor roots, Mead, Nebraska, USA - 072115-40_1 MetaG | ecosystem: Host-associated > Plants > Roots > Unclassified | place: USA: Nebraska...
AGACAAACACCAAAACTCGTGGAATTCTGTCAGATAAAACCCTAAGTCTAGGTGTTGGTTGCATTTGGATCCTTTTCCATGATTAATTGATGGTTAAATATGAGCATTAAGGACCGTCAACACAGAAGAGGCAGCGTCCAACCACAGCGAGCGGGAAGGCCAAGTGCAGGCAAGGGCGTGCTGCTGTTGGGCGCCGGCGCGGGAGAGCTGTTGCCGGGAGCAGACGCGGGAGAGCCGCCTCCACTGCTGTCGGGCGCGGCCCCGCTGGCCGCGACGCGACGTAGCTCTTGTCCTTGATCTTATTCTTCACCGCCTTGTGCACTAGGTTCGTGTCCTGTTCAGCCGGATCCATCATCCAGAGGATCATCGCTTTCTGAACGAACAAATAAAGGAAGTGAAGGAAAAAAGGAAAAACACATCGGAAGTTCTTTCTGAATGAACAAATAAAGGAAGTGAAGGAAAAAAAAGAAAACACATCGGAAGTTCAGACAACTTGATCTGAATGTCGTTGTATGATGATGAACACTGAGCAGCGGCACCAGCACCAGGAAGCACGGGTCGGGCGGCGGCGAGTACAGCTCGGGAAGACTAGAAAAACCAGCCGCGACACGAGTGTCGCGCCGCCGTCCGCTGGTGGGCACGGCTCAGCTGGCCGCGAGAGGGGAAAAGAGAATGATGAGACCCACAAAAGTCTAGAATAATATATGAAACTGTGCCATAAAATTACACACTGTGGAGAAAGATCTATTTCAAGTTAATTTTCACATCTTGAAAACCAGGAAATGAAACTTTCTATTGAGACTGACCTAAAGAGTATAGACATCCATCCATTAGCTTGTTGGATGAATTACTGACGTATGAGACAGGAACCTAAGAATCCGTAACTTAGTTTCATGTAACAATAGTATGGTTTATTTCACATTGGACACTATACCACGCACTTTTTACAGCATCTACAAAAGTGTCGCTATAAGTCGTTATAGCAACCAATGTTGCATCTCTGTATAACTAGTTTTAGACGTCTAACGCTAATTTTGGTGTGTCGTATAGTGGGATATGTAGTTCCATTTCTCAGTTTTTGTATATACTATATATAAATATGAGTTTTATTGACATCTTCATCATAACAGCTCGTACTGGACCATTTGTTTAAGAAGGTTGGATAATTTTCCTGATTTCTCATTTCTGACACCGACTCCTCAAGACAAGAATATGGCCCGTCGAAAGAATTGGATTGATGTCAAGGGTTGGTACGAGGTTAACATAATCAACAGCTACGCAATATTCATGGGATACCTGTTGATGGGCGTGAGGGGGCTTGGTTTGCTGGTGCTTACATGGACCACAGTTGTTCTCCTCGGTGGCTTCGTCTCCATGCTACCGAAGAAGGATTTTTGGTGTCTCACAGCTATCACGCTAGCCCAAACTGCCGGGTTAGTTTCCTTACCTCCACCTGCTCCCTTTATCCTAAATTATCAGTCGTTTCGACTTTTTTGATGATCAAAGCATATTAACTTTGACTAAATTTATATATAAGAATAATAACATTTGTGATACCAAATAAATATCATTAAATTCTTCATTAAGTATATATCTTCACAGTATGATTATTTGATGTCATAGGTCTTTGTAATTATTCTCTTTATAATTTTGGTCAAACTTTAGATGTTTTGACTCTCCAAAACAGTTTAAATGACTTATAGTTAGGGTTGGAGAGAGTAGCAATTAAATCGTTCATTTTTTTCTTATTATTGAATTTTCAGATCATATTTCATATCATATTCATGGTGGGAAAATATTTCATATCGAATTAATCTAAACTGTATTGCGAGAAAACAACTGCATGATTTGAGAGAACTGAGCTTTTACGTAGAAAATTAGAAAACATCTCGTACCCTTTAGGTCGGGTGCCCTTTTATGAATATAACAAAGTAATACCATGCCAGTATTTAAGGAATTTAAACTTCATAGGATATACAACAACTATTAGATTTTGATCTTTTTTTTTACTTTCATGCAAATGAGCAGCAATGTCTAACAGATGGTGCAGAATAAGTAGATTAGTTGGATAGTAAACACCAGAAACAACTATGATTTCATAAAATATTTCTAGGAACTCCACTATGTTTTCAGCTATATACCAATGTCTTGCAGTCAACAATTTTGAGCCATAATTAGCATTAATGAACACAGAAAACACATCCTTATATAGAAGCGAGTGTTTAAGCATAAGGTATGTAGCAGTCTAACATCATATCCAAGTCAAACTTTTTAGGTCTAACACCCTGAGCATTACAGTAATTCTTAAACATAGCAATTCTTTGATTAGAAGAATTTAAAAAGTTAATAGCAGTTCTAAAATCTTTTGTGTAAGGTTTAAACTTCTTTAAACCAGATTTTACAATCAGAATGATGATATGACAAGCACAATGTTGATGCACAAAATTATACTCACACTTGTTAGGATCTAAAGGCTCACGTGAAGGATCAGGACCCAAATAACCAACAAACAAGGATTCAAAGTATCCATAATCTTGGCATTAGAAGAAGCATTGTCTAGAGTTTCAGAGAAAACTTTATCAATCAAACCAAATTCCTCAACCACACAAGAAATATTTTCAGTAATATTTTCACCAGTATGCTTCACCTCAATCAACCTTAGACCAATAAGCTTTTTCTATAATGTAGTCCTCCTTAGCATTACCGGACCAAATGTTTGATGCCAGAGCAACACAACATTGAATTTTTAAGCATATTATGACGTTCGGTAAATAGCTTACTAAGATCTCTAGTGGTGGTCTATTTTAAAAACCTTACTAAACCTAGGGTTATGAGCATGAACAATATATTCCTCCCATGTATCTATGTCACCAATACTCAATGGAAAATCAAGCCTAGCAATCAAGCGACATAGTTCAGATCTAGCAACATCAAGTTTATAGTCCCAGTTATGCAAAGAACCATCAGGATTGTAAGCACGCCTAGAGTGAACCCTAGTAGCTTGATCAGTTTTCTTCCTACATGAATTATGGTGCATCTTCAAGTGGACAGTGCCAGCATAGACAGAGGTTACTTACACATTTTACAAGTAGCTTTAGTGTAAATTTTCTTACCATTCAGTCTCATAGATCTCAACAAAATCAGCCCACATAGCAGATTTACGCTTTCGAACAAGAGAAGAGGTAGCAGAAATTAAAGGGAGTTAAGGTGTTGGAATTGGAACTGGCTGGGGTCCCAATCGCCGTTGCACCTTCACCACTACCGCCGTCCAGATCGATCGATTGGAACTGGCCGGGGTCCCAATCGCCGCTGCTACCGACATCGATCCCAAACAATGCAGCAACGTCCTTACTAGTGTCGTCATCGTTCTCACGGGGAGGCCAACCGTGATGAGGTAGTCGTTGCTAGTGACCGGTCAGACAATACCGTCTTCGTCGGCCTCAGCCATCTTGACCTCAACCGCGGAGGTCTCTCCAGCATCATTCCTCAACAATGCGCAGGGCTGCCTTGGTCGCTCTGTGCCATAGCCACAGCTAGAGCTAGAGGATCACACATCGGCTACTAACCTACAAAGAGAGGAAAAGAAGTGATCAAGTAAAGAATAGATCAGATCATATCAGAGAAGACAAGGAGGGTTAGGGTTAGCTATCTGTGCAACCGGAGCCCGGTGACAGATAAGACGAGGACCACCTAGAGAAGACGACAACTGGGTTAGAAAGGACAACGAGCGGTGGAGGAGGAACAGATGGTGACACAAACTCACATGTTCACCAAGATCGAGAGGGGAGATAGGGAGATGGAGAGGCTAAGGAGGGGATTAGGTAGGAGGAGTAGAGAGCTGCTAGCTGGCGGCAGGCGAATCGTTGAGGTCACCAGAGTTGGGGAGGGTAGAGCTGAGACGACGATGGCATGAGGCGAGAGTGCGCGATGAGAGCAACGCGACGAGTGGGAGACTAGGGTTTGGGTGTGAGGGAGAGGGTCGTGGCCTGCCGCTTATATATGAGGGGGGCGGCAGGGAGTTGTTGCCATCATGGGCCACTTCGCGCTAGGCCTGTGGTGGGAGGGGGACTGGGGTGGGGTGGGAGAGGGAGGCTAGGCTATTGTCGGGCTGGCTGTTGTAGGCCCATGCCATGCTAGTCCACGGGCCTGAGCAGCGGCCCAGGCATGGTCTGTAGCTACGCGTCGGGCCAGCCCAAGCCCGTTGACCATCGGACCTTGTCGTGCTTGGGCCAGGCCAAAATTGCATGCTTCGTGTCGGGTTGCCGTGCCTCGGGCTACATGGAGATTTATACTAGGTAGCGTACCCGTGTGTTGCCGATAGCTAACATTTTATATTTAAAACACATGGATCGCACAATAGATAATAATACTGTAAAAATTAAATACCAACGTTAAAATGATATCCAACATGAACAAAGTAAATAACACTACGAATAAAGCTAGAGTATGCACAATGGAAAAGATGGTCACGAATGGATCACCAAGACCAATAGGCCACATAGATTGCCATCATTGTATTCAAAGTGCACATATAAAAAATGAACCTTGATTTCAAACTGCATTCACAGTTATCCTTGCAAGATAGCATGCTCACATTTTCACAGTAGATGTCATGTATAAATTCAGAAAATGTGGAATAGCAAATTGCTAACAAAAGCATATTATCAGCCTGTGCATCCACCAATTTATTTACAATATATGATAAGCACTAAAAATAATAATAATAAAGTGCCTGCAACTGCAGGGCCAAGCTATTAAAAAACTATAAGGAGTTAAGGACCTACCAAGTGACTACTGAAACTTTCACTATGTTTCAGATTTTATACCCTAGTCTCTCATTCAGGTACCATCATAATATCACAATAACATCATAGTTTTCTTTCCAATTGTGTAACGTCAAATGAAATAATAAAATAGGCACGAAGTCATGGTTGCCTCTCTGAGAAAGGATCTGCAAGCCTTTCATGTCATCAAGCATTCTTAGATCAATATGTTCTTAAAATAAATGCGTTAACCCATCATTATGAAGCTTGAAATATATCAGGTCAACTGTGCAGGTACTCAATTTACTGATAAGATAATGAAATTAGGAAATAACGGTTACTTTAGCACAAATGCTGAGGTCAACCTAACCATCGACAAGAATTTAAATTACTCTACTACAAATGAACTGTATATTAACCTAACCATCGACATGAATTTAAATTACTCTGAGATTAACCTAACCATCGTTTTTGTGCAAGACAAATCATTGTATATTGATCAGTTGAGCATCCGAAGCTACCTGCAGCAATCAATGCTCTTCTGAACCTTGCAATCTCTGTTCGTGTGCTGTTTACCTGAAATTTGGAGATACCCAGACTTGTAATTAGTAATAAACAGTCATACGATTAAATGATTTGAATATGAAAATCAACTATCAAACCAATCCTGGTTACAACTGTCGGACCATGAACAGTAGACAGAAGTGAAAACAATATATTAATTAAATAAGTATTACAATTTGCCGGACCATGAATAGTTGGTGTTCAGATGTGACTCTGCAGTTCAGTGTGTGGTACATGAACTTCAGCCGGTCTCGCCCAAGTGTCTCCCTCTTAGGCTAGTCTCAGTGGAGAGTTTCATGGCGTTGTTTCCAAGACTGCCATGTCATATGAAATAAAATGAAACTTGAATGAAACACCCACTCTCAATGGAGAGTTTCATTTCATAGTTTCATAGGCATTTAATTCCAAGACTCATAGAGAGTTGGTAATCATGCCAAGAGAGTTTCATCTAGATGAAACCTATTTCTGCTCTCTCTTCTTAAATACACTGCCATGTCATCGAAACAGCCTATGTGGTAACCTATTTAATGCAAATGAAACTCTCATTGAGACTGGCTTTATCACTCAAACTGTCAATTAAATGCTATTCTCCCACTTATCTGACTCCAACTGTCAGCTACTCCCTCCGTCCACAAATAAATGCACATCTCGCTTCCCAAAAAGTCAAACTTTTTTAAATTTGACTAGAAATATATCAAATAATATCAATATTTGTATCTACAAATAAATATATTATAGAAATATATTTCATGCTCAATCTAGTAATATATATTATATATGATAAATATTAGTATATTTTTGTATATATTTAGTCAAACTTAAAAAGATTTGACCCGTCGGAAAACGAGACGTACACTTATTTGTGGACCGAGGGAGTATATGCTATTTATTTGTTTAGTTCAGATGTGACAGCTGTGGCAATTTTCCAGACCACTTTCAGTTAACTCAATTAGAAAGCCTTGCGTATTCGAGAAGAGCAAAAACTAATAGCAGATGCTACTTGTTCTCAAGCAAGACTGAAAACAGATGTTACTATTATATCTATTTTAAAACAGTAGCAATCCGACAATAGAAAAAACTAATAGCAGATGCTACTTGTTCTTAAGCAAGTATTTTAAAACAGTAGCAATCCGACAATAGAAAAAACTAATAGCAGATGCTACTTGTTCTCAAGCAAGACTGAAAACAGATGCTAGCAATCCGACACAAGCAAAAACTGATAGCATCTGCTACTTGTTCTCAAGCAAGATTGAAAACAGATGGTACTGCTATCTTTATTTTAAAACTGTAGCAATCCGACAATAGCAAAAACTGATAGCAGATGCTGCTTGTTCTCACGCAAGACTGAAAACATATGCTACTACAATTGAAAGTAGATGCTACTGCTACCCTTAATTTAATTTGATCCCTGAGCCATTATATGTATTTGGTAATATCAAGCACAAGACATATCCTGGTACAGATTAAATGATCAGTGCATTCACACCGCTTTATAGCCAACTGAATGAAATGCACAATTTCTCAAGTCAAGTATCCATCCAGAGTACAATGAAATTTAATTATCATACTGCAAATAGCAGTGAGTATACATAGGATGGTTAGTTTCTTAGAACAGTTGCACTGGAGAGCATCAACTGGATGTTTAGTCTCTAATAATGATTTAGAGACAATATTATTTATCCTGTCCCATGAAAGTTCTCACCAATCAAAATTCAGAACAAATATCATAAGAAGCAAAATGAATATTCAGACATGCAGCTAAACTCTGAACGAATTCCGACAACTATGATATACTATATTCAAAGATGTAGGTAATGCAATTTGGGTAAGCTTCAATATACTACTACTCGTACTATGACCTCAGATACACCTCTGAATTTTCTGAACTTTGATATATAGCACTGACTACCATATTATTCCTATTCCATAAAGATTTATGATTAGTTAATGAAGACAATATATTGATTCGCACAGGTTCCTAGTTGGCACACAAAATAACAACAATGATAGTGATAATTGGCCAATGCTAAAGGGAGGTCTCAATTGCACAGCCTGATAGCGAGAGGCACTAACAATGACGAGGCTGAGTTGAACATATAGGCAAGTAAGCAATCTCACCTGCACGATCAGCTAACGTTAGCGACAGGGTCGTACACGAGAGCTCTGCCGGTGATGACGAACTCCAAGCAAAACGGTGTCCAAATGCAGTTCAGCCTAATATGAGAGGCCATTACTTTGTAGTACTTTGTAAACACAAGCAGTTAACAATGAAGCATAAGCTTTACCTATATATATTGACAGGAAAGGCAGCTTAGTGCTTTTCTTCAGCAGGTTTTTCACATTTGTTTGCCACTTTGAAAGATCCTACGAAAGCAAATAAAGCTACAGATAGTAAGTTGAGATAACCAAATGCGCTAAAATCGATCTGCTCAAATAAAGGGCTAACAAATTTATTTAGCAGATCAAACAAAGCGGTAATAAATTTATTTTTTTTAAAATAAAGCAAAAGCAAGTGACAGATCTGAAAGGAGGCCACCAAACAGATCAGAAACCTGAAGCAAATTCAAGGATCATGAACAGTCAGGACCGCACCTGGATTGCCCCTAGGGTGGTCTCCAGCGATGTGGCAGCCTGATAAAATGAGCAAACTGGCAATTTGGCATTCAGATAGCAGTTCTGAGTGCACTGCCAAGGTTGACTAACAAAAGGTTGTAGTACCCTAAACTATGAAATAAAGGCTAAAATGGAATGGCGACTGGAATCTGAACAAGTACAGAAAAATAGGAAACAGGGAGGACAGCATCATCATGCAAGGAGAGGTTGCACACGACTGGAATCTGAGCAGTGGGGTTTATTGTATAGCATGAACATTGAAAGATCATGGAGGGGGCCGATGTCGTCCACGCGGATTGGATCGACACTCAAGTTGTCGGATCATGAACAGTAAGTGGGAGGGAAAAAAACCTGGAAGTATGTTGCAGTGCTGTGGGTGCCGTGGTGGGCGACGGCGTGCGCGTCGGCGGCAGTGAGGCTGCGTTGGGTGACGGCGGGAATGGCAGCGACGAGCGGACCAGCCGGCATTGGGCGACGGCGTGCATGGCGAGCCTGCTGCGTAGATTTGGCAATCACCGATTGATTGCTAGGTACACGTTACTAACTGCAATCGGAGACAGGAAGGGAAGAGAATGGATTCGCACACCTAGTGGTGCTCCTCGCAGGAGCTAGCAGAGTGGACCGACGAAAACACAACGGCGGCAGTCCGTTTTTTTTTTAATAAAGGCAGGAGCTCTGCCACTCAATTAAGAAGAAAACAGAGTTTTATGTACAACGGCGGCACGTTCAGTGCCCAATAGCACCAGTCATAGGGCCAAAACACAAACGCCACAGATCACGCACTTGTTTTACCCTACAATACATATGGCCCTACGCCTCTGAATAATATCCTCCTTTGCTAGATAAGCAACCTGTTCTGCAGTTTTGTGTTTATTTTCAAAAATCCTCATATTCCTTTCCTTCCATAGGTTCCACACAGTGTAGATGAGCACTTTAAACGTTCTGCGTTCTTGCTTCGGAATCATGCACGCCACATCCTCGTCTTACGGTCACGATGAAGGCGCACGATCGTAGGAGTCGGCGAGATTTCTCGTGAGGGTGTTCGCGGGGCGAGTGTGGAGAGCGGCAGATCGCGAGGGTGGGGGCAGGGATATGGGGGAGATCGATTATGTTATGCAGTAGGCCGCGAGGTTTCCTTCCTGACATGGCAAGGCATTTGCGCGAGGTTTCCATATGCGAGCGATCCATCGCGGTATCGCACCTCGGAGGTGGAGCGACGATATTATCACATAGATGAAGTACACATATGATTGATAAATATGTATGTTATGTTTTAGGTATCATAAAAAAATCTTTTAACAGATTACACACAAATGATAATAACAAGTTATTTAAAATTATAATAATACCTATGACATATAATTGTAGGCACTCTATTTTTTTATAATAAAGCAATACGCCAATACTACTACACTTATAATTCTATACAAGCAATCTCAACCGCTTGAGAGAGAGGTGGGGAGGTTGGTACATACCAATAATAGTAATGACTTTTCTAGTCTTTGAGAAGTTAGCACTATTACCCACATCTCAAGTGAACATCAACCATTACTACAATATACTAGGCCATCAAGATTCAAGTCCATGCTCTCGCACAGACCGGAGTCTTAATAGGCAACATTATTACTATTTACTAGTAATACCGTACCTCTAAATTATATCGTTTTATCTTTACACAATAGATACTACTCTATATATTATCTATCTAGTTGTTAAAAACTTGCCCAACTCATCACCATTATTGGGATTTGCATTGTCCTCTACAATTCATTTTGGTGGCATCCTTGGCCTGCTCACGCAGCTTGGCCTTTCTTCCTATATATAATAATCTCAGTTGCAAAATTTTGTTAACAGGGTCTTCGATTTCCTTCTAAAGGAAAAGGCAAGTGATGTTGCCAATTCTTTGGAAGGCTTGTCTTTTGCTGTAATTGCCGCGGTCTTTAATTCATCAAAACATAATAAACAAGACAAAGATCCATCGACTGCACGCTTGGCACTAACAGCTGTTTTATTTGTTGTCCAAGTGCTAGTGCTTGCTCTTGTCTTATGTCCTCTGGCGGTTCTGTATGTCCTTGGGCTGTATCTCACTACCGGAATTTCTCTATGGCGTTTGATACAACATGACTACGGTAACCCCGAAGGAGGCGCCAACCTGAAGCCAGCGCTCAATGTCTTATACTCCTTAGCCGTGGCTCAAGGTGCGGTTTACGGCTACAGGACCATCTATGATTTAACGGCAAGAACCAGACTAGTGGAAGATGTGGCCCAATTTTATTCACTAGAGAGAAACCTAGTTTCAGACTACCTAGAGGAAACTGTGGCAGGATGTATGAAGGATCCGTCGTTTGCAAGAGGAAGGAACCTCGTCACATACGCGGTGGACTTATTGATGGAATCTAAGTCAAGGTACGACTTCGTTTCTGGGATCCTGATTCTTGGCACAGTACTAATAACTCCCCAGAGTGAACGGTCACGTCTTCTAAAACAACTACTAACTGGATCAGCATCCTTCAGCCATGTGGTCCAGCGACTCCTAGAGGCATTTGGTTCGACAAGCCCATATAGCACAGAGATCAGGGCGCGAGCCGCCAGGATAGTGGCAGCTGTTGCTGGAAGCATCCGTTTAGACATGATGATTGACACCGAGTGCATCTCATCCGTGCTCGACGCATTTGAGGAATACAGTTGGCGACCCGAGGGATATGAAGAGGAGCTGTCTTGCAGTTACTACGGTGGTGTGGTCGACGTAGCAGTTCCAAGAGCAGCAGAGGGAAGTGACAGTCGTAGCTCGCTCCAGCGCTATAGAGATCTGTTGGTGGAAGGCCTGCGCGTCCTGCATAAGCAGCACTGAAGGCCTGCTATCCAAGGCGATGGCGCCCCTAATTTCAGACCAACTCCACAGGGACCATCATGATGAATGGTCCAGCGTAGCAGCGGGATCACTGGAATTCATGAACCGGTTCATGGCTACTCTAGGAGGACGGACTGATGATACAACAAAGATGAGAGGTGAGATCTCAAGCAACAGCCAAGCGATCATCTTCAGAACCCTAGAGTGCCACAAATGTGATGTGTTTCTGAAAAGACAGGCCGCACAGGTCCTCTTCCAATTGTCTCCCGATACACCGCCCTCGTCCATTATGCCCGGTGGGAGCAGAAGCAACCGCATAATATTCATCTGGATACTGCTGGACATTTTGCTTCTGCCAGATTATCGCTTTGCTGACAGGGTGCGCGGCTCCACTCGCTTGGGAAAGAAGAGCCGTGACATGGCAAGATTAGCAGGTGAAAAGTTGCAGGCCGTGATGAGGCCTTCGATAGCAGAGGCAATTGACATGAGTATGCTACAATCAGTTGTTGGTGAAGTTATTGGCAGCCTCGCCAGGACAGTTGCAGGTACCGAAAACAATGCATACAGAATACATGCAGCAATGGTCCTGGAGCATCTTTGTCAACATTACACCAAGAATGATGAAAATCTCGAGGAGCTAAGGAAAGCCATGGCTAATGTGACGCCAGAGGTAATTAACGTATAGACTACCGTTGTCATTCTATTCCATTCATTCGCATCATATTTGCGTATAGACTACCGTTGTCATTCTGAAGTCTGAACTACCATTATTGGTGCCTCATCATCAGGTGCTCAGAGAAATTGTCCATTGGCTCACGACAGAAGAAGAAATACAAGAATCAAAGAACGGCAGCAAGGTTCTCCTGGCAGAGGAGGGCCCTGACTTAGAACAAGGTGCTTCTTCCTATGATAATGATAATCGACAGGAAAGCAGCTCAAAGGGTGAGCAACACCAGGGAATCCAACTGCAGCAGGCCTTGATAGACTTGTGCTGGGTGGCATACAACAAATGGATTATTGATGAAGACGACCAAGATTTGACTCGACAGTTCAACGAGATCGCAGCCAAGATATGTTCGGGACAGGGGATGCCTCACAAGACTTTCGAATCACTTGTGGTAAAAGCACAAGATAGACTTTGGAAGGAGAAGGAGAGGGCTTCAAGCGAAACATGAGTAAAGACGACTGCGGTCGAAAACCTGAAGCGTGAAGCCTCCAACATCTGCAATGCACTTTGCTCCTTAAGGTTGAGGATTCTTAGTATAAATGTCGTAAGACTGAAATCATCAAACACAAATGGCACCTGTTTATCTTGTGTACTTTGTTAAGTTTCATTTTGCCTTGAGAACATTTTATTATGCCAGTTATCCTCTCTTTTCATGCGTCTATTCTTTTAAAATAAAAATGGGATATAGGATTGGCTCCTCAGTGCTGGTGCACGAATATTGTAAGAATCTTTTGTCATTGTGTGCGTTTATCATTTGTGGTATTTGTTTTCTTTTCTTCTATTTTTCTTATTACTACGGATGACAAGAATCCATGTCATTGTGTGAATTTATAGGACTGACACATATATATCAGCTAGCTAATTTCATTGTTGCTGGGTACTTGTCCACGACTACCTTATCTAGATGCATACATGTGAAGAACTGCACCAACAGTAGTGACCGCCTTTCTCTAAGCTGGACTTTAATACATGTTTTTTTCGGACATCATTGTATCTGAAATACAATACAATGCACTAGTTTTAAAACTATCTTGCCTTTATTTCATTCAAGACCTTACATGTAAATGTGAGAAGAAATTAGCTTCTCAACGAGAACTGATCAAAGGTTTCAGTTGCACAAATCATACTGAAACTCATACATTGCAAAAGGAACCTCCAGGTAAAGGGTACCGATAATTAGAGCCCTCATGAGCTAATTTTCTTAGCCGAACTAAACTCATACACTCATACATGGCTCCTTGAATCAAATTGAACGGACAAAAAAAACATTGAATACAACTCTCAAAGTGATGATTAGCAAGGGTTACTCTATAAGCCAAGGTGTTTGAACTGATTCCCACTGGCAGAGCTCGCCTTCTTTGAACCACAGAGCTGCAAATAGGAAAGCAGTTTGAGCTCGTCATCCCATATTGTTAAGAATAATAGCTGGCAGGACAAAACAAATTTAGGTCCAACCTAATATGCATTCCATATCACTAAGTACATATACATGACACTATATGTTTCATATTCTTAATCCTGCTCCTGATTGTCAGTCAACAAATCCGATCCTCAGTGCAGTTCTCAAAGTTTGAACAAAACATTATTATACCTTGTCATTCCAGTAGTGTGGCAATTGTTTAAAATGGTCATCGACTCAAGAAATCACCTAAAAGCGACATAGAATCATAATGAATTATTGCAGAACTTACCAATTTCACGCTTGCCGTTATCAGGACTATCACTTCCGTGGACAACATTCCTGAAACATTCAGTTCCATCATAATTTATTTGATATATGCAGGTAAAAGTGTAAGCACGTTCCAACTAAAGTTTAACAGGTGAGTTACATGATTAAATGTTATAATATATAGACATGGAAGAGGGTGGCTGCCAACCTTCCAGTTTGAACCGCAAGATCACCCCTTATGGTCCCTGGTTCAGCTTGAAGGGGATTAGTAGCTCCTATTAATTTGCGAGCTGATGCGACAACACCATCACCCTCCCAGGCCTTACAGGATAGAGAACAAGATTCTAGCTGTGAACTCCGCATTGGTGAAAGTGTGGAGTTGCGAAAAATATGTCTAGCTCATAAGAAAAATATATACCATGCAGACAACAGGACCAGAAGTTATGTAATCGATCAGTTTAGGAAAGAAAGGTTTATCCTTCAAATCCTTGTAATGCTCCTGAGAGAAAAGGAAGGGTGAACAAGACAATATATGAAATTATAAGTGAACTGATGCAACATAATGAAGTCATGGGTCTATTTTGATGTGAAAACAAATGTAACATTGTGTGCACCTGCGAAGTACAGAAAGAATTCAAGAAAGTTGACTAGATTCCATTCGCTTTTTAGTGAATGTTAAGAAAAAGATGAAAGTGTGAAGTTGATGAAGAAGAGAGATGTGGGCAATGTCTTTATCAATGATTTTGTACAAAAAAGAACATAAGAAAGAGCAGCCACTTGATGAAAAAGAATGATAGGTTCAGGCAGTAACTCATTAATTCATTATGTCACTTAATATAAGAAAAAATGGCAATCACGCGCTATTACAACACCAGATCAGTACTTAAAAATGCCAAAAATCAAAGATAAGCAGTAAAATTATGAAACTAACAGAAGATCAGGAACTTCCTTACGGGAATAACTGATGAATAACATAATAAAAGTTGGACAGTATTTCTATGTAGAAAGGATACACATAAGGATCCTAAGCCAAAATTTGTGGCACTGGGAGATATATTTGACAGCCAAAGATGTGATGAGTAACTTTGCACGAACCATGATAGTTGTGCAACATTGATGTGTTTTGGGAAGCAAACCTGAGCCAAGTCCTTGGGGCACTGGAAAAGTTTTAAGCCTTTCAACAAAAAACCTTTCTTCTCAAAGCGAGAAATAATCTCTCCAACCTATATGCATCAGATACAGTATTTTTATCTGAACTGAAACACAAAAGAAGGTAAGGAATAGCAACATACTGGGAAAAGTGTGGGTGTGGGGAATGCATACCAGACCACGCTGAACACCATCTGGTTTGATCATAATGTAGCTTTGCTCAACCTCCTACATACAGATTGTAAGTTCTTTTTAAGAAAGGTCTCATTACGGATAAGTAAGAAACTAGATGAAAGTACAGTGCTCAACTTCTCATAATTGAGGTCACAGGATATCAGCATCACCAAAAAAATTCAAACATTTCATGACTTCTAGACTTATTTGTAGAAAACAAAAAGGATGATAGGGTTTCACAGAACGAAAGAATAAGTGTGATGCCTTCAATCCTTAGGCAAAGTATGCAAAACAGATGGCAACAGAAATAAGACATTCTGTAAATTCATGATAAAACCGCTGAAAAACGACAACCAGTGGCGGAGGGAAGGGGGGGCTGAGGGGGGCCTGGCACCCCCCAACCTTCCCATAACTCCCTTAATACATCCCATAGATTAGATGTTGAATTGTCTAATTAAGTAGTTAATAATATTATCTGTACTAAGATTTTTATTCTTATTTCATATTAATCTATAATAGTTTCTTATACAAATAAAATCTAGATCTTTCTAATATTTTCTTCATATCTTTTATTTTTATTATTGTCTACCCTTAATACATCCCATAGATTAGATGATGAATTGTCTAATTAACTAGTTAATAATATTATCTGTACTAAGATTTTTATTCTTATTTCATATTAATCTCTAATAGTTTCTTATACAAATAAAATCTAGATCTTTCTAATATTTTCTTCATATC
>Ga0182004_10002116_pt1 | contig 15249 bp, 17 predicted proteins | sample Sormic07211540_1_FD_120479 | JGI IMG/M metagenome (GOLD analysis project Ga0182004, IMG submission 120479) | Endophyte microbial communities from Sorghum bicolor roots, Mead, Nebraska, USA - 072115-40_1 MetaG | ecosystem: Host-associated > Plants > Roots > Unclassified | place: USA: Nebraska...
ACTAGCCTAGCACACCCCAACGTGCTCGTCGCGTCCCTCTTCCTCTTTTTTCGGCAGCTTCTCCAGGGGGTTTCAGAGCAGAACTACACTACACCCCGGGCGCGCCGTGTTGCGTGGGTTAAAGTTAACAAAGGGGTTGAGTTAGATTCGCAGCTGGAGGATGGAGCTGGTCAAGTCTCTGTTCGTCGCAGAAAGCAATGGTCATCAGGGAAAAGAGCGGTGTTGTTGTTTTTTGTTGTTGTGTACACTGTAGACTGATTCAGTCTTCAGATTCAGAACAGGAAGGGGAAAAAAATGATCCATTTCTACTTCTGGAGACCAGAACGATGACATGTGTGTTGCGGTCGGTTCCATTGTTGCAACCTCTGATGTCTGAAGGATGGCCCATCACAGTCTTGACTGCAAGTCTGATCTTCACGAAGTGATATACGCAAAATAAAATAAAATAAAATAAAATGCTCGACCTCTGATCTCGAACGCAAATGACATATGCTCTGCTGTAGTGGTGCCTCTGAAGATGGTCCAGCAGAGTCTTGAAATGCAAATGCAAATGCAAATGCCCATCCTAAACCTGGGAGAGCTTCAAGATTGCCCACTGGTGAACAGTCACCACTCACCACTGCCTTAGGGTTGCTGTTCACCATTCACCAACCAGGAGATGAGAAGTACTGCCAGGACCATTACCTGCCAATTAGTACCTCTATTATTGCTCACACTTCCCTTTTAACTCGACAGTTTCTCAGGTTTCCTCACATGAGTGAACAATTTACAGCAGTTACCCAAAAAAAAAAGCAGTCTGCAAGCCTGATGCTCTGCTCAGCTCTGCCCAAGTGGGTCATTAAGGAGAAGTCAAGGTGAAGCTGCCTGCTGTCCCCAATTTTTTACTGTCAACAAAGTTGCCACTAACACCGCAATCACGCAGTAATTGAATTGAAAGTCAGCAAGTCAGTGGGTCAGTGGCCGAGGAGAAGGGGAGGGAGCCACGAGTAAATAAAGAAAGTAACGTGGGAGCAATTGGACAAGGGACTTGATCTGGACCTATATCTAACTCCAGCCCTGCACCTTTCCACCTTCCCTCCCACCTCCGTCCCTCCTCTCCCCTCCCTCTCCGAAAGCTGGAGAGGAAGGAGATCCATTGCTTCCGATGGATGCCTGCCGTCTCTGACCTCCGACCTCTGCTGCCTTCTCCCCCCCTACCTGATAGCTACTCCTGATCGGATTCAGGCTAGGTCACAGCCCTCCTCTGAAACTCAGGTACTTAGTTTCTGCTCCCTGCCGCTTGCTCCTCTGTTCCCTGGTTCCTTACCTTCTTGGTCCCGTTCTGCTCTGGGTTTGCGAGGGGTGCCTGCTTTCTCTGTGCTCCGACGATGGATGAACAGAGGATTCGATGAGCAGCCATGGGCTTTCCCCCCTGGGGTTTGGTCTTCTTGGTCAGGTTAGAAGGAGAAAGCCCCAACCTTTCTTGCAGGAACCTTACCAGTTCTGAAAGGTTTCAGAGGGTTCTTCAGTTTCGTTTTGTTACTCATCTTGTTCGATTTAACTTGGGTATCCATTCTTGTTCAATTTGACCAAGTACTTGTCTGAATACGATTTTCTAGAGACTGTCACCAAAAGAAAGTTCATTCATTTTCTCATGGTTACTAGTAAATTTTTGCTGTAGATTTTCAGAATCAGAAATACTATGACTGCTTGTTTACTTCAAAAGAAGATTTTGCTTTTTTACTCTAGGCATAGTATCAGAGTTTCAGAGAGATTCAGGACGAGGCTCTAAACTTGCTTCATCTGTAATTATTTTTTCTACGCCGTGATCAACGCATGTTGCACCATCACGTGGACTCATTATTCTTTTGCAGTTTTATAAACAACACATACTAGCTAATCTATTCCCCCTTCGTTTTCCTTGTGATATAAGCAAGCGGACCTGAATACGAATTGATCTCTGCGGTGCAACCCCGTTAGTTGAAGCCATGGGGTCTGGGGACTGGTTCAAGACGATCATCAGCAAGAAAAAATCGAAACGGGCAAAGTCAAAGCACGCAAAGGTACACTCCATTCCTCCTTCCTTTCTTTGCCAGCTTCGAGAAAGAAAGAAAAAAAAAGGATAGCCTTTCTAAACCATTTTCCAAGCCCCTACTGTCCTGGATGTCCTGTACACCAGCTTGCCTTGCATGCCTTCCAAGCAACCTGAAAAGTGATGCCATTCATTCCATTCCATCATTTGGAATGGCCAGGACAAGTGGACATACTATCATCTGAGCCAACTAGGCGTGCTGTTGCTGTGCTTGTGCTAATCATAATTAGAAAGTTGGCTGTAAGGAAAGCTTGGTTTGTTGGTAGCAATAATGGAAGGTTACTGATGCTGACTTGTTAGAGTTAGGTGCTACCTTCAGGATAAGACCTTTCTGCATATATGGAAGTACTTGGTTGCTCCTAATTGGGCCCATCAAATCAATTGACAGCAGAAAATTATAAATCGTCTACTTGAATAATGACTAATTGTATATGATAATATCAAAGAATTCTTTTTCCTTGAGTAGTTGAGGCAATGTCATAGCCCATGGTTACTTCTTTTATCTTGTATTGCTTTAGGATGTGATGATCTGGCTTTTGACAACGTTTTTTTTGTTTTATTCAGTTGCTGAAATTCAGTAAGATGTGTTAGCTTAAAGTCTCACTTTGAATTTGAATCGGCCATTTGGAATAATTTGACTATTGAATCGATCTGTATGACATTTCGAATTGTCATTTCTTCCTGCATTAATATTTTTGAGATATGAAATTTTACTTGGGTAATGATTAAATTAATTGGATATGTAAATTTATTTTTTCTTTGAATAGTTGAGTTGTTTACTAGTTATGTCACGATTTCTTGTTTTCTTCTGCATAGCTTTGTGTGGTCTGTGTGGCACCCTATAAGAAATCGTGTTTATCTTTTATTAGGAATCTCTACAGTTTTTGTTTGGTTCAAATTTCAAATACCAAAGTTCACTATTTACTAGTCCTAGTTGACACGATGGTGCTTTTTTTTGGCTGGGGTTTTGAAGTACCTAAGAATTATATGCACCCATAGCTTAATTAACTGACAAATATTGTTCAGTGTTTTGAGAGAATATTGTACCAATGATTATTAACTTCCAGCCGTTTTCATATATTTCCTTTTGCCAATGAAGCTCTCTGGTCAAGTAACAAATGGAAGCAACCAGACAAATCAGAAGTTAAATGGCCCTTCTTCCAGTAGTGACGACCATGAAGACAATGCAGCACTAGAGGAATGGGCTGCTACTCGCATTCAGAATGCATTCCGGAAATACAGGGTAACATGAATCATGGCTGATATGGATTGCACTACCGCTACATTGGCTACTGAATTGAGATATTTTGCAAACAAATGGTTTACCTTTTCTAATACTGCTCATCGCTTACATGCAGGCAAGGAAGACCCTGCGTTGTCTCAGGGGAGTCAAAAGATTGCGTGTTGTCGGTCAGGCGAATCCGGTTAAGAAGCAGACTGCTGCCACACTGAGTTACATACAGTCTTGGAACAAGTTGCAGTCAGAGATAAGAAACCGGCGTGCTTTCATGGTCACCGAAGGGCGCAACAGGAAGAAGAAGCAGGAGAACCAAATGAAACTTGAGGCAAAACTCCATAATTTGCAGGTGAGTTTAAGTTTTAAGCCCAAGAGCCATTTTCCTTGTAAAATTTTTTTTGCTCACCCTTTCATCAAGTAACTATACTATAGAACTAATTATTTTTATCTGATGACATTGCATTATTTTGTTTGTTTCCATCTTTTATTAGGTTGAATGGAATGGAGGTTCGGATACTATGGATGAAATACTTGCTAGGATACAACAACGAGAAGAAGCAGCAGTGAAGCGTGAGCGAGCCATGGCGTACGCGTTCAACCATCAGGTTTAAATTTACTAATTCAGTAATTCTGATGTTGTAACTCATTCTATTATAGAAAACCACATTTAAGATTCAAATTACTATATAATAATCAAATTTCCATTCAAAATGTAGACACATGGCTTAACTCTGAACCCAATCATAATTTGTTAAGAGAATAGCAGCATTATGAGTGCACCTAACAGTGTGAAGACAATGATGTACATCACCCTTTGGCAGTGGAGAGCAAGGTCTGCCACAAGTCTAGGAAACTTCAGCTACGAAGTCGGCAAAGGTGGCTGGGGCTGGAGCTGGATGGACCGCTGGATCGCAGCACGACCATGGGAGCCGCGATCCTTGGTCCACCCTGAGAACCCAAAGAAAGCACAGGCAAAGAAAGAGAACAGCGCAAACCCATCAGCTCTCAAGCTGCAAGGCTCTATTACCCTAAGCAACAATATCAATGACCGGAAAACGCCTAAAAAGAAGCCATTGCCTTCACCTTCTCCTACTGATCAGAAGAAGCCATCACCATCGCCTTCTTCTGATCAGAAGAAACCGGTACCGAAGGAGCAGAGAGCAAAGGCAGCTGGCACTCCTCCAAAACCAAAGGCCAAGGATATGAAGGGTAGCCAAGAGAAAAAGCCGCAGCAGAAAGTGGCTCCTTCGGTCAGCGCATGAAGCTTGCTGCTGCGAAAATGGTTACTGATCATGTAAGATACATCTTGTGAAGTTCTCTCGTGTTTATCACTCATACTTGTATGTCTTCGCTTTTGTGTTTACGGTGATATGGGACCAGGAGTGTCCAATCTAGAATGTGCTTGGTTTGAGCGGTTGCGCACATACAACATATCTGATGAGAAATGTTTTGGTTAGGACTTTAGGATCTCTGTTATTCATTGTTGTGCTGTTGTAATAAGACTTGCCTGGCTATCTGCTTGAATGGAAGGTCTTGTTGGAACAAAATGTAAGCTCGTTCTCTGTCCATAACATTAGGATCAAATGGCAAATCAGTCATGTATGTTTCATAACTATTTATTCGATCCAAATTTGGATTAAATTCAAATTTCATGCAGATAACTCTGTTTCCCGTATCTCTAACAAGTTCAAAGTTTTCCCGCTGAACACTGCTTCGGTTGCAACAGCAGCTCCTGCATTTCCTCTCTGAAACCAGCCAGCGCCGTGCGCTGCAGCGCGATGAACACCTTGAACCCTCCCCGCCGCCGCTCATCCCCCGCGCCGTAGGGCAGCAGGAAGCAGGGCTCCGTGCTCCCGAGGATCCTCCACGAGAGCGGCAGCACGGAGTCGGGGCCGCCCCACCCGAAGTCCACCTCCCCATGGCCGAGCCGCCGCCAGTCCGTGAACGCACTCACGGCTCCCGCCGTGACCCCATCGTGGCGGTGCAGCTCCTGGAAGTCGACGTAGGATCGCACGTACTCGTCGTCCACGGCCTGCTTGCTCTTCTTTATCAGGGCGGCGGTTGCCGCCAGTGGCTGGGCGACGAGGTCGCAGGCGGCCAGGGTGACGTAGACAGGGACGCACACGTTGCCCCAGTACCCGTCGGGGAGCGGCGGGTCGACGAGCTTGCTGATGTTCATGGAGTACACCATCTTCACCACCTCGCCGGAGCTGGTCCCGTTTGCCTTGACCCTGGTCGCCGATCCACGAGCACGGTGAGCATCTTGCTTTGATCTGAATTCTCCGACAGGTAGGGGAGGAGTGCTTACCTGGCGCGCCAGATGAACGCTGCGACAACCTCGAAGGTCGTGAGCTTGACGCCAGCCTCGTCGGCGATCCGCGCTCTCAGCGCCTCCACGCGCGCGTTGCTCACGTGGAAGCATTCCCTCGTCAGCTGCCGCTGCTGTTCGCGCCATTCCCGCACGGCTCCGTACGGCCCACACCGGGCGACGCCGCCGTCGAGCGCGAGGACGCGGTCGAACACCAGCGTCGCGACGCGCGGCGGGCGCCTCGGGCCCAGCAGCTCCCGCCGGTCCCACACAGGCGCCACCTCCGGCATCCCCTGCCCCCGCGCGAACCGCGCCGCGGCGGCGAGGAACTTGGTGGCGCCCGCGCCGTCGCAGAGGGCGTGCGCGACCCGCATCCCGAGCGCGACGCCGCCGCACGCGAACCGCGTGGCCTGGAGCGCGAGCACCGGGGTATCCGCGTCGCCGTCCCCCGGCGGCGCGAGGTGGTCGAGCAGCGCCGAGCCGGGGCAGTCGGTGTCGACGTCGGCCGCGGACAGACCGGACTCCGCGAGGACGACGGGCACGGCGGCAGCGCCGACCACAACGTGGCCGTCGCGGACGCGGAGGCGGCCCGCGAGCGCCGGGAAGAGACCGAGCGCGGCCTCGAACGCGGGCGGGAGGACCGCGTGGGGGTCGATGGACGGCGGGGGAGGTGGGAAGAAGCGGAGCGTGCGGAAGGTGACGTGGAGCGCGTTGCGGTCGGCGTCGAGGCCGGAGAGCGGGAGGGCCGCCGCGTGCTGCGCCGGGGCGGGTGGCGGCGACAGGCGCACGGTGTCCAGAATTCGTAGTCGCAGCTGCTGTGGCTCCATGGGATTGGGAGGAGCGCGCGTGAGCCGCCGTTCGAGCTGGAGAGCAACTGCGTCAGTGGCTCAGTGCAGCGAGACACAGACTGACGAGTGCTGTATTGTTCGGCGGCCGTGTGAGAGTTGGATTGTGCGCCGCGGCGACGAAGACGACAACGAGCAGCAGGAGCTGTCGATGTTTAAAGCTGTCAAAACATGGAGGAAGTAGGTGCGGCATGGCGGATTGGCAAGAGCTCCGGCGAGGGGTTGGTGGAATGTTTTGCGGTTTCAAGGGAGAAGCGACGTGGGAGCACAAGCGCCAGTAGTCCAACAGCACTGGCGGCCCTCAAGCAATTCGACCATGCGTTCGCTGTCTCCTCGGTCTCGTTACAGCGTCGAAGGAAAAAAAAGAGTAAGGATGGAGACGGTGCTATGTATATGCTGTTTTTCTCTAGTGTAATTAAATGAGTTAAGTAAAAAAAAATAAAAAAAATGTCTAACAAAAAGGAAAAAATTAGCTATTTGGTTCATTAAATTACATTAGAGAAGAGCTCTTTTTGATGGAAGAAGGATGTTCTTAAGTGGTTTAATTCATTCAAGGGCATGGCCTCAGTCACAACTGATGATGGCTCATGCAGCCTGTCTCTTCTGATTAGATGTTTGGCATGGCATGGTACATATTGACCAGAATTGTTCTCATTTGTTAGGCACACGTTGGTACAGCAGTTCCTAGCTACCGAAGATAAGTCTGTTTTTTCCCCCGTGTCCCTCTTTCAGTTGAAGCCCATGATAAGTACCAGTTGTTGATCACTGAGTTAGAAGGAATCCATCCTAGTCACAGTAAAGACACATGGGGTTATATCTGGGGATTCAATGCTCACACTTGTTGGGTTCTATCACAGTGTCACCTGCTTACAATTGGCTCTAGCATTCGAGTTGTCTGCCAAAGAGAAAGGTCTTTTGGTTAGCAATCAAGGACCATGGGAGCTTTTGAAAAGGAAGAATATGAAATTACCCAGCTATAGTTGTGTGCTGTCATCAGGATATAGAGGAATCTCTACATCATCTATTCCTAGATTGTCCTTTTGCCGTGTCGTGTTGGAATATGCTTGGGTTAGCACATTTTATTCGAGGCAATTTGCTAAATACAATTCTTTAGTTCAAAAATCAAATTCACATGTCTTTCTTTATGGAGATAATTGTGGCAATGTTTTATCCTATTTGGTCTGCTCGTAATGAAGTCATCTTCAAGAATCAGCATCAATCTCTGTAATCTTGCAAAATAGTTTTTAAACAGGAGCTAGCTCAAGTTAAGCTTAGAGCTAAGAGAGATCTAAGTCTTCGTTACAATTATGGCAATTCTGTATAATTTTCTTTATTTTTTCTATGTTTTTTAGCTGTATCAAGCAGGCTTTGTTTTTTAAAAGTTTAATTAAGTTCAGCAGCGGGCAACCCCTCTCCCTAAAAGAAAAACTGTTTGCCGTGGCGTGATCTGAGCCGTCCAGTCACCCAATCGAGCGGTCGCGATCGAAGAGCGAGGTGTTAGCAAACGGAAACCGAAACAACGGCTCCCCATCGCAAACGCTCTCCCTCCACTCGTCCCGTCGTCCGCTCCGGCCGCGCCCCACGCCGATGCCGCCCCCGCCGCCGCTCCACCTCCGCCTCCGTCTCTCCCTCGTCCCGCCCCACCCTATCTCTCCTTCTCTCCGCCATGCCTCCCGCTCACCCTCCATCGCGTCCTGCCCTCTCGCGGTGCGCCCCTTCGCCCAACGCCGCGGTGGGCGCCCGCTCTGCGCCGTGCGGGGCGGGGCCGAGGCCGAGGCGGAGGGCTTCGCGTGGCCGGATGGGTCCGAGGAGGAGGAGCTGCGGCGGCTCCTGGAGCTGCTCCCTAGGGAACTGAGGCGGCGGGTGGAGACCCACCCGGAGCTCCCTGCGCTCGTGGAGGTGGTCATGGACCTCGGCCGGCCCCCGCTCGCGCGCTTCCCGTCAGGAGACTTCCTCCTCTCCCACCGCCCCATCTCCTTTGACGACCTCCGACATGCCACCTCCCAGGTCCAGCCCAAAGCCCCAAACCAAGCGTGGCGAGTTAATTTGCTTTAGAGTGACAATGAGCTTTGTGCTAGGTTGGGGACTTTGGAGCGGATAATCGTGCTGGAATCAGCCGGACGCTGCACCGGATCAGCGCGATTAGGAACCGGAAGGGCGTCATTGTAGGCCTCACTTGCCGTGTCGGGCGTGCAGTGCCCGGGAGCGCTAATTTGCTTCAGGACTTGGTTAAGGATGGTGGCTCGTTGCTGCTCATCGGCCCACCTGGGGTGGGGAAGACTACTGTCATAAGGTAGGATTGGGCTGACAAACTGGATTTCGATGCTGATTGAGTAGTTGCGCGATTGAGAAATGTACACCAGCAACGATCACAGATGTTTTATGTGACAGAGTACCAGACTACCAGTATCTGCCCATTTTAGCATCATGTTTTTGTCTTGTCATGCAGAGAAATTGCCCGTATGTTAGCTGATGACTATAAGAAGCGGGTGATGATTGTCGACACATCTAATGAGATTGGTGGGGATGGTGATATTCCTCACCCAGGAATAGGCAATGCACGTAGGTTGCAAGTGCCTAACCAAGACATGCAGCATAAGGTCTGTCTGCTTTGTCCATATGGAGTATAAATAATACAGTAGGCCTATAATTAGTATTGTTCTTAGCTGTGCTTCCAGTCAAGTAAGTTATATATTCCGTATTGTATGTGCCATAGTGTAACTCAAAAGTCACTGGACCAATTTATTTGTGCATTAGACACTGGCGTACTTTTTAGTTCAAAACTTGGTGTGTGTGCTGATTCGTTTATTCAATATCAATCAGGTACTGATAGAAGCTGTGGAAAACCATATGCCTCAGGCAATTGTTATTGATGAAATTGGAACGAAACTAGAGGCCATGGCTGCAAGCACCATTGCACAGAGGGGCATACAGCTTGTTGCAACTGCCCATGGTGTAACGATAGAGAATCTGATCATGAACCCCTCACTAGAGATGCTTGTGGGAGGAATACAGGTAAGGATATTCTGCATCATCCTATTTCCCAAAATATTGTCTTTGGGAAAATGACATAGTGTACCTCTATAACTTCATTACCTGACTCGATTATTGACTTGGAAATCTTTCAGAAATCCATTCAGAGATATAGTTTGCTGTTTCCTGGCTCTTGCAGCTTGAAATGTAGCACATCGAATTATTCAATCAACACATTGCCTGTAACAATTCCATGATCCAATATAAGAGATGAACACATGGCAAGATTGTTATTAATGGGTGTATCACTGCTTTCTTGATGACAAGAAAGTTTTCAGAAATAGTTGCTGACTAGAAATGGAATAGGTAAAAAATATTGAGAGAAAATTGACTTTATTCGTAAACTAAGTTGTGTGCCTTGTGTACTCATCATTGATCATGACATAGGCCATGTACGGATTTATCTGTACTGTGTCTGAGTACATGTGACTTTTCAGTTCTTAAAGTCTGCTTGCTGAAGTTTTTTTCTATGCTTCCCAAAGGAAGACTTCATATAGAGAAAAAAAACTGTCAAATGGTTGAGTGCAACCTAGCAACTAATTGTTATAGCCTAAGTGTAGCTTTCTTCTCAGAAAGCACAGAAGCACCTTATGTGCAGTTTTTGTGTTACTCTTTACTTTTTGGTCAAAAGGAAAAACGAAGATTTCTAATCATGCCCTTTCTTATCTAAAAGAGTGTCACACTTGGTGATGAAGAAGCTAACCGGAGAGGAGTTCAAAAAACTGTCCTAGAGCGCAAGGGCCCATCAACATTTACATGTGCTGCAGAGATCGTCTCGAAAAAAGAATTACGTGTCCATCGTAGTCTGGAAGCCACAGTAGATGCTCTACTCGCAGGTTCTCACCGATTTCTCTATTACTTAGCTGCATTGTCATGTTAAATTTAATGCTGTTTTTTATGATATTGAACATGGAAATGTGTAGATCTGATGTCACAATGATTCATCTTGCACTTTTGTTGGTGCAGGCAAGCTGCCTAATGTTGAAATTCGGAAGTTGGGTTCAAAGGGATTGATGCAGGAAGTTTCTGTGCAAAAGGAACGATCACATCTTGGTATCTCTGATGCAACTGAATTTGACCGTGACTCTCTAAGGAATGCCAGAAGAAGCTTGGACTCTGCATTTAATCTTGACTCTGCTGAAGGGCATATAGAGAGGACAGACGGAGATGGTTCAAGCTTGAATCTATATGCATATGGGGTACGGATGTCTTCATAGCTCATTCTTTTGATCCCTAGTTTTCTGAGCAGTGCGCCCCTTTACATCAGTATGTAGTTCTCTGCACAGCGATTTTGTATACTGAGTGTGGCAAAGTGCTACCCACTCCCCCCTTACTATAGTTGCATCATTTGATATGAACTATTAGGGTATGGTAGGTATGTTGGTTATATAAAACCGAACTATTAAGGTACGGTAGGTATCTACCACTCAAAAGTATGCTTATCTGGTCAGTTACTTCAAGGCCTGAATGATATTGATCTTTGCTGTTTGTTATGTGTAGTAGCACTATTAGGGTAAGGTAGGTATGTTCCACTGAAAAGGATGCTGAACTGGTGAGTTGCCCATAAGCCTCTATGAAATTTAATCATCCCTGAACCCTGATAATTTTTTTTTCTGGAGTGGTGCGGGAAGCCAAGTTGTCTTGTGACTTACTTAATCTGCACGCCTACATTTAAAATTTGTGATTCCTTTTATTTGGGTGCACAGATTGCAATACCTAATTCAGTAACTTACTATAATCTGTATGCCTATGTTTGTTTGGATAACTGCTCCTGTCACTGCAACAATAGTGGTTATACCATTTGGTCGCTGAGTTTTGTTCTAAAGTTCTTTTGTTAAATTTTCCGAACTTAGTTTGTAACTTATTGGATAGGCTGTTCTAGATCTCCGAGTCGACTGCCTTGCAAGCCATTCAACAGCTGGAGTTGGAGGACATTGTTACTTTAACTTATAATATCAGTGAAGCTGATGCAGTGATCGCGTTACATTCAAAGCTCAAGAAGAATTCTCAGATTCAGGCTTTGGTGAAATCTCAAGATATACCGGTTTTCTTCGTGAAGGTTTGCCTTGCACAGTTGCCATTTACAGGACACTTTTAATATTCATGTTCCAGGAATTCTTATTCAGTATATTGGTTCTCTGTTCTTCACAGACAAACTCCCTGTCTCAAATCACTCGGGCACTTCGTGCTCTTGTTGACGATCACATGGACGAGCTGATAGACTACGATGATAAGGAAGAAGCAAGATCTCCCGAGGAAACTGATGCTCTGGAGGTACGCTATCATCTCTGCACATCTAAACTCCTTTTTCGGCGGCCGTAACATCGTTACTCGTCCTGAACAAAAGTATCCAATGGTTGTTCCCCGATGTTTAGGAGGCAAGGCTGGCAATCGAGCAAGTAGTGATCCCGAAAGGCGAGAGCGTGCAGCTACTGCCGAGGCCATCAAGCATCATCTCATCCCAAGTGGATCTCGTCGAAAGCTTCAGCCTCCAGTGGGAGGTCATAGGCCAGGAGCCTCACGCGTACGTGACGATCCTTCCGCACTTCGCGCCAAAAGAAGCTGAAGCTATCCAGAAAGAAACCCCAGCGGCGGGGCTCGCCGATTCAGAGAGCTCCGATGACTTGGATCATGCCCAGAATGGCATCACCAGGCTACCTTTCCTACCCGATTAGGCGCCTGGCGTATCCTTTCAGTTCTTCGTGCCCCTGCCGTTGTACCTGCATGTATATATTCCATTTATTTACTATCTTGGTAGTAACTTTTACCAGGAAGCACCTGCGAGGTTGCGTCTACGAAAGTGGATATAGTGCTCTTCTATGCATACGGTATCTATGCTCTGTTGTGGACTACAGTCATATTCATGGATGTCTGTTTCACCTTTTTTACATGCTCTGCCAATTCCCAAAGTACATATCCGTTGTAATCTACCGAACAAGATAAGCAAGCATAATCCGATCTTTTTTTTTAAACGAACCCGCAGAAGAACTCACTGAAATATTAAAAAAAAAAGATGACAGACAATGTACAACCTCAGACAAAAGATTCTATACGTCACTAAGCTACAAAAGTAAAACGCCTCCCAAGGGAGACGGATCAAAACTTGGAAAATGGCCGCTCGATGAACGTAGAAAGGTGTTTTGCCTGCCATGATCCACAATGATGCCTCGTCTTTGATTTTCTAAAGTACCACAAAGTTTGTGGACTCGTGCTAAAAAACTCTTGCATTTTTTTCTTCCATATTTCCCAGCAAACTAGTATGATTAGTGAGCAAAGGTCTTTTCTACTCACACCCGGGCGCATTTGATATTGTCGTCCACCATTTCTCAAGTGTCTCACTAGGTGGCCATGCACTCAGGTGCAAGCCGTAGATTTGTGTCCAGGCGACGATTTTCTTCCATAAGCACTTCGCGAACCTGCAATCCATGAAAAGCAGGCATCATGTCTCTGCCTACCTAGTGTGCAGGTTCCTTGGTTCGGCCATTTTCGACCTTATAATCTGTCGGCAGTTCAAATTCGATTGTGAATCGCAAGCCAGCTGAAGAATTTACACCACCTCCGACCATTACATTTCTGCCGTTAACTACTAGTGGTTGAAAGGCTCCATTCTTGTACCAGGTCAGTAGGTGCACTCGTCGTGCGTGCATGCCCCGTCCTGGTTCTATATATAAAACATAGTACTCCGTACGTACAGCATTTTGTGGGTTCCACGTAACATGTTGGCTGCTAGCGACTTGAAAACAGCAGATGCGCGCGCTTTGCTTGCTTGACTCCTGGCTGCATCCAGACATCATCATCAGTTTGAAGCGCCGGCTGAAGCTTCCCGCATCACGTTCCGGAACGGCGCGGCGCGCGCAGCTCTCCTCGGTACGTCCTCGCTACCCGCCGCGTCCGGCCGGCTGCTCGGCGCCCTCGAGAGGCGATGAGATGCATGATGCCCGTACGAGCAGCCATGACCAAAAGCTGCCAATGGCGGGCGACGTTGGTGGCCGCCTGACCCGACGTGTGGTGACGCGCATTGGATCGGAGGATGATGCATGGTAGTTGAGCATAAGACGACGACGACCATGGAGTAGATCGAGGAGCCACGCATGCGTAGGGGCCATGGTGGGCCTTTGCCGGCCGCCATATATATTTGCTCCGTCGTCCGGCGAATAGGGATGTGATGATATGCAGATGCATCTGTGGAAACTGACACGGATTGCGGCCTAGTGAAGCCATCGTGCGTGCATGAACCAATGTACAATAATAAAATGGTGCAGGGAGAAGGTAGAAATGCATGTAGAGGAGGCGACGATGATCTAGCTACTAATAGCCCAATTTGTTAGTTTCTGTTGCTCGGCGAACGCCGGTAGAAACGTAAAAGTGCTTCTTTTCCAAAGGTGGGTTCGTTCTAGATCGAAAGGCAATGCCAAAATTAATGCTGACGTTTGTTAAGGGTTTCTTTGGTAGAGATTCGGTCTACTAGGAATCTTCTGATATATATGTTGTGCATGTACGGTAACGACACTGGTTTTCCTCCTTTCTCTCTCTCACTGCACAAGGCGGAGCTCCTTGGCGTTAGTGAGAGAGGGAGAGGAGAGAGAAAAGAGGATTCTAGCTACAGTATATGTACATGTTAAATTGAAGATCAATATCATTAGATGATCTAGCCTAGTCAATAGATCACATCAAGTATATACAATAAATTATAGACCTTGATGTTCCATCATCGGTGGTGGATCGAGTAGGGACGTCTAGATGAGGTTGATGTGGTTATTCGGAGTTCGGATAGCGTCGGCCTTTAGGACGCCAACAACACTGATCAATCACCTTGACCGATGCCGGAGTTGGGGAAGAAGGGCGGCGGCCTTCGGGTCGATCCAGCGCGCTCTTTAGATTAGAATGAGGAAGTGTTGGGGAACTGTTTCTCTGTTGTGTCATAACTCAAAAAGAAGTCGAGTCCCCCTTTTTATATAGCGTTGTTTGACTCGGGGCCACAACCATTGATTGGTTTGGACGCTACCGATTATCGTGCATACATGGGATTCCCTCACGAGCCTCTGACTAACTCGGTCAAGGGAAACGGTCTTTGATCCTGTACTCCTTCGTAACGGCTCGAACAAGAGATCACATATATCCCTTAGTTTCCAACAGTACAGTGTCAGATGTGGAGCCGGTGGAATCCTTATCAAAGGAACCTAAGGAGTTTAATGGTGGAGGTGTAGTACGTGGAGAGCTCTTGTGTTACTGGTTAGCAAATGATCGTAGAGCAGGGCCACAAATAAAGTTCTTATCTCCAGATTACGGCGCCGTTAATTCGCGCGAGGTGATCTCCGATCGCGCGACGAGGAACTTTCCAACCGATTGCTCGATCGTGCGTGCGCGTGTGTAAGAGCATCTCCAATTGTTTGGAAAAATTGACTTGGTAAAATTTGTCATTTGGCAACTTGCTAAACCTTTTGGCAAGTGAATTTTCTTTGTATCTCCAATAGTTTGCTAAATTGGGCTTGGTAAACACAGAAAAATAGGCCCACATATACATGTCCAACAAAAATTTTTACGATACCTGTCCTGCCGCGAGTCGCGGCGTCCCCGATCGAGACCTCATCGAACATCTGTGGAACCATCGTCCAGATTTATACTCGTACAATATATGATATAGTTATCCATATATTTAAATTTATATTTCATCCATACATACATCCAATCACCAGCAGCAGAACCAGTCGCCAGCAGTAGCAGCACAATCAATCGCCAGCGGCAGCAGAACCAT
>Ga0182004_10002117_pt1 | contig 15248 bp, 10 predicted proteins | sample Sormic07211540_1_FD_120479 | JGI IMG/M metagenome (GOLD analysis project Ga0182004, IMG submission 120479) | Endophyte microbial communities from Sorghum bicolor roots, Mead, Nebraska, USA - 072115-40_1 MetaG | ecosystem: Host-associated > Plants > Roots > Unclassified | place: USA: Nebraska...
CTAATTAGAGCTGAAGAGTATTTGGTGGTGGGTGTGTTCATCGGATTTCCCCCCCCCCCCCCCCCCCCCCAAAAAAACAAAAAAAACAAAATAATTATTTTTTTACAATGTGTTAGTAGAAATATAATAAATAAAAAAATATATATTTTTTTTTTTTTTTTTTTTTTGGTGGGGGGGGTTAGTCAATCCGATGAACACACCCACCACCAAATACTCTTCAGCTCTAATTAGGTGCTTAATTTTCTTAAAATTACTTTGTAACTCCAAGGCGATCCCATCTTTTATTACCTACGAATCTCAAAATGGCAAAACTTGAAACCTCTGAAAAGAGATGCACAATAAACTCTATCATTTCAGTAGTAGTTTGTGACAAGAATTTACATCCTGCAAATATTTTTGCAGGTCCCCAATACACTAGTAACAATGGAGCTAATATGTAGAACACAATGAGAAAATTTACAAGCAAAACTACCTTGCGAGCTTCCATATCCTTCCAAACATTGCCGGCAGCCCCAAGAACGACAACGACTGTAAGTTGAAATAAGAATATGGCACCAGTAAGCTTATCAATCATTGCATCCATAGCAGTTAGCTTGGGTTCTGGGACACCCCTACTCATCCCCAACTTAGTTTCATTGCCTGGAAGCAGAGATTATCAATAATCAGTCTCCTGGTAAAGTTGAAGTTTAAAATAAATCCATGTCACAAAATCTGATTCATATGTAAAAATGGTATGACTGAAAACACATTTGCCAGTTACTCTGCAGATTACTATAATACCATTGAAACTAAATTTGTAGGAGGGGTGTGAGTAAAAAAATCTAACAATAATGTGTTCTACATGACTGTTGTAAGGCTAAACAGTGTTATCTTTACTGAAAGCCCTCAAATTATTTAAATTTCTGCAATCAAGGCACTAAAGCACAATCTCACTGACTGCAGCCCCTTTTCCTGTCATCAATGTGCAATGAAGCCCTTTCAAGTTCAGTTTCGTTGAATAAGCCCATTAACTATTAAATTTGTCAGCTGCTAAGGACAAAATCACATAGCAACAAGCATTTTTTGGAACTTTATAGTGTGTAATGTGTACAATAGTACATATATAATTGAGTTAGTCCATAGTGTTTGTTTGAAAATTTACTGATTTGTATGAAAGTTTTCGCTTGAGAACATTAACAAGTAGTTGTAAGATTCAATCAATCACCTAATCAAATTTCAGCCATCAATCCTCATTGGCTCAACCGCTCAAATCAATACCCATATCCGTAGATAATTAGGTATGCCGGCTGAAATCGTCTAATTGGCCAGTATAAGTAGGGGGAAATTGAACATATTGAATAATAAGATTTGGAGGGCCTTATAAATTATCAAATTCTAACTGAGTAAGACAAAATCCATATCTCACCAAAATGCAGTTCTTTCAAACATGATGGACTGTCAGGTTATCGTACTCCGGCATCTAAGATGAAATGCACACCAGTTTTAAAAGGTGATGAAGAACTAGACACTAAAAGTGCTATCTTTGACTGAGTTTGACCGGGGGGGGGGGGGGGGTTTGAGGGCGTTCTCCCCTTTTTTCTTTTTAATATAATAATTTATAACCTCCCCTTATGTTTCGAAGAAAAAAAAAAAAAAATTTTTATATTAAAAGAAAATGAAAAAAAAAAAAAAAAAATAATTTTGTTTTGTGGTGGGGGGGGGGGGGGGGGGGGGGGGGGGGGTTGTAAGGGCTCTGTCCCCTTTTTCCTTCTTAATATAATGATATGCAGCTCTCCTGCATGTTCGAGAGAAAAAAAACTAATAGTTCTATCCACACGCATGTTTGTTGACAATCTGATAATCGACAATAATACTTATGATGGAATTTGGTACTTTTGAAACCACAAGATCATAGATGAATACTGAGTATTCAAGACACACAATGTATATAGATTCAAGCTTCCAGAGGATAACAACTATATGTCACATGTTCTTCCTATTCATTGATGATCTGATTACAACTAAAGTTTGTAACTTGAACACCTAGGCCTGGCTGCAAAGCCCAACCTACGCTACTGATTGGGCAAGATCAGAAAAGGGGTAACATCGACGAGCTTGTTAGGCTTCTCTTGGACTTTGAATTTGCTTAACCCCTGGACGTCTCCCATCCTGGGCTTATATATCCAGCAAGTTGGGCTTTATCCATCCAGGGGTCCTCTTCATTATGGTTGTGGATAGGTGGTCTTGCCCTTTATTTGTATATCCATATCCATACATAGCCTTTCTCAAATGTTATGAAGAATATATGCCAAAGTAAATATTTTGATATTGATCAACGATAAAATGTAAATGCTATAGAAATCCAAGTTGTCAACTTAAGTAACATTGCCGACAACAGCCTTGTTTACATTAATAGTGATCATTCCATGATTATTGTAGGATGACCACATTCTTAACCTTTCGTAGCCTTGCTGTTACATGAAACAAAAAAAAAGTATCAACAAGTTACCTGTATAAACTGCTACGCCACAAGCCCATTCTGTATTTCTCAAGTAGCATGACTGCAGCAATGTGTTATTAATAGTCAATGGGCAAATGTCATTATCAATGAATGGAGGAAACAGGCGGATGTTTGCATCGAATCTTCGTATGTCTTTATCTGGTATCGGGCACTCGATCACACCCTGTTTAGTTAATTCATAAAGGTAATGAGAAGTTAAATGAAGGCATACTAAAATGGGGGTTCCCCTGCTGTTTTCACAAAAGAAAAAATAAATGAGAGCAGAGCAGCAAAAACAAAGAAAAAGAAATAAACTTTTAACCTTTATTTTGTGCAGCTGTTCAAACTCCAGCCCTACGCAAGGTGGTGGGCTTGCTCTTGTCTTCAAATCAATTTCCCCATCAAGAGCAGCTGTCTACAAACATAATTAGAATTCAAGAATGGGAGGATAATATATATTCAATCTGTAAAGAACTAACTGGATAACAATAAACTCAAAAGTATATCCCATCTAAGGACAAAAAATTCAAGGCACATGTCGAGAAATAATAAAACATGGTTGCCAACTAAACTTGTTTCTGGAATCACGTTTCATCAGCTGGGTAATAAATGAAGAAGAAAAGTTTGTCTGGAATTCGAATCACAAGTAGTTTCAGACTGTTCAAACTCCAGCCCTACCACAGTTTATTACTTATATCACACTTCATGTGAGATTTCATATATGATTTATGAAAACACGATGGTGTTGTTAAAAGGAATAATATATGTACTTTAGTTCACTTTGACTCAGTGAAATGCCCCACATGGGCAATAAAGCAAAGTATCTCCTGAGCAAACCATGCACAATAGAAACAAAAAATAGAAGGTGTGGTGGGGCTACAGCATTTATTTACCTCAAGGTGACAGATGCCTTGTGGTTCAGAAGTTCCCAACAAAACAAGATCGCATGGTACTTCTTCATTCTCTCGAATCCAAACTATGTTACCAACACGGATATCTTGAGCTTGAATCTATATAGCAAAAAATGGAGAGGGTCATATTCTCAGGTTCAATGTTCTCACAACCGTGAGAAGAAGAGTAATTACTGAAAGTACAGCAGGAACTGTTAGACTTCAATAGTGTCCTTGGAGGTCAAGGTACACATCTAACTGAACTAAACTTTCACAACAAGCATTGTTGTTGCAAACTTGCAATATTACCTTAAATATTGGTCATACTCATACATAGCAAAGTAGTTACATGATGTAGCCATAAGTATGTATATCAATATTTCAAGATGTAGCTACGCAAAGAAGCAAAAGGTAGCAAGACTGATACGAGAAGGTTACATGGATATATTTTGCACTTTACTTTCTGGATACAGACACACTTCTGATTTTCTCTATCATTTCAAATTAAATTGTTAAAGGCATATCTGAAAGACCAAAGATGTGCACATTGCGAAATGGTAGAGGATGACATAGGAACATACATGTTTCCGGGCACCATTCTTAACAATCCACACTTCTTTATCATTCGCTTGTTTATCTGAAATATACCTGTTGTAGTCATCCCATGCCTCTTTGGTTGCAGAAACTGCAAATATAAATATAAGTGGGCCCCAAGTACTTGCAGGATTTACAGGAGTAATAAGTGACCATAGTTGCAGACAAGCTATCAACAAGAAGTATTGATTCATGAAGCGCCTGAAACACCAAAATAAATAGTAACTTTTCCATCCGTACCAATTAACTAATGCAATTACAACAAGGTCTAACATGCTTGAAATCATGTGATTTTTTCAGCCAAAGGAATACAATATACATATATACCAATTTGTTCCCTAGTGAAGAACTGGGGTTTTGGGTCGGGGATCAAGCCTTGACTGGCCAACCAAAAAGATACAATGTGACAGCATGGAGTATACTTTTACATGAAAAATCATCTATCAAGTATCAACTGTAGCATCCTTTGATCAAAATTAGGTATGAGAGAAGCATTGTAACAGCACTAAGCATAAGCAGTGTTCCCAATATGAACTCATGTGTCCTGATCAAACACGGATTGGAGTGAACGATTTCGCTTGATCAGACTTGGTAACTTTCTCACATTAGTATATTCTAATTGTAAAATAGCATCTACATTACTAAAGTCTAAGTAGACGTTGAAGTAACACAGCCAAAGAAGATTCAAAGCCTTGTCTAATTATGCATCTCTTTCAGAACCTACTTCATGAAGTATAGTATCGAAGGCTTGAACAAAAAGGCCATTCATATCAACTACATTGTAGCAAGCTGTGGTAACTGACAACTGAGAGCACCTCTTCATCTCTCACACTTCTCAAGTCTGCCACCCACTTCCTTCAGTTTCAAGATAGGCCCGTCACTTTCAAGATAGATACTTTACTTTTTCTCTGTTTCCCAGCCAGGAGATAGCAGTACTAGCAGAAGATGGTTACATGTGTATCCCAGTGTATCAAACAGGTAAAAGAAAATTGGACTTGTGTACGAGTATCAAGCTAGTGTCCGATGAGCAACATCAATTGCATAAAAAAATATAACAGGTTGAACAATGTTGAACTCGAACATTTATAAACTAAAAAAAATTATCCGACCACAGACCAGCCAGCAGCAGCAAGCACACACGAAATACACAGGCAACCAAAACAGCCAATTTCATTATTCCAGTTGAACAAACGTCATCAGCAATATACCAAGAGAGTTTCATCGATTGAATATTGTATTGTAAAGAGGCAACTAACACATGCAGACAAGTGAATCATCACAGTTCTTGTCACCAGGGTTTCTCTACTTTCATTTAAAAAATTGAACAAATACATCTAGTAACAAACCTGAACTGTTCCCATAGGTTTTTTGGCAGGAAGTTCAATAAGGTATACTTTGTATTAGAAATCCGGTTATCACAGTAGTCGTTTTGATAAGACTCATCATTTATGTAGACAAAACGCTTCATTCCTGAAAAATAACCATGCACGCTATGATAATCTCTTCAGCTTGATTGTCCAGGTGAGGTCAGCTGAGCAGGCCTGCTTAGAAATGTATGTCAGCAAAAGAATGGCAGCTATAGATGAGAGGGACATGTGAAATCAACATCGATATACGCAGGCCACCAACTGTTGATGAAACTTCAAGTATGCAATGCCATACGATTAATTTGTACTTCCTTCAGTTTTGAAGAACTTATAGTAAGGGTTATAAAACCCCCAGAAGAATTACAAAATCTGATGTGCCAATGCCTTCCAAAATATAAATTTAAGATCATGAAATTCTGCATCATGTAAAAATGGTCTGAAAAAAGAAAAGGCAATACAGCATATGGGCTTGTGACCAACGGCGGCGCCAAGGCCCGGCCACCCTGGGCAGCTGGCCGGGCTCCCACGATACAGCAGAGGCGGGAGGGGGGAGGGAGGTGCGTACTCGGGGTCGCCGGCCGGTGCGCGGAGGACGGAGGCGAGGGCGCGAGGCGACTGGCGAGAGGCGGGAGGGGGAGCCGCTGACGCCGCCGCCGAGCCTTGGACTGCCCCTCCGTCGCTGAGGGCCCGAGCCTGAGCGCCGCCGCGAGCGCGAGTGGGGGAAGGAGCAGAAGATGAGCGTCGGCGCTGCGAGAAGGGGATCCCTTTTCCCTTCTTTGGGATTTTTGGATCCAAGCCATTACAATTCTTGCAGTTTGGAAAACGCCACTATAATTTGTTTATTCGCATATCTGCCATTATAATTTTATCTCTCTCTTGATCATACCATTTTCTATGTATCCCGCATCTAAGAGCCCACTGTCAATCATGGCCTTGTTTAGTTCTAAAATTTTTTACAAAATAAGAATAGTACCACTTTCGTTTGTATTTGACAAATAGTATCTAATCATATACTAACTAGACTCAAAAAATTTGTCTCGTCAATTCCGACCAAACTGTGCAATTAGTTTTTATTTTCGTCTATATTTAATACTTTATACATGCGTCTAAAAGTTTGATGTGACGAGAAATATAAAAAATTTTGCAATTTTTTTTGTGAACTAAACAAAGGCCTATACGGAAACACACACGGACATCAAGTCTTTGGCTCCTCCGTCAGATTGAGCCTGCCATCGCTCTCTGCTGCCTCGCCGCCACCACCCCGCTGGCTGTCGTGGGTGAGAGCCGCTTCGCTCGTGCGCAGGCTGGTGTAGCCAAGCGCCACCACTCCGCCTGTACCCCCCCCCCCCACCAACGAGCAACTGCCAGCACGGGAGACGGTGACACGTCGGCAGCCCCATCCACTCCTAGGCGGCGCCGTGTTGGTGCGTCTGAATGTTGTGCTGCAGCGGCGCGTCGGCAGCCCCATCCTGCACGAGCGGCTCTACACAGCGCATGCGCACGTCCGCAGGTGGAGGAGATGTGGCTCACGAGATGCTCATGTTCCACTGTGGTGGCGACGGCGCACGAGAGATTATACGTGACGCTGAACCGTGCATAGACAAAGGAGATGTGGCGGCGCACGTTCTCCCTAGTCCCTACCAGCATGGCCTCTTGGGTTGCCTGGGCTTCAGCTTGCGCGGCTAAGCCGGCGTCCGTGGTGACAGTAGCAGCGCCAAGTGCGGCGTCCGCGGGCGGCGCGGCGAGGCGAGGCGAAACAGACTTTCTAGATGGTGCGTAGAAACCTCCACTTACGTGCCAACAGAGAAGAGGGTTGGGTCGTCATCGGCTCGTCGCCCATGACGGCTTGTGCAAGGCTTCATGAGCTTGATGCCTATGACGAGCTGCACAAGGCCACCTCCAAATAGTGACCATCACTAAGCTTCTCCATGTTTGCCTCCATGTCGGCGCTCACTCGTGATGGTGCGTCCGGCATGGCACTCGCGTGCGCGCGGTCGATATGGTTGCCCGACACAGCAGTCACTCGCAGGAGAGTTGAAGGAACATGAGTGGCACCCTCCATGGTAGAATGCGAGCACGAGTGCAAATGGCGTCGAGCGCAGCGTAGGGCTCGACGTGGCTCTGCTCCCCTGCTCGGATGTGGCGTGTGGCGGATGTGGCGTCGTGGCTGTCGGCGGTGTGCTGCCTTAGAGAAGACCACCATGCTGTTTGACGATAACACGGCCAGAGAAGAACGTCGTCGAGGCTGACGCCACGGCCGCGGCCGCGTCAATGTCGTGCCGCTGTGCGCCGTAGCGAGCACTCGTCCGCTGCAGGCGATCTCGGTCTCACGAAGGAAGCAGATATTTGACGGTTGTATGCATCGTATATGAACTGATGGTGGGCCCTTATAGGCTGCAACCCTAGAAAATGGCATGGATTGACGAGGAAGAGAATTATAATGGTAGATCTCCGAATAGACGAATTATAATGGCATTTCTCAAAACTCATATAATTGTAATGGCCTGAATAAAAAAAAGCAACTCCTATTTTTTTTTCTTTCTAACATCTTTTGACAAATTAGTACCTATATAATCAATATTTATATATTTAGAATAACATATTTACCAGCAATTTTATGAATCCATTACACTTCCTAGGCTTCTGTCATAGTTTCGCAACGAATCAGACAGATAACTTGAGAATTAAATATTTAGGGAGAGAATCAAAAATGGGGACGAAGAATAGAGATAGATGAGTTTCGGTTCTTCATTATAAGACACGATGGCCTCAAACTTTATATACCAATCCGATTCTTACCATAACACTCGTTAACTCACCACCAACTCACCCTACTACGGCTTAGCTGTCAACGTTACCCTAGCTTGATCGGTGCCATTGTGTAATTGTGTGAGTTGAAATTGTGGCTCAATTTTGTTTGTGATCCAATGGTTGACAATTGGAGAGCTTGATTATTGTGTATTTGAGACTTCAGTGTGATGATTGTTTGATTTGAGAACTTTGGATGGCAAAACAAGATTCAGACCTGACACTCAGTGTGTGCCAAGTTTTGAGCTATAAGACTAAGAGATTGCGCTGTTCAGAAAATTCAGCTTTACAAAAGATTATTAGAATTCTCATTTGCAACATATAAAAATAAGGCTAAATTAGATATATAGAACTAGAGTTGTTGGTTCCATAATTTTTGCAAAATCAACAAAAACCTGAATTTGTCCACCTAGTACCAGGCAAAAGGTAGCTAAACTTGAGAGTAGATCACTTTATATGTGACATACAATCCTCCATATATTGGTGGCGGCCTACTCATATAGCTTTATATGTGACATACAATCCTCCATATATATAGGTGGCGGCCTACTCATATAGATTTTAGGAAACCTTTTCCTTAGTCGAATTTTGAATTTAATTCATTGTTCTTTTCCCTTGCACCACCCTTTAAAAATGTTTGAAGAACTAGATAATATCAAAATCAGATTTGAAATGGATTTTCGAGTCATTGTTAAGACTCTCACTCAACTATATACTTCTCATTCCTAATATGAAGACATCCTTCATGTAACATTCAGTTCATCTTTTTTTAAACTTATATATACTGTCTAACCAAGTTTGTTTGCTCACCTTTTGCCTTACGAGGTTATTTTTTTTATCAAATTCTGTCTTGTCTTCATATTCAAACATGCATGTACTAAAATCTAATAGAATACTTGTATGTTCATTCATTGCAACATCTTAATTTGTAAAAAAAGTTTTAGATTGATGTCCATTATAAGCTTTTAGAAAGGTCTTAAATAGCCACTTGAATGACTCGAATGCTTTTTTAAAGTAAAAGACAATGAATAGAGGTTTATGTGCATATGACACCTGAGGTGCCTAAACACCGTGGTCCAAAGACCATAAAGAAGAAAAACATGACTCGCCTGCTAGTTGGCCACTCACCAAAATTCATTGCCCTATATCATTGCCACTATGTCTTTTCTTTGATCGGTAAGACGACCTGTTGTGTCGTCCTATGCATATTTTCGAAGATTCTCCTATTTCGCTCCTTCCACAAATTCCACATGATGTAAATCATCATACCATTAAAACACTCGCGGTCTTGCTTCTGTATCTTGCTTGTCGCTTGCTCCCGTCATTCGGCAACTGAGGTCGGTTCTTGTTGTGGCCATCTCACCACAAAGTTTTCCCAAGCTATTACTTGGTCCCGTACGGTTTTTGTGAGGTGGCAAAGCAAGGAGAGATAAAGCCCTGTTTCTAGAAGCCCGTTACACAAGACACAATGTTCTTGGTGTGGCCAACCCCTCTTTTTGTAGATTGCATGTTGTTTGGATTTTGTTGTGCAATAAGATCCAGGCATGTATCTTGCATTCAATCTTTGTTCAAGCCTTCCAAATGAGGACATGTTGGAACTTCCGATGTGAGCCTTGGAACTATATCCTATATGCCGAGCGGGTGGAATAATTACTATCAGTTGTTTATTTCCAAGTAATTGTTGGAATATGTGTCATCAGTTGTCTATTTCCAAGTAATTATGTTCTGAATGTTTCATCATTCACTTCGAGATCCCCCATTTTCCTATCCATTTGAAGATTCATGAGGACTTAGTAATCAGTTCTAGTTTTGGCTCTAGGACACTTCGTTAAATGATCTCTTTTGTCTTGCAATCAGTACCCTCATTTGCATAGACAAATCGACATGATGCAATCTTCCCATCAGATTGCAATATCGGGTTTAAGGTTTAGGGTTTAAGGGTTTTGGAGACTATTTGAATAACTTTGCCTTTTTTCTTCCAAAATCTCCTACACTGAAATTTGCATACTAGACCATCTGATATTGCAATCTGGTATTGCACTGAAGTGCATATTCGACCGTGCGGTATCGCATATAGGATCATCCAGTATTACGTCGAGGTTTCGTGTTTTCCTTGGCTCCTTGCCTATTTGGTTTATACACCTTCCTAGTCTCGTTCTTACGGTTAGCGGGCACGAATGCAATCTTGCTGAAAGCTAGAACAAAGGAGTGTTTGAGTGGAATTGGAATATAGGCTAAATTCTTCCTCGATGAAGAAGTTTTATCGCCTCATGTTCACCGCTTTTGGTTGTTTGTTTTGGTCCTTCAAGAAATCATTCTAATGTCGTGTCACCATTTTGATTAGTTAACACCCTAATTAATGGCCATAGAAACCATCGTATTTTATGGGTTGCAACTGTCCTTATAACGTTTTATAAAGCCTCCTTTGGAATGGAGAAAATCGAAGAAATTTTGAAGGATTGAATTCCTATAGGAATTTTTCCTTTGGAACAAAGGATTGAATCATACAAATTCCTTTGAAGTTCCCATGGAATGAACTATCATGTACAACTTTGGGAGGAAAACAAGCATGAGGTCAAGCTTCTTGTTTTGTTTTAATTCCTTTGTGCCCTAGGATTCCTATGAGATTCCTGTGTACCATCCAAACACTTTATTTATACTTTCTGCATTCTCGTTTCCTATAGGATTTCAGTTGCATGGCCATTTCAATCCCATGTTTTTTCCATTCCTGTATTTTGAGAATCCTGCATTCCAAAGAGGACCTAAATGGATAGTTCAAACTAGACTATAAACTAGGCTGTCTGAATATACTAACGTACTAAGTACTTTTTTTCACTAGTCAGCAACTATTTTAATCCATTCAAATAGGATCTTAACTGTAAACTACTTTTTTTGTTGTAAACTACTTCGCCAGCTATCTATTAGCTGCCAATGGATTAATAGGACCTTAGGAGTTAGGACACTGGAATGGACAAGATTTCTGGCAAGTACCAGAAGCTCCTGGAGAGGGCTCAAACAGCTCCATATGTCTCGCACACTCCACATGACGATTCTTTTCTTTCGGTCTTTCCATAGTACAACTGTTGCCGACTGTACCTGAAAATTTTTCGCTTTGACTACTATAGCATTTTCGTTTGTATTTAACAATTATTGTTTAATTATGGACTTATCGGCTCAAAAGAATTAGTTTTGTTTTTGTCTATATTTAATGTTCTATATTTGTGTCCAAAGATTGGATGTGACACAAATCTTGATTAGAGCTAAATCAGTGTACAAGACTGTCTGTAACGCATAGGACTAGTAGGTTTGTGACAACTTACAGACAGAGATTGAAAATGAAGCATGCTCACAGATGAACCCTGCTGTCGGATGGACATATGACCTGGTAGGCGCTGCCGCCGCTGCTGAAATTTCGTCGCAGCGCAAGCTATTCAGAGATCGTAACTACAGGTAGCGATACCTCAAGCATGGCACACCAGTTACCGGCCATATGGAGGCATTCCCTTCCCATAGCGTTAGCGCCACCAAAGACCTGTATTTTGTTTTGTTAGCTGCACTTCTGTAGACAAAAATGAGCTGCAATGCTGCAAATGGATATAATATGTTCCAGTATTCTTTTTGCTCACTCTTCTTTCCTTTTCTGGGTCACTGTTCTCGGATCTTGTCTGCCTACAAATCTACAAGACATTACATAATTGCACATATATAAAACTCATTTCTGCAGGTGGCATGACAATGAATGGATATACATATAAAGCAGCTGAGCCCAATATTATTTTCCTACTATCTGTTCTCCGTAGCGTTGTTTGTGTTGTTGATAAACTGATGATGAGTGGGTCTTGGTGCATGTGGCGCACCCACCAGTGGAAGCGAAATTTCAGTTGCAAAGAATAGCTAGCACGTGGATTTCAGATCGCTTGGGATCAGATCAGACGATAATGCAGCACGATCAGTGACCCTACGTTATGTCACCTTAGGGACCGCCCTCGAACCCAATGATTTCACTTGAAACAATTTCATTCATCTCTGCAAACGTTGAAACAATCTCCTGCATTCTAAACGGGGCCGCCTCCGATGCTCAGAGTCAGTTTTTTTAATCACGCTACTGTAGCAAAGGAAAGTTTGTCGCCACCTATAATACGGTCCATACTCTCCAGCTGAGGTAGCCATGGCGACCGATGGACGCGGCCGGCAAACCGGAAGGATGATGGGCAATGGGTTCTTGGAACAGTGACGGCTCAAGAATAATAGGGCCGGAGCACTGGAGCAGGGCATGTATGAATGATTGTATGATCGGCGACGGCGATGGGACGAGGACGAGACGAGAGAGTCTGGGCAAAGCACCCAATTGCCGCGCTCGCATTATGGGCGGCAGCGGTGGGGAGAGGCATGGTCCGGTCAGGTCTGCGTGTTGTGGCATCAGGACGCAGCGTCGAGCTGGATCTCACTCACTCGCCCGAGTGTGTGGCGTCAGGCGTTTGCTAGCTTGACAGGCATGGCCCATCTTCTAGATCTCGGACCAGCGGCACTGGGTGGGCACGGCACGACGAAGAAGATGCACTCCGGTGGAGTACAGGCAGCAGAAAATGGAGTGGACGCTGTTCCATTTCGCAAGGACACATGTGTGTGTGTGAGAGAGAAAGGCCATGGATCTTTATATATCTAGTCATCATCATCGTCCTGGGCTGTCCCTGTCCGTGGATCACGCGGTAATTAGCCTTGGTCGCGCGCGTCTCCGGCGCGCCAAAAGGGCGACACACGTTTCAGCTCGTCCACGGCCGGGGATCAGGTGCGCGCGCGGAGCCGTTTCCGGCGCTTTCGCCCGCACGGCCGCGGGTCTCCGGCCGGCGGGAGGGGAAAGCGGGGTGGATGGTGTCGTTGAATCGAACATCGGGGGACGGCGAAGACAGGACAAAACGGGAGCGGGGAAAAGGGGAAAAAGGCTGCGCCGCACCCCGCACCCGCACCGGCACCGCCGGGCGCTGCAGTGATATTATACGGGCGAGGCGTGGTGAGTGCGCGGTTGCTTGCTTTGCTTCGGGCGCCGGGACAGACGCGCGGTGATGATGGTGTCGCCGTACTTTGGCCGCGCGCCGCCTCGGAGGAGCGGTTCAAAATGAAAAAAAGCTCCCGGCGTGCGTGCATGGCCAACACCCAACGGCAAAGCTCGCTCGCCGGGCCCGGCAGGCATCGGTCGGCGGTGCGTGGACTGCGGTCTGCGGGGAAACTTCCGTTTTCTGATCGCATCCGCTCGTGACCGTGAGTTCCTCGCCATGATTGAGCCGGGTCGCAAAGCCGGGTTTAGTCTAGTGGCATGCATTTGGTTCCAAAAGAAGTCGATACGCTGCCGGCTGCGGGCTAGTGTATTTGTCTGAACATTGCATGCTGATTCATCAGTGATTTGCCGTTGCGCTCGCTCGCTCGTTGATCAGATCAGGTGCAGTAGGACGGCCGATTGGCGAAGGCGAGGGGGGGCTTGCATTGCCCCGCGGTGCACAGGAACAGAGGGTTCGCTGGTTCAGACAGGAAATGCTGTTGCTGAAACAGTTTGTGGCACTGGAATTATTGCAAGTCTGTGTCTCACCCTTTTTCTTTTTGAAAAGGGAGCAGGAGCAATGGTCGATTACCTCTCTTTTTATTTTTCGGCGAGGGCCTTTTCATGATTTTTGTTTTTGTTTGTTGGTATGGGGACGTTTATGCCAATCCAAAATGGATGCGGAAGCTCGGGAGATGATGATTGGACGGAAAATTCTGTTTGTTGGGCGTCAGGATGCATACATGTATATACAGTTGTACACAATATATACATTGATGTATACTGTGTACATGCCATGTGCAGTAGGATTGTCATGCCATACCGGGTGCAAGACATATAAAATGAGGCAGAATCCACGTAAACAGCGTACGTAGTCCGTGTATGGGTACGTACGCTACGGAAACGTACAGAGCATGAGAAGTTTGTCGCGTCTGCAGCCTCATGATCTGCAACAGTATCGTACCCCATGTCGACCCCATAATCTGATGGGATACAGAGTCGGACAGTACACTAGTGCCGTGTGAAATATGACCACAGCTTGTGCGGATCGGACCTGTAACACAGAACTCCGATCCTCGCTGCTAACAGCTCTGCAACTCCTTGCGATCAGATCCGTCGTTGCCCAAGCCCAAACGGGGATAGAAGACGAGCGACCACGATTGTGCATCATGTAGTTCTGTATGATACGATTGCTCTATGTACATTAGGCCGGCCAGACAGGCAGACACAAACTGCAGATAGAGGACTGTGTACTGGCATAGATTATGAATTAGAAGGACATGGATCTGGTCATATTCGATTAAACCTGATCTCTGCTACTTCCTCTTGTAAATTCATATTGGTTCATCCAGAATCAAACTTCCTGAATTTTGGTTTCAGTATCTGAAATGCTGTATACATTGACATATATGACTTACTGGATTCATCATGAAAACTATCTTTATAATGTATATATACTTATGAGTCACATTTATCCCTATAAATACATATATGCACACCCTACTCCTAGATATCCTATCTTGAACTTGATAAAGTCATCGTAGTTGCCTTATGGATATGTTAAGCTACCACTGAAACTCTTGAAGGATAATTGTCTCTTCACTGTATGAAGAATATGCAATCGCTGTCACCAAATTGATGACTTAAACTCTAGGATGATACTGCTCAACCACAAAAAATCTAATCAACTGAGCTAAGTACTTAGTTTCGAACAGATTTACATTTGCAATCACTCTCTCGTGAGTGACAGAGCAGGGTGAAAACGTTAAACAAGACCTGGCACACATGTAGTAATCTGCATATGAATGAGAAACAGTGGGAGTAGGAGACTGATTTGTTAGTTATCTACTGCAATAAAGAGATGATGACTTGACCGGAGTCTGATACCGATACGGATTAGGCCTTGTTTAGTTCCCAAAATTTTTCAAGATTCTCCGTCACATCGAATCTTACGGCACATGCATGAAGCATTAAATATAGACGAAAACAAAAACTAATTACGCAGTTTACCTGTAAATCGCGAGACGAATCTTTTGATCCTAGTTAGTCTATGATTGGATAATATTTGCCACAAA
>Ga0182004_10002118_pt1 | contig 15248 bp, 13 predicted proteins | sample Sormic07211540_1_FD_120479 | JGI IMG/M metagenome (GOLD analysis project Ga0182004, IMG submission 120479) | Endophyte microbial communities from Sorghum bicolor roots, Mead, Nebraska, USA - 072115-40_1 MetaG | ecosystem: Host-associated > Plants > Roots > Unclassified | place: USA: Nebraska...
AGATTCGATGTGACGGAGAATCTTGAAAACTTTTTAGTTTTCAGGGTGAACTAAACAAGGCCTAACTTGAAAGGAACGGTTCTTGTTGTGTAGAAGAATCGACTAACTTGAACGGAACGGTGTGCAACGTGGCTTGCTGCGTGGTTTTGAACTTCGAATTGCAAAATGGGGATCCCAATTGGTCGAGTCTGAAAAACCAGTAATACAGTATTGTTAAGCTGCTTTAGCATTGGAGTAGGAAATGGTAGTTCCATTGGTGGATCCAGGATTGACATAAAGACCTGAGGCTGATCATGTCATATCGTAGGCGGACAAAAACTTTAGCAAAGAAACCAACTGGATATTGAACAGCTTGATATAGGACCTTTCTAGTTCTAGGTGTTGCCATTCAAACAGACTGATTCTGCTTCATAGGCCTTTCTTCTATTTACCTGTCTAATCAACACACCACACACACATATATATATACAAGGCACTGTGTGGGCTGGACCTGGGCTGCAGCCCACCCAACCCAGGTCCTAGATCGCGCCTGGGTAGTTCTGAACTTCTGATGTGCTGTTTCCAAAATCAGGTTTGACATATCAAGAAGCAGAAAATATGATTAATAAAACAGAGCAAGTTGAATGTAGGAGGGGTTTTCCTGTCGTAATTCTCCATCCACTGCCCTGGTCGCTGGCTATGCATTTTCATCTCTTTTAGAAGTTTTAGTCATTTAGGAGAACTCTTGCGCATGTCTAAGAATGAATTGTGTTACTGGAAAAATAAACCAGAGATTTTAATGCTTTATCTGTGCACCTTTTTACTTTTTTCAGAGGACTAAGTAGTGACTTTAACAGTTAAATTGCAACAACGAAGTTCAGAAGTTGGGACCTAGTTGACGCTGTTTGGCCTTCTTTATTTCCTCTGTTTTTCATGTGTACTTAGTAACTAGCTTTGTTCTACTCAATATTGTGTTGTCCACTATGCTAGCTTAAAGCAGGATTGATCTTGAGCTGTTTTGGTGCCCAAATAAGCAGTTCAAATGTTTTTCCTAATAACTTGCTTAACACAAAAAAAATCCTATAGCATAAATAGTTTGACTGGTTACAAACTCTGAACCTGCTGGGATCTAACTTCTAAGCAATTGCATAGTCCAATAACTCAGAATTTATTCGTGTTCTTTGGCACCTCAAGTACACAGCAACAAGAGCATAGGCTACATAAGAGTAGAACATAGCTAGTTAGTAGCTAGTTGGGGTTCATAGGGGCCTGTGTACCCCAACCCTGCCCCTCGGGGGAAATGTAGCTAGAGATGAAACCCAACAAAAGGAGTAGGCTAGCGATGAGACAGAAAGTGAGCCGTTGGCTATGTAACAACAAGGCCTTTAGTCCCGAGTAAAGGTGGTGTACATAGGCATAGGCTAGAGATGAAACCCAACAAGAGAATAATGAAGCAGTTAAATCAATATAAAAAACAGTAATGTAGTACTTGTGGTAATAATCATCTAAAGAATAGAAATCTCTTAGTTATCTTCCTGATGGTAAGTGTTATCTTCCTAGGCACATCTATATGGGGCAACTCAGGAAAGTTCACATGAGCTGATGACCTGATCGAATTATTAGTTCTCACATTTATAGATAACTAAGTAGAACATAATCATCTAAAGAAATCTCTTATTTACCTTTCACCTGTTATGTCAGTCCTTGAATGGGGACCAAAAGTGACTGAAAAATATGTAATGGGATTAAAGGGCCAATGGCTACTTGTATAGTGCACCAGGAAAAGAAGTGGAAATCCTCTATTTCAATGAAATGACTACTGCGTGTTAATCCTCAGTTTATTTTTCCCCTTTCTAGTCAGGAATCTGACCAGCTTGGAGATGCTTCTATGCTATCACCATTTTAGAGTTCGGTGTTTCCAAAGTTCAATGTTCCTGGAGTATAGCATTCAGTGTACAACAAACAGTTATTTTTGAAGTTCGTCATGGTAATCTAGATGATTAAGTGTTTATTTGCTGTTACAGATATATGGTGTTGTGCGGAAAGAAATCTGGTACCGCCCTGACATGTACTTCTATCGAGACATGCTATACATGCTAGCGAGGAACAAGAAAATTGATGACACAAGGCAGGTCTGGGCGGATCTCAAGTCTGAAGACGTGCTATTTGATCAGCACACTTATGGTGACATTGTGAGGGCCTTCTGTGACGCTGGTCTGATTGATCTAGCGATGGAAATCTACGAGGACATGAGGAGCTCCCCCGACCCCCCTCTATCGTTGCCATTCCGTGTTATCCTGAAAGGGCTGGTTCCGTACCCTGAACTAAGGGAGAAGATAAAGCAGGATTTTCTGGAGCTTTTCCCAGATATGATTGTATATGATCCCCCAGATACCTTATCTGATGTAGATGAGGAATTCAAGTTTTGATGAATATATACGCCTTCATCAGGATTGAGTACTTCTGAATTACATTTATATGATCCATAAATGCCGACTGATGATGAACTAGTGGTTTTTCCGTGTACTGTAGCCAAACCTCCATCTTTGTTCTTTTGGTGGGCCAGATCAGTTGTAAATGTAGCTGTCTCGATCTGCCCAGTAACTGGAGGTGCCACCAATTTCCCCTGGCCTGAATCACCCTGTTCTTTAGTTTGGTACTGCTGCCGTGTCCTGCCCTGCTCCCGAAATTTGTGTTCCATTGATCCCTGTTATATACAATCATTTGTGCACTTCAAAGAGAACTGTACCTTTTCAGTCCCCTTCGGATCGTAGGAAAATTTTCTGTTTACTGTGTTTTTTCTATGAGAATGAACTAAAAAATTCCTATGTTCCAAAGGGGTGCCTGAAAAATTATAGGTTTTATGTAGCCATTAAGGTTACATGAAACTGGTCAGGGGAAATTAATCCTTGGATATTAAATCATTTCTGCACTTTTAAAGATTATTGTACCTTTTCAGTCTAGAAATTTATAAGGATATATGGTCAACATATACAAAATCTGTAGCTGTCCGGTGCCGCTGTTCTAGATGTTTCTTCAGGCTTTAATGTACAAAATGGTGTTGGCTTCAGCGCTCAACGTCATAAATTGCACTTGTAATTTGCTAAATTAAAAACTGTATCTTGACTTCTTAAGGTAGGATTTTTCAAGTACACAAAAAGGGATGTAATAAGAAATTTTGGACCATATGCCACCTGTCGCTGGCAGCATGTCACGAATCGTTAACACCCGCCATGTTTATCCTGATACATGAATTTGGAGAATTCCCAAACTCCAGCGCATACTGAGGAACAAAATACAGTGCAAAGCTGGAAGTGTCTAAGAATTCCTTTAAGGTTGTGAAATTCACAGTATCAATCTGGTATCCACGTACAACAGGTGTAGTCAGCAAAATGTCTACAATACTTCCCAGCGCATACTGAGGAACCAGAATACAGTGCAAAGCTGGAAGTGTCTAAGAATTCCTTTAAGGTTGTGAAATTCACAGTATCAATCTGGTATCCATGTACAACAGGTGTAGTCAGCAAAATGTCGCTACCACTGGACAACACAATTACAGACTCGTTTTTGCTTAGCTTAGTCAGCATCTGTGATCTCAGCAACTAACTCCAAAATCCAAATGGGTTTCAAGGAAATGCCTGGATCCATATTCAATGTCTATGCAGCCAAAATTCTTCAATAGGTGTCATCAACCTTCAGCAAGCCCAACTAAACAGGGTTGTCCAGCATTCAGCAATCCAAGAATGAATCTGCAAGGACATTGATCAATGTGACAATTAAATCAAACAAATCAATTGTTTAAAGTTGTAGCATGTCAGCATAAAAAAAATACCGGAGAGTACAAATGCCAGTGATAAACCTAAAGATTATACGGTGTGCATGACAATAGAACTTAAAAGCTCTCATAGGAAATGAATTCATGGTATGTAACATCAAAGCACCAAAAGTTAACAATTACCATCAGAACCCATCACCAAAATATTGTAGATTTGATGCAGAAATATGCATGCCTGAGCTCCATGCTCATAGAATTTGTCGCTGAAAAGGTACCAGGATTGACATACTGCAAGGAGAATCATCTAAAGCAAGCCCACTTTACCCAAACTGTGAAATAATAAGTAGAAAGGTGATCTGGTATGTCTGCCTGCATGGGAACCATAAGCGAATAAAAGTTAAGAAGAGTAATTCAATTACTTTGGCGATAACTAGTATTCAGCAAGAAAGAAGGTAACATACAATGTCCCAAGAAGCAGAGAAGCCATCAGTTGAAAGGCGCCAGCTTCCACGTTGTGACTCAACACCGTTCTTTCCATCAGACGATCCAAGTTCAAGCAGTTCATCAAGCTTGTCCTCATCAGAATCATACCTATGCCGCTTTCTCCTCCTATTCCCCTTTCTCCTTTTATGGCGGCTTCCAGTGAGATCCTCATCATCAGTATCATGCATATGTGAAATTGAGAACCCATCATTCTGAACCAATGAGTAATCATCAGCCTTCTGAAATTCTATTTTGTTACGAGAGAACAAAGATTCACAAGAATCTCCTGATTTGCATTCTTTCGACAAATCACAGAAAATTACCCAGGACTGAATGCCTATCCACTTAAGCATATCAGGTAATTCTGTCTCCACAAGTTCCTTCATGAGAGCAAAATGGTCAGCATCAGTCAAATGATTTACGCCCTTCAAAAGTTCTTCCATTTGCCCCCATTCTTCGTGTTGTTCTTCATCATTCATGAGCCGCCAAAGTTGTCTACCCTTGGCAATGACACAGTTCAATAAGACAAGATCATCAAAAGATATGTGATCACAGTGTCCTGATAAAAGAACCTCAAGCCAACAACATGGGAATGCCAATTCCTTGCACTGCAAAGTAGGATTGATGAGCTTGCCTAAAGACTTTAAGAAATCAAGAAGCCTATGCTCATCCAGATGGATAAGAAGATGCTGGCAAAGAGAGGAGAACTGCTCGTCCATCAAAAAATCTTCAACCGCATGCCATGCATCTTTGGAATTCTCCTCATACATCAAGTACAAAAATTGATCTACAAAATATTCTGCATCGATTTGCAGTATTTCACCATCTTTAATAGAATTAGCAAGCTCATCAGAAGACCAGAAATCTGGGACATACTCCAAGAAATTCTCTACTGTCTGGAGAACATCAAGATCACGAAAATAGTGAGGCTTGGTGGCAACTACAGCCGGAGATTGCCCATGCTTGCCTTTCCACTCAAGTTCTTCCCAGCACATGTCACGGTTTACAAATGCAAACTGAGAAAGTGCCTTAGCTCCCTTTTTATGTGTGGATTCCCCAGTAACAGCAAAGTGGCCAAACCACTGCATTATCCTCTTTGGGTTTCCTGCAGGTAATAGGGGCATGTAAATTGTAAGCAATGAAAGCCAACACGAATAGCATCTCAACCAATTCCTGCTACATGGCAACAGTTCAACAGGGAATATAAAATATCACACCTAATTACTTAACTTGGACTGAGGGACTACTAAAGCAGTCAGCAGGGCAGATCCAGCACCGGTGTGGCTGGGGCTCAAGCAGCCGCTACTACCACTGGAAGCATGGAGCCCCTCCTAAGCACCCACTGCAAATTTATACTCATTGAAGCTTAGAAGAAGGCACTAAAAGTAGAAAATAATGAGAATAGGTCCCTCCTAACATATGTTTCTAGATCAACCACTACCAGTCAGGAGAAAGGGGCACCAAAGCGTGCTCAGGGCAAAAGGGACCTATTGATTTTGCTGGGGACTTAAGTAAGCAGGCATAACATAGGCATATGCAAATAATAGCAAGAAGTTTCATGACAAGCTCCAGCATTACATGCCTACACCACATTCAGAGATGTAGGTCGTATTTAGAGACAATTTAAAATAGGCTGAGAGACGAATATGATGTAGACATGTAGTTGTCACTGAAACACCATTTCAGTTTCCTTCTTGTACACAGCAGTGTGTTCCTAATTTACATAATACCGTGTTAGCAAATTGACATGAGACACTGAAATAGGGTAAACGGTATGCCATTTACAACATAATAGTCCTTACAGTCAGCACAAGTTCAAATTGAGACTATTGAGTTAGAGACCTATTTTTTACAGACTTTTGGCAAACATGTTTCAAATAAGCAATTTATTTGGGCATATAAACAAAGCAAAACAAGATGTATTTGAGTAACAGTTAAAAATACAAATAGTTTCGAGCTCCTAGGAAAATTACCTCGGAAGAACTCCTCCAGCATATGGCCTTTTCTTGCTAGAATAGACCCGACCATTTTGGGTTTCTTATCGAAAATCATCCGCAGCAAGCGAGCAGCGACATCACGCCTGGAATTCTTCATCTCTAAGAGATCAAGAAACAGGTCCCTCTGGCCACGGTAACTGAGCGAATGGACCAATGAGACAGTGGCGCAGAGCCACAACCGAGCTTCATACCTGCCTGCTGATCTTGTAACTGACTTGATTATGGACTCAACATTGCGAAAAAGAGTTTTCCTCTCTTCGACGGCAGCTGTATTAACACTATCACATTCTGCCGGCACTTGCAAAAAGAGCTTAACCATCTTCAAAGTGAAATTTCTCAGCAAAATCTGGAGCAAAAACAAACTAAGTTATTACACATGCTACGCAACCAGGGGAACTCGAAAAACAGGGGCGCGCCCAGTAAAGGGCATGGAACTATTGGAAAACAAATATCCTAAGTTATTAGGCATGTATACACATGTAATTAGATCAGGACCGACTACAGATAGCCAAATAAATTCTAAAACAGATAGCCAGATAGCTTAAGTTAGGGTTCGGGTGCTCGGTTTCGCGAGGCAGGAAGTGAAAGAGAAGGGGTGCGCATACCTGGCGAGTGCTCGTCGCCGGCGAAGACCTAGCGAAGGGGCCGGCGAAGATCTGGCGCAGGGACCGGCGAAGACCTGGGCACCAGGCATAGGGCGGCGGCGGCAGTCGCTCAGCTGGAGAGTGCGCACGCGGGCGTGAACAGGAGGAGAAAATCTGTCCGGGTGGCGGGCTACGTTGCGCGGATACTCCAGGGGGGGGGGGGCGTATTGCGTATCCGACGCGCATCTGAATACGTATCTTCTGGATACGTCCTGAACACGTTTGGGCCGATTTGGTTATGGCCCATTAAAGGAAGAAGGCCCAACTTACCTCTCAGGTTCCCACACCCCGACCCCGGCGCGGGCTGATCCAATCCAACGTTCACATACGGCCCACTTGTCGGCGACCTGTTGCACATAACTCCTCTACACTCTTTTCTTCTGTACCCGTAGCGCTGTGCCAACTCACACGCCGCCGGCATACGCACGGGCACGGGCACAGGCTGCACAGCAGTCGTTCGAATCCCTCTGTCAAATCGCATCGCATCCAAAAACCAGGAGCCTGCTGGATTTCAAACGGCTGATTCAAACGACCGGACCCCCCTCTCCTGCTGCGCCTGCCGCCTGCGCTTCGGCCACCGCACTACCTCCCCTCGCTCTCGCCCGCCCGCGCTCGCCGCCGTCGCCGCCGGGCGGCGATGGAAACCCTAATGGTGGACCGCGTCCACAGCAGCCTCCGCCTCTTCATGCACCGCAACGCAGTATTCCTCTGCGAGCGCCTCTGCGCGCAGTTCCCCTCCGAGGTAGCCCCCTTCTCTCCCTGCTCCTCAACGAGGCTAGTGCGCCTCGATTCGTTGTGGTTGCGCGTGGGAATGGTACGTCTGGGGGTTGGATCGGGCGTGGGGCAGTGATTTGAGCGCGGGGGCTCACCTCGACTGTTCAGTTCGATTTATTTTATTTTTTTTTGAAGTGGCTAGGGTTGCATTAGTGTAGAGTGATGAGATGTGGTCTATGGTTTATCTAGGCTTGAATTAGAACGACTCCCTAGAGCTGTTGTAGGGTTCATAGTGAATTTGAACTGGAGTAACTTGCGCGTTTCGTCTAGGGGTCATAGTGAATTTGACTGAGGGTGATTTTCTGCCTAAGTTTTTGAGGCAATTTCACAGTTAGAAGCTCTACTGATGTTAGTGCATAATGGGCTACAATGACGTGTTATGCCTGTGGGCTCTTTTCCTTATCATAATCTCAGGGTGACAATATTTGTAGCCCATTCTAAGGTATTCAGTTGCTTGAATCCTATGTTCTCACAGGACATGCTCACCCCTTTTTCTTTTCTTAACCTTATAATTACTTGAAAGTGTGGGTTTTAATTTTAATTCAGGTTCTTGATGTGGTTCATGGGTCTTCATGTGGGATGAAGATCAACGCAACTTGAATGCGTGGTTTTGGGTTTAAATTTTCATTTGGGTTCTCGATGTGGTTCGTGGGTCTTCATTTGGGATGAAGATCATCACCACTTGAATGTGTGTTTAGGGCTTCATGCATTTGCGTTCAATTTCTTAGCGGATGTTACCTCACTGATTAACATGAACCCTGTGTCTGCTTTACTATTATAAGGACTTCTTTTCAATTAGTTATTCTTGCTCACAAAAAATATTATTTTGGTTTTTTTTTAAGTTAAGTCCATTTCCACCATAGCACTGTGCACTAAATGTTCTTGCTCTACCTCCTCTGCACAGACCAATGTGCAATTGTTAGCGACCTGCTACCTCCACAACAATCAGCCATATGCTGCATACCACATTTTGAAAGGTAATAGCATATGCTCACCATGTAACACAGATATTATATGAAAGCAAGTTTGGATGGTTTATGGATTTTGTTGCTGATGTGATATGAAGGGAAGAAGATGCCGGAGTCCCGGTACTTGTTTGCTACATCATGTTTTCGAATGAACCTCTTGCGTGAAGCAGAAGAAACTCTATGTCCAGTCAATGAACCAAACATGGAGGTATACATCATATTTTAAAATGATTTGTTTATGTAAATATTTTATCCATTGGCCTCTGTGCAACAAATTGGTGTGTGAAAACTTGAGTCATTCTGTTTCTGTGTTGAAGGCAGTGTGGTGGTACTATACAACAACAACAAAGCCTTTTAGTCCCAAGCAAGTTGGGGTAGGCTAGAGTTGAAACCAACATGAGCCCCTAGACCGAAACTGACATGGGGGGAGGCAATAAAAAGAGATTTAAAGGGTTGGAATATACCTAGAGATCTTTGTTTAGCAGCAAAGTATTTTTCGCTCAGTAATAAACAATATTAACAGCACAATATTCAAATGGGACTTGGCAGCACTACATTAGTTTGAAAATAAAATGTTGATAACAATAGTTAGTTTCCTTATGGGTTTCCAGTTTTGAATAAAGGGAGGTGCATGACGTGTTGTTGGTTTGTGAACTAGAAATTCCATAGCTAGTTCAGTGAGAACATTTCCTGGTTCCTTCAAATAATACTAGGCCTGGTTGTTTTATTTTGCTTGCGGTGTTTCATACCAAATTTGTTGCCAAGGCCAAAGCCGTATGCCCGTATGCATGCTCGTTCCCCTTTATTATTAGAAGTTCTGGTTGTTTTATGTTAGATGAGAGAAGCAAGTATTATAAGGTACATGCTTGCAGTGCATGGATTGGCTTGAAACTCTCTCTCTCTCTCTCCATTTGGTTTTCTCCTGGGGCATGACATTCAGCTGAGATTGCTCACTGATTCTACAGGGGTGAAGTAGATAGTGAGAAAACAAATCAATCACATCTTTGTTTGCTTTAATTCCTGTATTTGGTTAGCTTGTTTCTATTATTAGTTTCATCCTTCTGTAGGTTCCAAGTGGAGCAACAGGACACTACCTCCTTGGAGTGATTTACAGGTTTATTGTTCATGGCTAAACTGAATCCATGTTGCTCCATATTATAATTTTTTAGATTTTGTATATTTATTTATCTCAATTGTGTGCAGGTGCACAGGCAGAATTTCAGCTGCAGCTGAACAATTTACACAAGCGTTGACTCTAGATCCTCTTTTATGGGCGGCATATGAGGAATTGTGTATATTAGGTTGGTTCATTTTACACCCATATATGAAGTTCTGTGGTAGGTCTACATTATTTGTGATATGTTAGAACTAGTTGCATGAAGTATTGCCTCATATCTTATAACTTTTGAAGGTGTAGAAATATAAATGAAATGGTGATTTTGCAGAATGTGCGTTCCTGAATGTGCTACATGCCTACATCTAGTGGATTTGAATATGCCGTCATAGACATTTCCTCATATATTGCTGTCTTCTATGTTAACATGTAGAAATATGTCTGTTCGTGTGAAATCAGAGCACTTTAGCATTACTGTGATAAATTCTCAATTCCGGATGGATTTCAATCATCATCAATTAGCTTGGTGTTCGTTGTTACTAGCTCATTCCTGGTGTGCAGTATTTCCTTTTGCCTTACTGTGGAAGTTATACTATGGTTCATTAAGCCTTGGTGTTTTGCTTGCAAGGAGTCATCCTCACTTAATGTTTGAAGCCATAAACATACATTTAAAATGTGTCTTCATCTTATAGGTATTGCTGAAGATACCGATGAGTGTTTTAGTGAATCGACTGCTCTACGTCTCCAGCAGGAACACACATCCACATCCACTCTGGTGAAGTCAAACTTCGCCAATGAAAATCGAGTTCTATCTTCCAGGGTCTCGGCAAGTCTTGGGGATATTAGTCCTAAGCAAATCAAACAGCTTCATGCTAACAACATAGCAGAAGTATCTGGCTATCCTCATGTAAGACCAACTGCATTGCATGTGCAGAATAGTTCAACCTCTAATGTAGCACAGTTTGACACTCCATCACCAACTGCAGCACAGGTCAGTACAACCTATTTGATTCTTCACTTAAGATTTTCTGCCAATGTGCACCTAATAGGAGACTAAATGTAATCAGCAGTTGGTAGAACCATGTTAAAAAGCACTGGTATCTTGGTGTCTCTTATGTTTCCAATTATTTGACACTGGCTCAGATGGCTTGTTTTAAACCTTCAAGAATTGTCCTGACCCCAGAATTTTCTTGTTTTGTTCATCTATCCTGACCCATTTACCTTTTTTCTAAAGAAAAACATTTTTCCTCGCAATAAAGTACTCCCTCCATTCCAAAATGTAAGTCGTTCTGGCTTTTCTAGGTGCATAGCTTTTGCTATGCATCTACATATACACTATGTCTAGTCCAGATGGGTCTGGCGCAGTGGTAGAGTCTCCACTTGTTTCTGGACATTATGGATTCCAATCGGCCTCCTTGCAAAATAAGCAAAGTAATTGCTGCCTAGAATTCCCTTCCCCAGATCCACCTGTGTTTTGGGAGCTTTCAACACTGAGTACGCGCTTAGGAAATATCTATCATCTGTGTATCGTGAACAGCATTCTGATGATATAGAGCTGCGTGGCACTGTTGCTTGCTCGATCATAATTATTGTTCATAAGTAGTTGGTTTTCTATTGCAGTGAGGGAATTATATTGTGACTTAACTGTTGAAATGTTTTACACAATTTTGAATCAGTTGTGCTTGACAACTTAATTTCTTCAGTTATGATATTATTTTACTGTTGGCTGAGTTCCATGTTACTTAATTTAATTATGCAGACTTCTAGTATCATGCCACCACCACTCTTTAGGAATGTCCATGCTTATCAGAATACAGTAAGTGGCGATGCTCCCACGAAGCAGAAAACTAATGGAGTAAACCAGCCACTTAGAAGGAAAAACATTGATGAAGCAAGGCTAAAGAAGGTTGGGGTGTTTCATTTGATTGCTAGCATTGGATGCCGCTACTTGTAACTTCTGTACCTGCCTATTTCCTGATCTTTCGAACCTCCATGGTTTTCTCATGATTTTTAATAGCTTATCACTATGTTCACATTTCTCCCCTGCCTTTTCTCTGAAAAGGATGTCAGAGTGACATATGTGTTAGTTTTTGTTTATTTTATTTTATGGCATGTTGATATTTTCCACTTGCTCATACCCGGCCCTGAAATGTCTTAAATATAAATTCCCTTGAAGTTTCTGTAAACTAACATTGATGATCCCTTGTATCAGGATTCGTAGTGCTGGATTCACTGTTATCTCTTTTTTTTTTTTGCGATTCCGCTGTTATCATCTATTACAATAGTAGTACATAGTGTCAGGATCAGTCATATCTTCCAGTTTGTTTGTTGTTTATAAACTTAATAGTCTTGAGTTTGGCTGCAAGTAGCTTCATTCTTCAGTACTAGTGTGTCATTTGTGTACCAGCAACAAACAATGGTCTCTCAGAATGCCTTATAATACCATTCGTCTTGATGATGTTTACAACTTTACATAATGGTTAGATAATTGGTGTCATTCTTGTGTTTACATACTCTTTTCTATATTTGCAACATTCTCTGTACCTGCAGTGTTGCACACAAAAATAGTGGGGTGTTTTGGGGTTGCCTGAAGCATTTGGTTATGCTCTCTACATATCAACTTTAGATATTTGGAAATGATACGAGTAGATATTTTGAATCAAAATGCGGTTTCATAAAAAAAAACTTTTGCTATGTTTATAAATATTTTGTAACAAAAAAGTGTTTTTGTGTTTTTTAGAGACTGTGCTGATGTCAAAAGCATAGTTTGTTTTTTACTGGAGGGGGTACTGGCACTGAAAATGATCGATATAATCCTAAGTCTATTTCTGTATTGTTTCTTGTAGTCACAAGTTCATCCTGTGATATAATACACAATGGCAGTAAAACTATTTAATCTGTACTTACATTGAAGGTCTTTCTTTTCTTATTAGTTTTGTTCAATTGGAAAAAAGGATGTGTTTTATAGTTCGGTAGATTTGAGATCTGTCTGTAAACCCTCCTTTATACTCTTTTCTATTGATATTTTCTTATGGTGACAGGGGCGGCGCCAGTGGGTATGTGTTTGGTTAAAGAAACAAACAAAAATATATGTTAGGTGTTAGCATACCTGCCTTGCATTATGGAATAAAGCTACAAAGAAAAAGAAAAAGGCTCCGACATTCACATGAAATCCTCTTTGCTATGCATTTATATAGTCCTATATATTATTGCATCATCCTGGCTCCGCCACTGTTGGTGATATTAGAATTGACGATGTTTTTCAGGTTTCCGGAAGGTTGTTTAATAGTGATTCAATACCTCGAAGAAGTGAAAGACTTAAAGATACAGCAACAAATTCAAATTCAAATACCTCTCAATTTGGAGGGAATGGAGCAGGTCATTCGTCAGGTAAATTGCGAGTAAACTCGTCCACACCATCAAAATTGTGTTCAACAGCCATACGTTCCATGCAAGTTAGGAAAGGAAAACCACGGGCTACAGAAAATTTTGATGAAGGTGATTATCATTTCAATGTGGATGATTCATCAAATTTCAGAATAAATGTAGGCAAATTTGGTTGGTGTGTTTTTATATAGCAGTGATCAGGATGTATTGGCATATTTTACTTGATAATTATCAATTATTAGTTTACATTAGCATTTATGTCATCATATTTGGTAGTAGTATTGTTTTGTTGTTTCTTCTGCCATATATATGGTTTTCTTTTTTTTCTTTTTTTGAAATTTCAGTTATATACCAAGTTGTAGAACTTTTAGGATACTGCTTCGCTAATAACCAAGCATGAAACTGCCTAACAAATGTATTTTCATCTATGGTTCTTAACATAGGGATTTCTTCTTGTGCTGATTTAGAAAATGAACTTCTTATTCATACTTTAAATACTATGTCATTATTAGGATGAAATACTGAAGCAAGGTTTTTTTTCACCATGAATTCCTATTTTGGTAACCCTGGCATTTAGAGTACTAAATGTATCCATTGCTCTGTGACTAGATTAACTCCAACGCTTTCACCTTAGCGTTGCTACAATATTATTTGGTAAAATGTATTTTTGTAGTTTTGACCTTTTGCATTAGATGTCAGTGTATGGATGAGCATTTTTTTGCCCAACCATCTTTATGAATGGTGATTCTTTTTAAATTTAGGAAGTAGATATGAAGTCATTGATGAAATGTGGACAGACAATATATCAGGAATTTCATCTTCTGTAAGTGCAACTGATGGAAGATCCTTTGAGCAAGATAAAGCTGAACGAATTCTGTTGCAAGACTCCAAATTGGCACTTGGTATTAGGGAGCTATTGGGACTTTTCCGAACACTCGGGGAAGGTTTTAGGCTTTCTTGCTTGTTTAAGTGCCAGGTATGATATAGGGTGTTTATCTAAAGATGGGACCTTGTACCCAGTGATTCCACTAAACTGATTTCATTATTAATTGTTCAGGAAGCATTGGAAGTCTACAGAAAACTCCCTGAGTCACAGTTTAACACTGGATGGGTTCTATGCCAGGTGAAGTTAATACAAGATGATTAGAGAATTCCAAACATACTTTCGATTCTTGTAATGAAAGAACTGTTGATGACATTACTTGCTGGAGTACATCTTTGCCAGCAAATTAACATTTAAACTTTGTGGACAACTTTGTTTTCTTCCTTTGTATCCGAAATTGTAATTAATTTTGGTGAACCCAATGACATAACGAGTTATATGGTGTCTAATTGTTCGGAATTTAAGATTATAGTTTCTATTGCTCTTTATCAGCTTTTTCGTCAATTTGGAATTGGCAGTTTGTTAGCTTATAATTAAACTCAAGCACCAACCTTTTTTTAATGCAAGTGACGAGTCCCTTAAACATTGCCAATATCATACATTTTAGTCCTTTAAAAAAATGTAATGTCTCGTTATATATTAGGTATTACATATATGAACATAAAGAAAGTTCTGTAAATTCAATTCTTTTGGCAAGCAAATGCTTGTGGCTTATTTGTTGTTTTTGTCGACTATGCAGGTTGGTAAGGCATATTTCGAATTAGTTGATTATTTGGAAGCTGATCGTTACTTTGAATTGGCACACCGACTATCGCCTTGTACGCTCGATGGAATGGACATCTATTCTACTGTTCTTTATGTAAGTGAAATCAGTGCATTGGGCTTGGCTACATTTTATTGGCACATTTATCTCCAAGCTCACACGCTTCTTATGCAGCATCTGAATGAGGAAATGAGACTAAGCTACCTTGCTCAAGAGCTTATTTCCATTGATCGGCTATCTCCTCAAGCATGGTATGTATTTTTATCTCAGAAAGAGTGAAAATGTTGGGGCCTTTTGCATGCACAGTATTTCAATTTTATTTTTTTTAACTTCATCTTGTAACTCTTTTTTTTTCTTGTTTTTTTGTGGGGCCAGGAGGGAGTGATGGGGGTGGGGTATTGTTCTTGGTTCGGGGGGGGGGGGGGGGGGAGGTGGGGGGGTAGCGGTTTCTCCCGGGGGGTTTTTTTTCTGGCAAGATTAT